>JGI24712J26585_10000070_pt1 | contig 77096 bp, 55 predicted proteins | sample BioPla3DNA2_FD_26585 | JGI IMG/M metagenome (IMG submission 26585) | reverse complement strand
CTAAGACGGCTAAATTCGATTATTATCGAGCGATATGCATCAAAGCGGACACCCGCCGTTCCCAAAACCGTGAACTTGCCGCCGCTCTCGAAAGTTTGTTTGAGCGAGACGAATACGCGGTATTCAAAAAACGCGAAGACATAAGCTTTAAGGCGCAGGATATCACGGACAATCTGCGTTCGCGGCCGGATATGCAAAATAAACTCCGGCTTTGTTCGCTGCTCTCTTCTCTGCTTGACGCCGCCGAAAAAACATATCATCCGTCAAGCCTGCCGAAAGCGGGAAATATCGACCGGCTCACAGATATTGAAAGATATGCCTCCGCATATTTCATGAACAATGACAGCACCGAAGAGATCGCCGCTGCGCTCTGCATCAGCCCGCGGCAGCTTTACCGAATTTGCATGAAGCGCTATGGCAAGCCGCTCCATGCGCTGATAAACGAAAACCGTCTCATCGCCGCCGCGGAAATGCTCGCTGAAGGGAATGCCGGTATCGAAGAGATATCCGAAACGGTGGGTTTTCGGTCGGTGTCGAGTTTTTATCGGAGGTTTAAGGAAAAATACGGTATTGCGCCGGGGGAGTATAGGAAAGAAGCGGGAAAATGTGGCGAATAGCGGTAAACGGAGCGTCGAATAAATCTGTGAAAAAATTAAGCAGTTTCACCAAAACAGTTGACAAAAATGTCAGTGGTGTTGTATAATATTGTTTAGATAATAAAAAAACGAAGTGTTGAGCTATACGGAAAAGAAAACAATGAACAAATACATGACCTCCCGCATATTCCGGGATATTTTCGCCGGGCGCAGGCGGCTGGCGTTGGTCGGCGCTGTATTGCTCGTTATGTTCGGAGTTTTTGTATGCTGCCTTATATTCATCTCCGCTTCGCGGGTATTGATTGACAATGCCGCTGAAACTCATTTAAAGAAAATCAGCTGCCGCTTCAACCCGGATTTTCAATGGCTGAAAACCGATTCTCTCACTCCGTTTAACCCGACCGGCGGCGACTCGGCTTTCAACAACGACGGCTCGATGAATAAATACAACGTCCCGACTTATACGGAACGGGAACTTTTTGACCGCTTTGCCGAATATCCGCATCTGACGCGATACGGTCTTGCTTATGCGCTGCAGGTTTACCGCGGGATTAAAATCGACCCTGAAAAGCTTTCCGAACAGAACAGGAAAAGTTACGAACGCATACCCGAAAGTTTTGATTCGAATATTCTGTATGGCGGCAGTTTTGGCGATTTTCAATGGATGTCCTGCGGCATACGCGGCACCGGAACCGGGGTTCTGAGCGCAGAGATTACTGCCGGGCGGGAACACGGCAAGGGCGAGTGCCTTATCTCGCAAATAACAGCGGAAAAATTCGGATATGAAATCGGCGACCGGCTGGAATTTGAAGATTCCGAAGGGCGGACAATCAGCTCCGCCGTAATATCCGGATTTTTTTCATACAATTTTAATTATTCTCCGCCCGCCGCCGACGATACCTCTGAAGATCACGAAATGCTCCGGCTTAATTACACAAATCCGTTTTTCAGAATCGAACATCAGCGGATAAGATACCTCATAATAACCGACTTTGACACCGCATACAACCTGCTGCCCGCCGGGAAACATGAGATAAACAGCTATATCGCATATTACGAACTTAAAAATTACCGTCTGCTTGATGAGTTCATCGAATTCTGCGGAGAGTACGAAAACTCATGGATGATGCGATTGCAGCCGGATATGTTTTCTTATCTGGACGCCGCTGAAACGCCGTTAAATATGAAATCCGTCTGTATAAAGTTCATGGCTGCGGCGGGAGTGATTTCGTCGACCGCGACTGTTTTGCTTATCATATTCAACCTCGGACTGAGACGCCGCGAGACCGGCATATTGGCGTCGGTCGGGATTCGCAACCGCTCTATTTCCGCAAAATACGGGTTTGAATACGCGATTTTTATCGCCGGTGTCGCCGCGCTTTCGGCCGGCGCGGGTTATCTGCTGGCAAAAGCCTGCCTCGCATCTGCCGAATGGCTTATCCGCGGCGGATATTTTGTAAACGCCGACGCTTCGGTTATCGTATTCTGTGCCTTGGCAGCTGCGGCGGGTGGGGTTTGCGCGGCTGTTGTAACTGCAATTCAGCTCAAAGTTTTTTCGATACCGGAGCTTATGGGGAGGGACGGATGAATAATCGGCGATTCTTTTTCAAGAATTCCCTCTCCGGCATACGTCGGCTGCGTGGGAGGTATCTGCCGCTGGGGATAATCGTCGCGCTGACGATTGCCGTCGAAACGGCCGCTCTTGCCCTGACTGCCGCATGTACCGCTTTGGCTGATGAAAAATACGGTTTAATAAAAGATATGCCTCCCGAAAAGATAGAAGCGGAGATGAAGCTTTACCGGCAAATCTCCGAAGCCAATGCGGTAAAGCAAGTAGGAATGTATATCAACGCCGGCGCGATTATCATCGGGGTGATTTCGGTAATTTTCATCAGCCTACTGATGCAGAGGTCGAGGATTTACGAAGTCGGCGTCTATTATTCGATAGGATTCAGGCGGAAATTTATCACAAGAACGCTTTTATTTGAAACTTTCGTCTTTACCGCCGCCGCTTCGCTTACAGGCGTTATTTTAGGCTCCGCCGCCTTGCCTTTACTGATAAAATCAGGCGCGATTATTGACGTAAGCGAGTATCTTTATGTGTCGAAAACAACGCCGCTGCTTGTTTTGGGCGCAGCTTTGCTGCCGGTCTTAATTCCGACATTGACATTTTCAAGGCGGCTATCAAAAACAGATCCAAACAGGCTTTTGTCGGGGGAGGTATAATAATGTCCGATATCGTACGCACCGAGGGACTTACGAAGTCCTTCAAAACCAAATACGGCAGAGTTGACGCGCTCCGCGGCATTGATATGAATGTCGCCGAGGGGGAATTTGTAATGCTGCTTGGCAAATCCGGCTGCGGCAAGTCGACGCTGCTCAATATAATCGGATTCATGGACAGCCCCGACGGCGGGAAGTATTATTTTGACGGCGAGGACGTTTCCTCTCTTTCAAACGATGGGAAAGCAGACTACCGGGCAAACCGGCTCGGATTTGTCTTTCAGCAGTTCAATCTCATATTTACGATGACCGCTTTTGAGAATGTTGAATTGCCGCTCGGTTATGCCGGAATTGAGAAATCCGCGCGCCGGGCGAGGGTTGAACAGATGCTTAGAAAAGTCGGGATAGGCGACCGCGCCGACCATCTTCCGGCGGAAATGTCGGGCGGGGAGCAGCAGCGCTGCGCCATTGCGCGGGCGCTTATCATGGAGCCGAAGCTGATTTTGGCGGACGAGCCGACCGGCAATCTTGACGAAGATTCAACCGAGAAAATTATGCAGCTTTTAAAAGAGATAAACGCCGGAGGCACCGCGATATTGATGGTCACGCACGACACCGACCTGACCGTTTACTCGGACAGAATTATCAAAATGAAGGCGGACTGATTTCCGACGAGACGGAATAACGCCTGTTTTGCCGCTTAACGCACGCAGCTGACAAATATTTACAAAATACGTTTGACTATGCCGGCGAAAAAGTGTATCATAATTATGTATGCATTTTCTGCCGGAATTATTTTTTAAGGCAAAATACACGAATTTATTACAGATTGGAGTCGTTTAAATGGATCAGGCAAAGATCAAAGAGCTTAAAAAGATAAGCATCGATATCAAGCTCGGCGCAGTCGAAGCCGTATACAGCGCCGGTTCGGGGCATCCCGGCGGATCGCTGTCCATCACAGATATCCTCGCGTATCTTTATTTTGTTGAAATGAATATCGACCCGAAGAACCCGCAGTGGACCGAACGCGACCGCTTTGTGCTTTCAAAGGGTCACTGTACGCCGGGACTTTATTCCGTCCTTGCGCTCAGGGGATATTTCCCGCGCGAAGATCTCAAAACTTTCCGCAAAATTGACAGCTATCTTCAGGGGCATCCCGAAATGAAGAACACCCCCGGAGTCGACATGACTACCGGCTCGCTCGGGCTGGGCATCTCCGCCGCCTGCGGAATGGCAAAAGCCGCCAAATACTGCGGCAAGGACTTCCGCATTTACGCAATGATGGGCGACGGCGAGCTTGGCGAAGGTCAGTGCTGGGAAGCCGCGCTTTTCGCCGCGCATTTTGGGCTTGACAACCTCTGCGCTTTTGTTGACTTAAACGGTCTTCAGATAGACGGAACCACCGAAGAAGTCCTTAATACCGCATCAATCGCCGACAAATTCCGCGCTTTCAACTGGAATGTTATAGAGATCGACGGACATGATTTCCGCGCCATTAAAGCCGCCGTGGATCTTTCGAAACAGACAAAGGGCAAGCCGACGATGATAGTCGCGAAGACTGTAAAGGGCAACGGAGTTTCTTATATGGAAGACAGCGTAGGCTGGCACGGCAAAGCTCCGAACGCCGAAGAATACGCGCAGGCCGTCAAAGAGCTTGAAGCCGCCAAAGCCGAGCTCGATAATTGAACGGAAGGAGAAATGACAATGGCTGATACAAAGAAAATAGCAACCCGCGACGCCTACGGCAACGCGCTCGCCGCTCTGGGCGAGAAATACGAAAATTTCGTCGTGCTTGACGCCGACCTCGCCTCTGCCACCAAAACCGGAACCTTCCAAAAGAAGTTCCCCGACCGTCATTTCGACTGCGGAATCCAGGAAGGCAACATGATGCTGGTCGCCGCCGGAATCGCCGCGACCGGACTGCTCGTTCCCTTCGCTTCCACCTTTGCGATTTTCGCCGCCGGACGCGCATATGAGCAGATTCGCAACGGGATAGGATATCCTCATCTCAATGTAAAAATCGCCGCTACCCACGCCGGAATCTCGGTAGGAGAAGACGGAGCAACCCACCAGTGCAACGAAGACATCGCAACGATGCGCAGCATACCGGGAATGACGATTATTTCGCCGTCCGACGTCGTCGAGACCGCCGCCGCCGTCGAGGCAGCGCTAAACTATGTCGGTCCCGTTTACATCAGACTCGGCCGTCTCGCGTTTCCGGTCATCAACGACCCGGACAATTATAAATTTGAACTTGGCAAAGGAATCGTCTTTGCCGACGGCTCCGACGCCGCGATATTCGCAACCGGCATGATGGTAGACTCGGCACTCCAGGCGCGTGAGCTGCTTAAAGCCGAAGGCATTGACGCCGCCGTTATAAACATACACACGATAAAACCGCTTGATGAAGAGCTCGTGGTAAAATACGCCGTCAAGACCGGCGCGATCGTTACCGCCGAAGAGCACCAGATTATCGGCGGACTCGGCGCCGCCGTCTGCGAGACGCTTTCTGAAAACCATCCCTGTCCGGTCAAGCGTGTCGGTATAAGGGACAAGTTCGGCAAGTCGGGCAAGCCCGCCGCCCTGCTTGAAGAATACGGCCTGACTCCGGCGGACATCGCCGCGAATGTAAGGGCCGCGATTGCGATGAAGAATAAGTAAAACAAACTGCAATTCTCTTTCTTAAAAGCTTTCTGATAAACGAAATAGTCTTTAAAAAACCCGCCTTATGAGCGGGTTTTTTATTTTATATAAAGCGCTCGCTGCTTGCTGCAACAGACGACCGTATTGCAAACAAAATAAAAAAAGCGCACATCCTACGAAAAATTCACCGCATAGGATGCGCGCTTTAGCCAGAACGTTTATTTGGATATGTTTCAAGCTTGAACGGCTCAATCCTGTCAAACGCCCTGTGACCCGGACAACCTGTCCGTCTCGTAAACACTGCCTCTCACCTCCTTAGTTTTTTATTTTTGATGAAGTCAACGGTCTTTGTTACATTCCGTTCTTTTCCTCATCGCAATTATATTATAAACGATACAAAATCGCTTGTCAATAGGTTTTTCGATTTTTTTGAATTTTCAGCGATTTTAACATTTTAGAGATGTGAATTTTGTGCAGTTTTAACATTGCGTTCTGCTCTGACAAAAAAATATCTAATTAGTGCAACATAATCGCCACTTAACAGAATTATTATTGGTATTGACTCGCTTGCAATTCGTACATAGACGCATATTTTCCGTTTCTTTTCATTAATTCCGAATGCGTTCCCTGCTCAATGATATGAGCATTTTCCATAACGATAATTTTGTCAACAAAATGTACTGCTGATAATCTATGGGATACAATAACCACAGACTTTTGATAAATATGTGATAAGAAATTTTTCAAAATCGCAGTTTCTGCATATGCATCCAAGTTAGATGTCGGCTCGTCCAGAATGATCATGGGTCTGTTCTGTAGTATAGAACGAGCTAATGCAACTTTTTGATGTTCCCCACCCGACAGTTCCACACCGTCTTTATCTATTATTTTTCCCACAGATCGATTGAGATCACCCAAAAATCTTTTTTCCACAATATTTCTGCCATCCACATGATCAAATGCCTCATAGACCGCCTCCGCTGTCACTTTTTCTTCACCGCCCAATGAAAGAGACTCAATAAAAGGCATTTCATAATTCAGAAAATCCTGAAATACAACAGAGAATAATCGATACACTGAGACTTGTGAAAATTCCATGATATTCCGACCGCCAATCAGAATTTTACCCTCTGACACTTCATATAATCCACATAGCAGCTTGATTAATGTTGTTTTTCCCGCGCCGTTAAGTCCCACTATCGCGACTTTTTCATGCGCTTCGATTACAAAGTTTACATTATCGAGCGCATTTGTCTCGGAACCGCTGTAACGAAACGATACATTCTGAAACTCTATTCTGGGAATTTCCTTCAACCACTCCGCAGGAATATCCTCTCCTTCCCGGCTGTCTATGGGCATATTCAAAAATTCAAAATAGTCCTTGATCCGGCTGTCCGCAAGCTCATTGTCAAACAAATGATTGATAATTGCAGTCAGATTACCATGACATAATGTCAATAAGCTTAAATAGTATGAAAAATCCGCAACATCAATTTCATTCAGCGACGCACGCCATATTAAGTACAGAGACGGCAATACCATGATCAACAAAGACGTCGCTGACTGCCATATTATTCTTCTGCGATTGTCCTCATCTCTATAGGCTAATTCACTTTTTGCCCATGCATCATAATATCGTTTGTGTTCGCCGCAGACAAAAGGAATAATCCCGAACAACTTTGTCTCTTTTGTATATTCGCCTTTGGTTGCGATGTTTTTAAAATAATTCATTCGCCTGACAATCGATGTACGTTTTTTGTCGAACTCTTCATACTTATTCCCAAATATTCGTACAAATATTCCCGGAATTGCGCCTATTAAAGCCGCCGCCAACAGCCATACAGAAAAGGTACATAGTATGATTGCAGAAGATAGAAACTGCATGATCTCGCCGGCAATGTCAAAAAACGCAAAGATATAATTTGTTATCGTCGAAGTTCCGATTCTGTTCGCTATGGTCATTTTGTCATATATTTCATGATTATCATAGGCACGAAGCTGTGCATTCACGCATTTCTTATGTAATGTATATTCCAGCTTACACGATAATTTATTATTCAATACCGAATTAATAAAGCCAAAAATAATCTCTAAAATCTTTTTTGCCAACAGGACGCATGAAATTGAAACAACAGAAAATATCAGTATTTTTTCACTGGTTGTTTCTATTTGAATCAGCTGTATCAATCTTTTTTGAAAATAAATCAACAATAGCGGTAAAACAATATTTACGACCGTTGATAAAGTGCGCAGTATCAATCCGAATAATTGCTCTTTCCCTAATATTTTGAATAGGATAACAATATTGCGAACGGATAATTGAATATTTTTCATCCTTATCTTTATCCCCTTTCATAAAGCGAAGCCTGTGTATTGTACATTTTCGCGTAACTGCCGTTTCGACTCATCAATTCATCATGTGTCCCCTGTTCTACAATACGTCCATCTTCCAAATAAAGGATTCTGTCGACGAGTTTTCCCACACTCAGCCGATGGGAGATGACAAGAACGCTTTTCAGTTCCATTTTTTCAGTGTGGGAAAGCAAGTCTTCAATAATTTTAAACTCCGCTTTCGGATCTAATGCAGCAGAAGGCTCATCAAAAATCAAGAACGGCCGATTTCCATAGTAATTCCGGGCAATCGCCAGCTTTTGCCATTGACCGCCGGATAATTCCACGCCGTCATCATATTCACGTCCCAGCGGCGTATCCAAACCATCCGTCAATTGCTTTTTTACTTCAGAACAATCAACGCGGTCAAAGACCTCCCACAAGGCGTCATCGTCGTAAAGAGCATCGAGACGCTGAGAGGCCAATATCGTTCTCAGCGGCAGTTGATAATGACAAAAATCCTGATACACAACGCCAAACAGCTTATATAGATCGCTTTGTGCGTATTCGTTTACGTCGACATCGTTGATATAAATCGTCCCCTTATCGCATTCATAAAGCCCGCAGATCAGTTTTATTAACGTTGATTTTCCGCATCCATTCCTGCCAATCAAAGCAATATTTTCTCCGGTTTTCCACTCGAAAGAAATGTCCCTGAGAACCGGCTCATCCTCATAATGGAAGGATACGTTTTCAAAACGTATCGATATCATTTCCGTCGGAACAAATGCAGTTCCCGTTCGTTCTCCCTCTTCGGTTTCTTTCGTGAATTTTTCAAAAGCATCGTATTCATGGCTTATATTCAAGGTACTCCTGATTGTTTCAGAGATTTGCTGAAACGCTTCAAACATCAAAAAGAAATTTGCAGTAAATAAATAAAACTCACCGACGGTGATTGTTTTGTCTATCACACTTTTCGCGCAAACAAAATAAATCAAAAAAGAATAGAGTACCTCTACAATGATTAAAACAAGTGAAAAACACATCTGGCGAAATGCAATCCGCTCATCCTCTTTCTGAAATTTACGATGCTTGCCATGCCAAATGGAAAGCATATATTCCTGTATTCCAAAAAGACGAATTTCTTTCGCCGCTTTCACCCCTGTGAGCATATCCAAATAATAACCCATTATATGTGTTTTTCGGCGTGAAAGCACATTCGATTCCGCATCGTATTTTCTGAGAATGTTACTGATGAAATAAAATGGAATCGAAAAAATAAAAGCAACGGCGACAAGCTTTATATTATAATTTTTCACAATTACAATGCTTCCCACGATTGTGACGCATGTCGTAATGAAATCCATTAAATTGCAATTCAAATCCCACAATGACAGATCAGAACCGATGGAATCTTTTATTTTATCGAATCTTGAGGCGGAATCAAACGATATTTGTTTTATTCCCGATGATTTTTCCATTACATATAACATCATTTGTTCATCGGCGGATTGAGCGAGAATCCAGAACACCCGGCTTTGTATCTTATAAAATATATTATATCCGGCGGAAACCAATACTAATACGCATAACGATATCAGAGGAATAAAAACACTTCCGCCGTGTAAAAGGTTATATATGCCGTCAATCATATTTGCGTTAATAATTTTCTTCAAGATTTCAATTATAGGAGGTATTATGATTGCGATTACCCATAATATTACATGAGCCTTGCCTGCCGCAACAATTAATTTCACGGACAGCATTATATATTTAAATGTTTTCTTGATATTATTCTTCATTTTTCATCACCAGTATAATAAAGTTAATCCGTGATTATTCCCACAGAAGAGGCATCTGCAATTTCTTAGCAGTATTTATAATTAATCTTACCCTTAAACTTTATCGTAATTATATTATATACGATACTCATTCAAAAGACCATAATTTTTAGGACATTTTTTATTTTCAGCGAATGTAATAATTAGTAAGTGTTGTTTTTGTGCAGTTTTAACATTGCGTTCTGCTTATCGCCGTGAGGGTCAGGTCCCACGCCGGATATGCCTCGGGGCGGCGGAGATAGAAGCTTTTTTCCGGCATCAGACGCCGGATAAGCAACGGGAGCAGGAAAAGATCGGTCATCCGATGATACACGGCGAACATTATATCCGGCCGGGAGCGGCTTATAGTTTCCCTTGCTCCTTTCAGCGCCCGCTGTTCCGAGCCTTCGACATCGATATGCAGAAGGTCGCAGTCACCGTCAATTATGCTGTCGAAGGTTGCGGCGCGGATATTTGTCGGGCGGAAACGGCGCTTTTGGCTTTTATCCTCCCTTTCGGCGGAGCTGCCGCGGGAGCCGTCGCCGAATACGGTTATCTGCGCGTTCTCATCCCAGGCGGCTATGTTATACGGCTCTATCCGGCTGTCCTTCCTTACGGCGGCGCCAAGTTTGCGGAAATTCGTCATATCCGGCTCCATCGCGATTACACGGGAAATCATCGGGAACCGCATGAGCAGTTCAAGCGACGTCTGACCGCGATTCGCGCCTAAGTCGGCGGCGGTTTTATAGCTTTTTTTCGAGTGATAAAGCGGAAGATACATATCCTGCGAAGCAGTTCCCGCAATATCGGCGATATCCCCGCTCATTCTGAAGCGCAGGATTGCGTCAAACAACCGGCGGGACTGCAGGTCAGCCCATAAGTTGCGGCAAGCGGAGATTTCCTCGCGATATCTGAGCGCTGTCTGTGATGTGAATATATCATTTTCCGGGTCTTCCGCATCCGGCGACGGGGCTATCTCCGGGACGAAAAGTTTATGCCGCTGAAAAAGGCAGCTTACCCGCCAAATAACATCCGGCAAATCTGAGCCGAAACCGAGGACGACGGCGAATTCCGGGTATTGAAGGCAGATATCACTGTAACTCTTTACCGGCTTTGCGCGGAATATTTGTCCGGGTCTGACTCGTTCTTCCGATGCGAAAAAGGCGTCAGGTTCGCGGCCGAAACGATTCAGCATATTGCATATCCTGTCCGCGCCGTCTCCGGTTCCGTACATCACGAGCGGAAGCGGACAGTCGGCCATCCTCCGCCATACCGAATCATATATCATTCTCTGACCTCATAAAAGAAAGGAAGCCGCAGAGCTTCCTTTTTTAAAATTATATCGGTTTGTTTTCGCCGCGGCTGTGATAAGCGGCGTTTTCCGCGTCGCACATTTCGAAAAAGCGGATTGCGTTGTTATATAATATATCTTCTTTCTCGCCGTCTGTAAGCTCAAGTTTGGCAAACAGCCTATAATACGGCAGAAAGCTGAAAACCGGATAGTCGGTTCCGTAAAGCATCCTGCCGGGAGATATCCGCCGTATCAGAGCGACAGCCGCATCCGGACTGAGCGCCCAGAGAGCGGAGGAACAGTCGAAGTATACATTCGGGTCATCCCAGAGGCATTCCGCCCCCGCCGCCCACGTTTTATAGCAGCCGAAATGCGCCGCAACCGCTTTCAGCCGGGGAAACATATCAAGAATGCGCCGAAGCTTTTCCGGCGTGGAATATTGGTAATCAGCTCTGTCATCGCCCATATGGAAGAAAACCGGCATCCGCCCTTCGCAGGCTTCGTAAAGCGGGAGAAAGCGCGAATCGTCGATATCGCAGCCCTGAATATCCGGGTGAAGCTTAAAACCGGTTAGCCCTATCGCTTCGCAGCGCTCGACTTCGCCTTTCATATCCTCGTAATCCTGATGCATACCGGCAAAACCGCGGCAGAAAAAGCCGTCTTCCCGCGCCCTTAATACATTTTTGGCAAGGGCATCGTTTACCTTTTGCACCTGATGAGGCGAAGTTGCGGCGTTTAGCAGCACAAAGCCGGCAATCAAGGCTGAATTTGACAGGTCTTCGGCAGATATCGCTTTTTCAAAACCGAGCGACTGCGCCTTTATGTCTCTGTATGTCGCTTTGCCCTGTATCGGGAAATCGTAAAATTTTCCCAGCGCGCTGCAGGCTTTTTCTGCTATTTTCTCAGGGTAAATATGGGTATGAATGTCTATTATTTTATACATCGATTACATCGATCCTTTGAAACGAAGGGGTGGAATAACAAAGATTTAATCCCCGACGAATTCCTCATAAATCGCTCTCATGGTCTTCTCGAAATCAACGTCTTCAACACCGACGATGATATTAAGCTCGGATGAACCCTGATCTATCATCTTGATATTTACATCGGCTTTGCTGATTGAAGTGAAAACTCTCGCCGCGGTTCCCTTCGCGGCTTTCATACCGCGGCCGACTACGGCGATAAGGGCAAGGTGATCCTCAATATGGATTGAATCCGGGTTGAGCATATCGCATATTTCGTCCATTATGCGATCGCGGCGTCCCTGAAGCACCGGTGTCGCGACCACTACGGACATCGTGTCGATGCCGCTGGGAAGATGCTCGAAATTGATTCTCTCCCGCTCAAGCACCGAAAGCAGCCTGCGACCGAACCCTATCTCGGTATTCATCAACTCTTTATCGACTGTTATAACGGAAAAGCCTTTCTTTCCGGCTATACCGGTAACAATCCTGTCTCCCACCGGCGCATCGGGGACTATCATGGTGCCCGCTGCGGTTGGATCGTTTGTGTTGCGGATATTTATCGGTATTCCGGCAAAACGAACCGGGAATATCGCTTCTTCGTGCAGCACTCCGGCGCCCATATATGCAAGCTCGCGAAGTTCGCGGTAGGTGATAACATCGATAGGTTTCGGGTTATTAACTATTCGCGGATCCGCCATCATGAAACCGGAAACATCCGTCCAGTTTTCGTAAACATCGCACATAGTGGCGCGGGCGACTATCGAACCGGTAATATCCGAGCCGCCGCGGGAAAAGGTTTTGATGGTGTCGTTCGGCATTGAGCCGTAGAAGCCGGGGATCACGGCGTGGTCATGCTCGCGCAGATATTGCCCGAGTATCGTGTTTGTACGTTCGGCATCAAAGGAACCGTCTTCCCGGAAGAATATCACGTCGGCGGCATCAACAAATTCACATCCCAAATAATGAGCCATGATAAGACCGTTCAGGTATTCGCCTCTTGAAGCGGCGTAATCTCTTCCGGCTTTGTGCATAAATGAATCGCGGATCACCTGAAATTCCTCTTCGAGTGACAGAGAAATTCCGAGTCCTTTAATTATGTCGCGATAACGGTTTTCGATCTTTTCGAAGGAGTCGTCGATATTCTCGCCCAAATTAGCCGCGTCGTAGCAGCTGTAAAGAAGATCGGTCACCTTATCGTCGTCTTTGAAACGTTTTCCCGGCGCGGACGGCACTACAAAGTGGCGGGAACTTTCCGCCTTTACAATCTCGGCGGCTTTTTTGAAGTGTTCGGCGTCGGCGAGCGAGCTGCCGCCGAATTTTACTACTTTAAGCATGATTATTATGTCATTGGGAGAGCCCTTGTTTTAATAAAGGCGCCTCTCCCGCCAGCCTTTATTATTTAACTTTTTTCGAATAAACAAATTTATATAAAAATCAATCCGCGCTCAGCCATAAAGTTTCTGATGCGCGCTGCCGTCGCCCCTCTGTCGGAGGCGTCGCTGATTATCAGTTCCGGCTCTATGTCGGTGGTAACTTTGTCGCCGAGCCAGACTGTGTGGATGTGTTCGGTGTCGACCGTCGCCTCCAGCACCTCCATATCGTTTTCGGTGAATTCGGCGCAGGTGACAAGCAACAGCATTCCTGAGTCCATCATTATGTTTGCAACTTCGCCGAGACGACGGATATGCTCATATCGGGCGGGTATCTCGCCTTCTACTTTTATCTCACCGGCAACACCGTAAAGCAGGTTGCCGATGCCGAGAAAATAGACCTGTCGACCGGCGTCCCAAAGCTCGCGTTCGAGTTCTTTCGCTATCGCTTTTTTGCCGATATACTGATATCCGGTAATGATGACTATTCCCGGCTGCTGACCGAAGCGCTTGGCGCGGCGTTCGGATGAGATCGAGCTTATCTCCCACTTTTCGTTGCGGCGTATTGCAAGGTCACGCGCGACATCCGGTATTCCGGTCTTCTCTATCTCTGCCGTGATTATGCCGCCGCCGGAAATCTCATAATCATCCACAAGAACAAAGCGGCTGGTTTTCGGCATTTCCGATGTCAGGTCGAAAGCGACGGGTTTTGAACATTCGATTATACATTCGGCGACGTCATGGCGGTCGATTTTGTCTTTCTTGCCGCGGTCAAGAGTCGAGGCGTCAAGGGTAGAGATTATCTCTTTCAGCCGGCAGGATACCTTTGCGGCGCCTATTTTAAGAAGGTATTTTTTGTCTTTTACCATCGGGGAAAGTCCCAGCCAGAAGACAGACGCGACAAACGAGGTCCCGACATTCGGAGTTTTTTCTCCGGAAATACAGCAAATCTCCCCGCGGCGGATATATATCTGCTCGGTCATGGTAAAGCCGGCGGCCATATCCGTTTTTATCTCTTCCGGGGCTTTCCCGGCGCCGAAATGTTCGAAAGTCGCGACATGGGTGTGTTTTCCGGACGGATAAAAGACGCATTCGTCTCCGACTTTAAGTTTACCGCTCTCTACGGTGCCCGCGATGATGCGGCGGTCGTCGCCGGATGAAGTAAATCTGTAAACATCCTGAACCGGCATTCTGAAAGGAAGATTATCTGCCTCGGATTCCCGCTCTTCAAAGTTATCAAGCTCTTCAAGAACGGTCCTGCCCGTATACCATGTCATTTCCGAGCTTTGCGCGGCGATATTGTCTCCCTGCATTGCCGATACCGGAATAAAGGATTTTGCCTGAATTCCTATCTCTTCAAGGAAGCTGCGGTATTCCGATTCTATCGAACCAAAGACCTCTTCCGAATAATCGGCAAGATCCATCTTGTTTACAAGAACCGCGACCTGCTTTATTCCCAGCATCTTGAGCATATAACCGTGACGGCGGGAATTTTCGCGGACGCCTTCGTTTGCGTCGATTACAAGCAGCGCGGCTTCGGCGCGGGATGCGCCGGTAATCATATTCTTTAAAAATTCGATATGCCCGGGAGCGTCGATTATCAGGTAATCCCGCTTTGCCGTCTTGAAGAAGCAGCGCGCAACGTCGATTGTGATGCCCTGGCTGCGCTCATCCTTGAGCGCGTCAAGCAAAAATGCGTATTCAAAGGGTTTTGAGTTGCGGCGGCACATCTCGCGTACCTGTTCCAGCTTGCCCTGCGGAAGCGAATCGGTATCCGCCAGAAGCCTGCCAATGACTGTGCTCTTGCCGTGGTCAACATGCCCTACAATTACAATATTCATATAAATTAACCGATATTATTCTAATTAAGCGAACCGTTCTTTACATATAGCCGTCTTTGCGGAGTTCTTCAAGCCCGCCGCCGTCTTCTTTATCCTGCTCGCGGCCGCTGCGTTCGGCGATGTTCGAGAATTTGCCGGTCCTGAGCTCTTCGATGATATCGTCAAGGTTCTTGGCGTCAGATTCGACCGGAGTGGTGCAGGGCGCGCAGCCCAATGAACGGTAGCGGGTGCCGTTGCCCTGATCGAAATAGAGGGAGACGACGGGGATAGACTCGCGGCGGATGTATTCCCAGATATCGAGCTCGGTCCAGTCAAGCAGGGGATGGATGCGGACGTGGGTTCCGGGAGCGAAGTCGGTTTTATACTGTCCCCAGAATTCCGGAGGCTGATCGCCGACATCCCAGTCGTTGTTTTTATCGCGGGGGCTGAAATAACGTTCTTTTGAACGGCTGCCCTCTTCGTCGGCGCGAACGCCGACTATAACGCCGGTATAAGGTTCGGTGTTGCTGTCTACTTCGTAGCGCCCGGTGTCGTGATTCATACGATAACGCGGCCAGTCGCCGGCGAGAGTGTGAGCAAGACCTTCTGTCTTGAGTTTGCGGCAGCACTCGATGTGGTTGAGACGGCCATCCGGGAAAGTTTCCTTCGCATCGAGAGCGGCTCTGTTTTCACCGTAGATCATATCGATGCGCCATTCGCGGGCGAGGCGGTCACGGTATTCGATCATCTCCGGGATTTTAAAGTGTGTGTCGACATGAACGAGGGGGAAAGGAACATGACCGTAAAAAGCCTTGCGCGCAAGCCAGAGCATTACTGTCGAATCTTTGCCGATACTCCAGAGCATACATAGCTCCTTGAAGTTTGCGTATGCTTCGCGCAAGAGGTAGACGCTTTTATTTTCCAGCTCGACAAGATGCGCTTCATAGGCGGCTTTGTCGTATGTTCTGCGGGATTCCGCCATTTATGAATCCTCCGTGATTTGTTTTATCGTTTTGTTCCGATCACTCAAGCGCGTTTTCCGGGCGGTTAAGGATGTAAAATCCGTCGCGGTTGAGAGTGTCGGGGCGGTTATATGTCATCTTCTGACCGTGCATCTGACGGAATATTCCGCCGGCTGCTTCGACTATGCACTGCATTGCGGCGGTGTCCCATTCATGGGTAAGCCCGAAGCGGTAATAGATGTCGGCGCGTCCGTCGGCTATGCGGCAGCCTTTTAAGGAACTGCCCGAGCTTATGGTTTTTGAGATACGGTTTGCGTTCTTTTCAAGAAGCGCGTCAAGACGGTCGGAACCGAAACTGCGGCTCTGCATTACAACAAGCTCGTCGGTTCTGTCGGAGACTTTGATTTCGCGCGGCGGCTCGGATAGCGTTTCAGTTCCGACGGATAAACGGCTTCGCTCGGCGCGGCGAACGCCTCGCCAGTTGATGCCTTTATACAGCTCGCCGGTTACCGGAACATAAATCACGCCTATAACGGGATTGCCGTCGAAGACAAGGGCGATATTAACGGTAAACTCCCCGTTGCGGCTGATAAATTCCTTTGTGCCGTCAAGCGGGTCGACGACGAAACACCAGCGGCGACGGAGGCGGGTTATATCGTCCTCCGACTCCTCGGCGAGCACCGATATCTCCGGCCACAGGCGGTTAAGAGCGGAGACTATAACGGCGTTGCTGCGCTTGTCGGCGGCGGTGACGGGAGTTCTGTCGTCTTTGGTTTCGATGTTGAAACCGTCGCTGCCGTAGACTTCCATTATCGCCTCTCCGGCTTCGACCGAGATTTGACAAAGCTTTTCGGCCGTGTCTTCCGCATCGAGCTGCAAGTCCAGGATCTTTGACATGACTTCGTCCGCGCAGGCGTCGACGGATTTTTCGGAGGTATCGAAAATAACTTCCGGCGATATCGGCGCATCAAACGGCGCGTCGATGCCGGTGAAGTCTTTTATCTCGCCGGAGAGCGCTTTTTTGTAAAGTCCCTTCGGATCGCGTTCCATGCAAACTTCGAGAGGAGTTGAAACATGACATAAAATAAAATCGTTTTCGGCTGAAACAATCTTTCGCGCCATATCCTGAAGCTCATGGGTAGGCGTTATCGCCGAAACAAGGACAACAAGTCCGGCTTTTGCCATAAGCGCGGCGGTTTCGGCTGCGCGGCGGATGTTCTCGCGGCGGTCGGCGTCGGAAAAGCCCAAGTCCGAGTTGAGACCGTGGCGCAAATTGTCGCCGTCCAAAAGATAACTTTTGAAGCCGTGCGCGTGAAGCTGTTTCTCACAAGCTTTCGCAACCGTCGTCTTCCCGGAACCGGAAAGACCGCAGAACCAGAAAACGCACGGTTTCTGACCCATTTCCGCTTGTCGCTCGAATGAGGTGACGGCGTCTTTTGTATAAAAAATGTTTTCAGACATATTTTTCTCCGGAATCAGATATCCGAAAGGCTTATCGGAGACGACCAGGCTTTTCTGCCTTCAAAATCGGTAATCTCGAATCGGACAAAGCTTTCGCTTGAGACAAAATGGTATACGACTTCGTTTATCGGGGGCGTGTCCCCCTTTTCTTTGCCGAACACGCGGTCGGAGCCGAGCGCGTCGGAAAAGAAGACGACTTCGCGCGCGTCGGTGCATCTGACCTTTATGCTCTTTTTGTCGGGGGAAAACTCATACGAAAACCGCGGCCCCTGACTTGCGTAAAAATCTCCCTGTCTGAGAGCGGACAATACATGCTGCTTATCAAGGACGTCGGCTTTGAGCCAGATAAAGCTGACTCCCTGCTCTCCTTCATATACGTGCGCGTCGTCGACGGCTACCAGCGGGATGAGGCGCCCCTGAGTTGAGACCAGATCGGATATCATCGAGGAATCGGGGCGGACGCCGTACGGCTTTGCGCTGAGGGTGGTATATACTTCCATCGCGCAGATGTTTTCAAGATTAAGAATCATCGCCGGTGAGTTGAGCGACCACGCGGGATGCGCAAGTATCGCGGCTCCTCCGCAGCGGTTAATCTCGTCTATCGCGTCCTGAACGCTTTCGCGGCAATTCGGCACGTCGATTTCTTTGTCCATCCCGACGCCGACAATATGAAAGTGACCTTCCCGCACATCGGTTGAAGTATGAATCTCAATTCCGGAGACGGTCAGCAGCCGCTCCGACTCGTTGTCTTGGGACTGATATAAGTGATCGGCAAAAACAAGAAAATCAAAATCCTTGTCGGCGTAAATATCTATTACTTCGTCGGGAGTGAGACTGCCGTCGCTGCGGGTGGTATGGGTGTGGAGACTGCCTTTGTACCAGGTGAAGCCTTTTTCGTCGGTATACATTATAATTCCTCAGAAATCAGAAAGGCTTATCGGAGACGACCAGGCTTTCCTGCCTTCAAAATCGGTGATTTCGAAGCGAATAAAGGTTTCGTTTGATTTGAAGCGATATTCTGCTTCATTTATCGGCAGTTTATTCCCTTTTGCTTCACAGAATACCCGATCGGCCGACCAGACAGCGTCTGAAAAGAAAGCAACTTCACGGGCGTCGGCGCATCTGACCTTTATACTTTTTTTATCGGCGGAAAATTCATACGAAAAACGCGGTCCCTGGCTTGCGTAAAAGTTACCTTGCTCAAGGGCGGCAACGATATGCCGCCTGTCGAGAACATCGGTTTTGAGGTAAATAAAACTTTTGCACTGATCCCCGTCGTAAAAATGCGCGTCATCGGTAGCGACGACCGGAATCATTCGCCCGCGGGAGGAGAGCATGTCGGATATCAGCGATGAATCGGGACGGGCGTTGTGCGGCTTGTCGGAAACGGTGTTGTATATCTCCAGCGCGCATATGTTTTTTAGGGGAAGGATCATTTCCGGAGTGTTGAGAGACCACGCGGGATGCGCGAGTATCGCGGCGCCTCCGCATCGGCGGATTTCATCTATCATTTCCTGCGCTCCGATTCCGCGCTTTGACGTATCGACTTCTTTATCCATCCCGACGCCGACGATATGGAAGATACCGTCAAGCACATTCGGCGAGCAATCAAGCTCAATTCCGGGAATCGTCAGCAGTCGTTCCGACTCGTTGTCGGGGGACTGCCGCCAATGGTCGGTTAGGACAAGAAAATCATAGCCGTTGTCCGCGTAAATATCTATCACTTCATCGGGGCTGCGTTTGCCGTCGCTGCGGGTGGTATGGGTATGGATATTGCCTTTGTACCAGACGAAGCCTTTTTCATCGGTATACATTATTTATTCCTCAAATTTTTCAATAATTCAAGTTACATTATAACATATTAGGGGCAGTATTTTCAACGGCATAATGTAAAAATTAACAGCTCTATTCTTCAGATAATATGTGAAATATTATACAATCGGAAGATAAAAACTCCGCAGGCACCGGAAGATGCCTGCGGAGATGGGATAGTTTGTCGTTTTATGCGTCAATCCGGCGTCTCAGCCGAATTTGTAATATTCCTGTATAGGGGCGAACTGCTTCTGGGTCTTTTTTTCCATTTTTGCCAGAAGAGAGGCGATATTGTCCTTATCTTTGATTATAAGTTCACATATACTGCCGTAAACATCGCTTCCCCATTGACCCAAATCATAGAATTTCGTCGTAAAGATAAGCTCAAGCATCTCGGCGGATTCTTCGTCGCGGGTACCTTTTATCAAAACGTTTTTGTCAATAACCGCCGGATAAATGGTGTCCTGAGAATAATAGCCCATAACATTCAGGATAAGTCCGGTGTCTTCCAATTCGGTATTCGTCACCGGAATTGCATAACAGGAGCCGGACGCCGTGCTGTAAAGGTTGAAATATTCGCTCTGAGCCTCGTCGTATTTCGGGAACGGGATGATGCCGAAGTCATCTTCCATTCCCTGCCGCAAACCAAAGACGGCGTTGACCTGATTTGAGGATATAAGCGCCTGTCCGTTTGAGAACATATCGTGTACTGCGTGGTTGTCAATCTCACGATCTGCGATGACGGTCGTTTTAATGCTTTTCGCAGTGAGATTGTTTCTCATCCGCTCGAAAACTTCCATCATCTTTTCGCTTTGATTCAACACAACGCTGCCGTCTGTTTCCACTTTGATGATTCCTTCGCCGCAGCCGGAGATAAGGCGATTGAAGACTCCGGCGTTTTCTAAAAAGCCGTAGGTGTCGTTTGTGGTGTATTCGCCGTCACCGTCAATGTCCGAGCCGTAGGAAGTCGCCATTTTAAATAAGCTGTCGAGAACCCATTTCCCGTCGCGTACCGTCTGATAGGGGTATTCGATGCCGACATTATCACATATGACTTTATTAAAGAGCAGGATGGATATCGAAAGGTCGTCTAAATAGTTGATATCACCGCTTACAAAATACAAAGACTTGCTGCCGAGGCTGTACATATCAAGCTTATCGCCGTCCCACCATTCATTCTCAAGTCCTAAATTATCAATACCATTGAGTTCATAAAGATAACCGTTTACCGAGCAGAGATACATGAACCACACAGAGCAGCAAAAAGCGTCATAGGGACAGTCGCCGGCGTTCATCATCTTCTGAACGGTCGATAATATATCTACCCAATTTTCGCAGAGATTGCCACCCTTTATTTTTACATTAAGAGCCTCTTCCGTCAGGCGATTCCGTTCATATACAGCTTCGTTTATCGAATCTCCGGCAGTTTCTTCAAGGGTGAAAGCGACTTCGTTAAATCCGTATTGAATAGACCAGCCGATATTGAACTCGCGACCGCCGAAATCTTTGCCGGCGATAATCTCTTTTATGATTTTCTGTTCATCTTCGGTTTCCGCCGTTTCAGTAACCGTTTCCGCCGCCGTTGTATCCTGCGGAGCGTCGCTCCCCTGCGCCGAGCCGCAGCCTGTGAGCAGCAAGGCCAAAAGCAAAAGCAGCGCGATAAGCTTGTTTTTCATCAATAAACCCCCAAAATAATTATGATATTATAACCTAAATCATTATACCAGAAAATTAATTAAAAATCAATGAGGAATGTCAAGTTTATTAATTATTTTACAATTAAGTTCCGATACAAAAAACCGGACACTTTTTTTCGTGTCCGGACATGATTATTTCTGGCCGTAATAGGCGTTTTTGCCATGCTTGCGAAGATAGTGGCGGTCAAGCAGCGACTGTTTTATCGGGGATAACCCCGGATTCAGCGCTTCCGTTGCCGCAGCCATCGCCGCCGATTCTTCAAGGGTGACGGCAGCATGGACGGCGTCGGCGGCGTTTTTGCCCCATGTGAAAGGACCGTGGCTCACGACAAGAACGGCGGGGATATCAGAGGGGGATATCTGCCTTGTCCTAAATGTCTCGGCAATCAAAAGACCGGTATTTTTCTCGTATTCGCCGGCGATTTCGCTGTCTTTCAGCTGTCGGGTGCAGGGAACCGAGCCGTAAAACAGGTCGGCGTGGGTGGTGCCGAGGCAGGGGAGGTCTCTGCCTGCCTGAGCCCATGCCGTTGCGTAGCGGGAGTGAGTGTGAACGACACCACCGATAGAAGGAAAAGCCTTATACAGCTCGGCGTGAGTTGGGGTATCCGAAGACGGACGGAAAGAGCCGTCGACCGTTTCTCCGTCCAAGTTTACGATTACAATATCCTCCGGTTTTAGGCTGTCATATGAGACGCCGGAAGGTTTTATTGCGAAGACTTTTTTCTCCCGGTCGAGCTGCGAGGCGTTGCCCCAGGTGAGGACGATAAGTCCTTCCTCTTTGAGCGCCATATTCGCCGCCCAACATTCCCGCCGAAGCGATTCAAAAGTCATATCAAATACCTAATCTGGACGCGACTTCGTTTATCAGCAGCGTCTGCTTCAGCGATTCCATCGTGACACCGTCGCCTATCCTGACGCATTCGATGCCGACCATTTCGGCGAACCGCGCCATATCCGCGTATCTAAGCTGCTGACTTAAAACGAAATGATGCGCGCCGCCGCTGTATATATACATTTCAGCTGCCGAGAGCATATCCGGCTTCGGACGCCACATCGTAGCGGCAACCGGCAGATTCGGCATATGATGTATCGGCGGGATGGTGCTTATCTCCTGAACTATCATGCGCAGCCGTCCGCCCATGTCTACTAAGGTCACATTGACAGCTTCGCTCTCGCCCGATTCGAAAACCAGACGAGCCGGGGGTTCTTTGCCGCCGATTCCGAGCGGATGAACCTCGATTTTCGGCTTATCCGCGGCGATTGAGGGACAGACTTCCAGCATATGAGCGCCTAAAACCGTCTCGTCGCCTTTTTTGAGGTTATAAGTATAGTCTTCCATGAAGGTAGTTCCGCCGGGGGTCCTCTTCGCCTCCGCCATCACCTTCATCACTCGAAGCAGGCAGGCTGTCTTCCAGTCGCCTTCCGCGCCGAAACCAAAGCCCTCCGCCATAAGGAGCTGAGACGCCATTCCGGGGAGCGATTTCATGCCGTGGAGGTCCTGGAAGCCGGTGACAAATGCGGTAATCTCGTTCTCTTTCATGAAACCGCGCAAAGCGGCGGCGATTCTGATCTGATTTTTCACTTCGGATATATCGTCGGTGCAAAGCTCGTATTTTTCGCATACCGCTTCAAATTCCGCGTCGACAGCTTTGTCCGGAACTTCCCGCATCATATCGCATAGGTCGCCGATTCCCCAGGAATTGACCTGCCAGCCGAGTTTTATCTGCGCTTCGATTTTGTCGCCCTCTGTTACCGCGACATTGCGCATGTTGTCGCCGAATCGGGCGCAGCGGAGTTTTCTGCCTTCCATAACTCCGGCGGCGGCTGCCATGAAATCGGCGATTTTCGCCTGAGTTTCTGAGTCTTTCCAATAACCGGCGGCAACGGTATGCGGCTTTCTGAGCCTCGCTGCCATAAAGCCGTGTTCGCGGTCGCCGTGCGCTGACTGGTTCAGGTTCATGAAATCCATATCGATTTCATCCCAAGGGATTTCGCGGTTGAACTGGGTATGAAGGTGTAAGTAGGGTTTGTCGAGCAGCCGCAGTCCCTCTATCCACATTTTTGCGGGCGAGAAGGTGTGCATCCAGGTAATTACGCCGCCGCAGTCGGAGTCGGAGTTGGCTTCAAGCATAACTTTGGTAATCGCCGAATCAGATATAGCGGTGTTTTTAAGTTCAAGTTTAAAAGGTAAAGTTCCCGCCTTGTTCAGTCCGTTTACGATAGCCCGACTGTTTTTTGCCACAAGGCGAAGAGTTTCTTCGCCGTAAAGGTCCTGCGCTCCGGTGATAAAATAGAATTTCATGTTTTACCCCTTTATCTGTTTTTATCTGTTTTCCTGTGCGATCGCTCTGAGACGCTTCATCATGTCATCGGTCCTGCCGAAGCAATCGTGAAGCTTTTCGTATTCCGCGAATAATTTATTGTATGTTTTTGCGTTTTCGATAATCGGATAATAGGTCTTTCCTTCGGTGGCTCCCATCTTTTCTCCAGCCGAATAAATGTCGTCATAGCCTCCTCCGGCTTTGCCCGCGGCAACCGCTCCGAAAATCGCGGCGCCGAGCGCCGGTCCCTGAGTCGAGGAAACGACTCTTATCGGCATATTAAGGACATCGCTGTAAATCTGACAGAGCATAGGGTTTTTGTTCGGTATTCCGCCGGAGGCGGTGAAGGCGCTGACTCCGACGCCGGATTTTCTGTAGTTTTCGATTATTTCGCGGGTTCCGTAAGCGGTGGCTTCAATCAGGGCGCGGTACATCTCCTCCGGCTTCGTCGCAAGAGTCATTCCGATCATAAGACCGGAAAGTCTTGTATCGACGAGGATAGAGCGGTTGCCGTTCCACCAGTCGAGCGCTACAAGCCCGCTCTGTCCGGGTTTCAGAAGCTCCGCTTTTTCCGTAAGCAGAACGTGCGGAGAAATGCCCCGGCTCTTTGCTTCGTCGCGATATTCGCCGGGCAGGCAGTTTTCGACAAACCAGGCAAAATGGTCGCCGACACAGCTCTGTCCCGCTTCGTAGCCGTACATCCCCGGAAGTATACCGTCTTCAACTATGCCGCATACGCCGTTTACCGATTGGTATTCGCGGTCTACAAGCATATGACAGGTTGAAGTACCGATGATGGCCAGCATATGTCCCGGCTCGGTTATCCCGAACGCGGGAACCGAAACATGAGCGTCAACGTTCATCACCGCAACCGGGGTTCCCTCGGCAAGTCCGGTTAGGGCAGCCATTTTTTCGGTAAGTCCTCCGGCGCAAGTTCCCACCGGGGCGAGCTTGCCCGAAAGCTTGGTTTCTGCCGCGTCTTCAAGTCTCGCGTCGAGGGCGCGGAAAAATTCCTTTGACGGATATCCGTCTTTGTTGCTCCATATAGATTTATATCCGGCGGCGCAGGTGTTGCGGAACAAGTTTCCGGTTAGCTGCCAGACAACCCAGTCGCCGGATTCGACGAAATAATCCATATCCGAATATAATTCCGGACATTCGTCGAGGATTTGCATCAGCTTGGGGATCATCCATTCGCTGGATATCTTTCCGCCGTATGTCGAAAGCCATTCTTGACCGGTTTTTTCGGCGGTTTCGTTCAATCTGTCCGCCTGCGGCTGCGAGGCGTGATGTTTCCACAGCTTGACATAGGCGTGGGGTTCGTCTTTCCACTTTTCGATAAAACAGAGCGGAGTTCCGTCCTTATAAACCGGCAGCGGGGTGCAGGCGGTGAAATCAATGCCTATCCCGATTATGTCCTTAGGGTTGACTTTTGTCTTTTGCAGCAGCGCGGGAACTGTCTTCACAATCACTTCGAGATAATCTCGCGGGTCCTGGAGCGCCCAGTCCATCGGCAGTTTTTTCCCGCCGCAGCTGTCCGACATGACGCCGTGAGGATAATCATAAGTGACGCAGGCGATTTCGCGGCCGTTTGAAACATCGGCTAAAAGCGCGCGGCCGGAAAGAGTTCCGAAATCAATTCCAACAGAATATTTTGTCATATCAACTTTCCTTTCAGAATTCGGCGCGTATATGCGACCCGTCCGGGCCGCGGGTAACAATAAGTTTCTTTTCTATTGAAGATGCGAGTTCCTCGATATGCGATATTACCCCTATCGAGGTATCAACGCCGGCAAGGTCGGAAAGCACTCCGACGGCTCTTGACAAATGCTCCCGGTCGAGGGTTCCGAAGCCTTCGTCTATAAAGAGCGAATTGAGTCTGACTCCGCCGCTGCGCATCGAGACAACATCGGAAAGCCCGAGCGCGAGAGAAAGCGACGCCATAAATGACTCCCCGCCCGAAAGAGTGCTGACTTCCCGGGTCTTTCCGGTATACGAGTCGAATATATCGACGGCAAAGGCGTTTCTGGCTCTGCTTGAAAGCTCATCCGTCGGGCGGCGGCGCATTTCAAATCGCCCTCCCGACATACGGGTAAAGCGGCGATTCGCCTGATCCATGATTTCATCCATAAATTTCATCTGGATATAGGTCTCAAACGCCAGCTTCGCCTTTCCTCTGAGATTGCCGGATGCGGTCCTGTAAAGATTATCAAGCATGAGACGGCGATTTGCAAGCGCGGGGTATTCGGCCGACATGGTTTTTATAATGTCCAGCTTGTCGCTGTTGCGGGCGACGCGGGCGTTTATCTCGTCAAGCAAAAGCTCTGCTGCGGCGGCTTTCGCGTCGATGTCGGTTTTTTCCGCTTCAAGCGCCGCGATATCGGCAAGAGTTCTGCCGGCTACCGCGTCATCCGCCGTCCTGAATCTTGCGGACGCTTCGGTAAGCGCCTTATTATGTATATCTATCCGCTGTTTTAAGGCGCTGTAATCATCGTCTGTCATCGAAGCGCGGAGATATTCACCTTCGGAGGAAAAACCCGCGTCGGCTAAAGCCGAATGATATCTCTCGGACGCCGAGGCAAGCTCGGATGTTAGTTTAGCTGCGCGCCGGCTGAGCTCATCAAGGCGTCCCTCGGCGGCGCTTAACTGACGAAGCATCACATTATACGATTCGCGGCAGTCGTTTATAGCGGTTGTAAGCTTCAGCCTTTCCGACTCGGCTTTTTTCACTGCGGCGGCGGCTTCGGCGCCGGAGGGGAACTCGGACAGCTTTTCTTTAAGCTCCGAGGTCATCTCCTCCCCTGTCTTGAGATTCGCTTCAAGCGACGCCAGGTCTTCGTTCGCCCGGCTTTGCGCCGTTCGGAGCAGTTCCAGCCGCTTTTCCGTTTCCTTTGCTTTTTGAAGCTCCTCTTGTCTTTGTTCTTGCCTTTTTTGCAGCAGTTCGGCGGTGGCTTTCAAGTGTTTCAGGTTTTGGCGCTCGTTATTTAAAGCTGCCTCTGTTACAGCTTTTATCTCTTTTTCGTCGAATGCTTCAGCAAGCAGCGCCTTTACGGCGGATTCAACCGACGTCCGGGATGATTCGGCTTTTGAATGAGCCGCGCCGGTTACCTTGGCGGCTTCCTCGGCAAGAGACAGCAGCTTATCCTTTTCGCTGCGCGCGGCGTCAAGAATTGCCTCGGTGGGTATATCTTCGGTCAGAACAGCGGGGGCGGGGTGCGTAGTTGAGCCGCAAACCGGACAAGGCTTGCCGTCCTCAAGCGTTTCGGCAATTATTCCTGCCTGGGCGTCGAGGAACGCCGATTCCAATGTATCACATTCGGTTTTTGCTTTATCGTATTTTTCTTTCGAGATACGATATTCTTCGCTCAGTTTTGCGGCTGCCCGCTCATTTTCCTCTGCCTCATCAATGTCTGAAATAAGTGTTTCGAGAGCGGCTATCCGCTTTTCGGAATCTTTGAGCGATGCGTCGTTTTTAATTATGCTCTCGCCTACGCCCTCGGAAAGGGCGAGAGATGCCGCAAGAGCGTCCCTGTGGGAAATCTCGCCGGCTATCTCCTTTTCCGCGCTTTCTTTTTGTCTCTCGGCAAGCTTTATTTCCCCTCTCAGCTGCTCAACCCGACGGTTGTATTTTGAAAGGGTTTCATAGTCAACCAAAAGACCGTTTATCCTTGCTATCTCGCCGTCAAGCTCGTTTATCCGGGGCTGCTGCTCTTCGGCTTTCAGCATTACCTCTTTTATCTTTTCGGCGGTCTGCTCGTCCTGCGCGCGCTGTTTTTCAAGCTCACCGCGGCTGCTTTGGGTATTATGGAGATCCGAAACAAGCCGACTGTAGCTGATTTCAAACTCCCGCACTCCGCTTCTTGCCCTCGACACCGCTTCAAACTTGATTTTTTCCGGCTTTAATTCATCTTCTTCCGATTTCAGCCGCGCAAGTTCGGCCGCGGTTTTGTCGCGGGCGGTGATGAGTTCGTTTATCTGCCTGCCGGCTGTCAAAGCCGCGATAAGTTCCGCAGAGCGGTTCAAAGCGTTCTGTTTTATTTCGGCATTCTGCCGTCCCTGCGCCAAATCCCGCGAAATTACCCGCTGCGCCAACTCCTCTGCCGTTTTCAGCGACTCGAGAGTAATATCATCTCCTTCCAGAATCAAATCTGCCTCGGCTTTTTCGTCTTCATCGACAAACTTTAAGTCGGAAATCGCGGTTCTTGCCTTTTCGTTTGCGGTGGAAAGGGCGTCTTCGGCTTCGTCGTTCTGGCGTTTCAGTTCATCCTGGAATTTTCCGATTATTGCCGTGCCGAACAAGTCGGACATCAGCTGTTTTTTCTCGTCTCCGCCGTCGGTCAGAAGCTTTCGAAATTCGCCCTGAGCTATCATTGCAAGCTGTTTGAAACGCGCACGGTCAACTCCGATGATCCGGCTTATCTCCGCCGTGACTTCTCTGTCGCGGTCGATGACGCTGCCGTCGGGAAGAGTTAGTTCAGCTCCGCCTTTTCTTGTTGTAGTGCCTTCTCCGCGCTTTTTTTCAACTTCGTATTCGAGCCAGCGTTTTACGCTGTAAATCTTTTCCTTAACTTCAAAGGCAAATATAACCGAGGTCTGTTCTTCCGGATCGGCGTAGTCGGAACGCAGGCTTTTTCCGGTTCTGTCGTCCCCGGAAGGAGCGCCGTAAAGGGCGTAAGTCAGCGCGTCGAAAATAGTGGTCTTGCCGGCGCCGGTATCTCCGGTGATAAGATACAGCCCGCCGCATCCAAGCTTTGAAAAATCAATCTTTTCAGTCCCGCGGAAAGGCCCGAAAGCGGTGATTTCAAGCGTTACCGGTCTCACAGCAGCGCCTCCTCTCCTCCCGCAGACTCAACGGCTTTATTTATGACATCAGCTCCGGGGTCACCGAAACCTTCCTCTAAAGATATGCCGTTCTGCATCATATAAAACTCGTCGAACCACTCGGAAATGGTTTTTTTCCGTGTCAAGGTTTCTCCCGAAAACTCCGTTCTTTCATAGTCAGGCAGCTCTATCTTCATCTCCATCAGATTCGGATAATAGAATAAAAGCCGCCGCCTTGCGTTCGGATCGGGAATCGGGTCGGTGACGACCGCATATATATAATCGTTTGAAATGCCTTCTTTCTCGGCCGCGGCGCAGAGCTCGTCGAGCGGTCCTCTTATCCTGCGCACCTGATGAAGCGGTTTCAGCGGAATGAGCTCGATGTCTTCAAGACCGTCTGCGCCTATTGAAACTAAGGGAAGGGATTTTTCCGAGTGAACTTCGGAGGCGGAATATTTTAAGATCGAGCCGGAATATCTGACCCCGCTCCGACCGACCGATTGAGGGGTATGTATATGTCCGAGCGCGGCGTAGCAGTATCTGTCGAGCAAGCTGACGGGAAGACCGTCAAGTCCGCCGACAGTCGGCGTCTCCGAGTCGCATCGTACGATATCGCCGCTTAATGGAAGCCAGAATTGATGCGAAAGAATAACCTGCCGCCCGGTAAACTCCCCGACGGAATCAAGAACCTTCGTCAAAGTCTCCGGAACGGTTTCATCGCCTTCGGAAAAACGCCGGATATCGGCGGGGCGAAGATACGGCAGGAGGGTGAAGCGAACGGGACCGTGTGCGTCATTAAGCGTGACCGTTTTGACCGGAAATTCCGCTTCCGACGCGATATGAATACCGCTGCCCTCGAAAAGCCTGCCGCCGTAATTCAGCCTCTCGCGGCTGTCATGATTGCCTGATATCATCAACACCTTAAGCGGAAGCCTTGCCAGCTCAAAGAGAAAATCATCGAGCAGCGACACCGCGTCGCGCGGGGGCAGGGCGCTGTCGTATACATCGCCTGCGATAAGCAGAACATCCGGCTTTTTTTCGATGCAGATATCGAGAATGCCTTTGAGAATGTGTTTCTGATCTTCTATAAGGTCGAATTCATGTTGTCTGCGGCCCAGGTGCAAATCGGAGACTGCGAGCAGCTTCATTTTGTTTTCCCTTCATGAAGTTTATTTTCTTTAAACATATTATACAATAGACCGGATATAAAATCAAGCGGTAATAACTAATTTCCGCACCTAAATAAAAAAGCCGCCCGAAGGCGGCATTTTGGCGCGCTTTTTCTGCGCGCCGAAGGAATCATTCCCTCTGAGGCGATCAGTTTATGTAAGCTCGGCAGGCGGTTGGCGCAGAAACCGGATACCGAACATTCCCCTGCATTGATATTTTTATTGCGATCCTATCTTCCGATATTGACAGAAGGTGAAAGATTACTTATATATTTTAACATAATATAAAAAATATTCAATGTTAATATTAAACAAAATTGAAATTCCGTTATTGTGACATCCGCACAAAAATCACTTGCCGAGCATCGTCCTGATTTTCAAAAACGAGATAAAAACGCGGACATTATCTTGTTTTTTCAGCCTGCCATACGGATATATAGGATAATTCTTATCAACCGGATGTAATAGTAAAATCGTCGTAAAATCAGATGTTTTAAAGCCGATTATTTGTAAATTTTTTTCAATAGGCACGGCTGATAAACAAAACGCTTGAAAAAAACCTCCAAAATGATTATAATATATATAGTAGTAATCATACAGAAAGAGGCACAGACATTGTCAAACAGCAACGACCAGAAAAATAACGGCTCGCTGCATCTTCCCGGTATCGATATAGACGGCAAAAAGGTCAGGGTCGGCGGGCTTAACATTGACGACAAGCGGATCAAGATCGGAAATACGGTTGATATAGACGGCGAGAACGAGGTTATCAGACTCGGTTCTCTTGTTGTGGACGGAAAAAACAACAAGGTTTATATGACTAAAAAAGAACCGCGGCAACAGCAGATGCCGCAGCAGCAACAGTCGTTCTCTCGCCCGAGCACCCCGATATATGCTTCCGGTCAGCGAAGCGCTTACAATCCTCCCCCGCAAAAACAGCCGGAGCCCCCCAGACAGCCTGAAACAAATAATCTCTCTGATGACGGACGGGAATACAAGCTGATTCCTTCACCCTGGCCGTTTGTCTTCTGCGGCGCCTTCTGGGTGATATACGCGCTGTTCTTCCCGCTTTACGCCTGGTATCATATAATCATCTGCGCCGTGTTTTCGTTCGGTGTTTATAATATTTTCAACGTTATCTTCCCGCCAAAGCGGGTTGAAGTGATAAAACCTTACGTGCCGCCGCAGAGCGCCGACGAGGCGTTTAATCAAACAATCTCAACGACGACAAAACTGCTTGAATCGATAGGCGAATCGTCAAAGCAGATAGCGCCGAAATCTCCTTCCCTCGCTTCAAACGCCGATTCCCTTATCAGGCGGACAAAAATGATAATGGAATACCTTGCCGACAACCCGCAGAAAGCATCTCTTGTCCGCCGGCTTTTCAACTACTACCTGCCCACCCTTGACAAGCTGCTCAAAAGCTGGCAGCTTTTTGACGAACACGGTGAAGGAGACGGAGAATGGGCGGGCAAATCGGAGATCGAAGAGGCGGTCGCGGAGATGGACAATGTATTCCGCAAACAGCACGACAAGCTGATAAACGACGCCGCCCTTGACATATCCGCCGAGATCGACGTCCTCGACAAAATGCTCAACGATCAGCTGTCCGATAAAACATAAAAATAAAAACCACCAATAAATCACCAAATCACCAAAAAAGAGGTAAAAAATGACGGAGAACAACAATCTCAATCCCAACTCGATCGACCTTACCGCCGGTTCCGCAAACGCTCCATTGCCTGAACTGACTCTTAAAGCCGGCACCGCGGAGGAAAACATCGCGCCGACGCCGCAGCTGCAGCAAACGGCTCAAAAAGCCGCAATCGACACATCTCTTGACGAATCCAAGCTTTCTGCCGAGGAAAAACAGCTTGTTGCTGATTTTTCAAAGAAGATTGACCTCAGCGATTCAACTATGGTAATGACTTACGGCGGCACCGCTCAGCATAAGGTCGCCGAATTCAGCGACTCCGCGCTTTCCACCGTCCGCACAAAAGACTTGGGCGATACCGGTGAGATGATTCTCAGCCTTGTGGGGCAGCTGCGTTCTTTCTCTGCCACAGAAGACGACAATAAGCCCTTTAAGTGGTTCCGCCGTCAAGCAGATAAACTCGCCGACCTGAAAAACAGATACGACAAAGTTGAGGTGTCGGTTGACAAGATCGCAGCCGAACTTGAAAATCATCAGGTGCAGCTGCTCAAAGATATCTCAATAATGGACAAACTCTATCAGGTCAATCTTACCAACTTCAAAGAGCTGACCCTGTATATAATCGCCGGAAACAAGGCGCTTAAGTCCGCCAGAACGACAACTCTCAAAGAGCTTACCGAAAAGGCTCATAAGAGCGGACTGCCGGAAGACGCTCAGGCCGCAAACGACTACGCTCAGCTCTGCGACCGCTTTGAGAAGAAACTGCACGACCTGGAGCTTACAAGGATGGTAGCGATTCAGTCGGCGCCGCAGATCCGGCTGATTCAGAACAACGACACCATAATGACCGAAAAGATCCAGACGACTATTATGAACACCATCCCGCTGTGGAAATCCCAGATGCTTATCGCGCTCGGGCTGCAGCACAGCCAGCAGGCGCTTGCCGCTCAGAAGGCAGTTACCGACACGACAAATCAGCTTCTTAAAAAGAACGCCGACTTGCTCAAAACCGGAACTATCGCGATAGCCAAAGAAGCCGAGCGCGGCATCGTAGACATCGAAACGCTGAATTATACCAACCAGCAGCTTATTTCAACCCTCGATGAAGTGCTGAAGATACAGAACGAAGGCAGAGCTAAACGCCGCAGCGCCGAAACCGAACTGAGACGGATAGAGGGCGAACTTAAAAACAAACTGCTCGACATACAAACCTATCAGAGCAGCGATGCGGAACAGCAATAATATAATAAGGAAATAATCTCTAAATGAAGAAACGTTTGTCAGAAATAAACCTCAGCCGCGGCGCGGGAATAGCTATTATGATCGCGCTGATAATCCTTGCCCTGATGCTCGGGTGTCTGCGGTGGTTAATGCCGGAATATATAAAGGTCGCAAAAGCCTTTAAAAACGGCGCTTACGGCGACGGCTTTTCAATTTCGACCGACCTTTCGAAATTAGGCGAAACCGCCTGGAACATGGCTGCTTTGGCGGAACAGGCAATCGGAGAAACAGACAATGTCAAAGCGGTAAGGCAGGCGCGAAAAGCGCTTGACAGCGCTGAAACCATAAATGAGAAGCACGCCGCCTATACGGCGCTGACATACGCCTCCGACAGACTATACGCCGAAGCGGTTGACGATGAACGACTCGGCGAGACGCAGGCCAAGCTGATAAAACAATGTTATACCGACATTCACAGCCGTATTCTTACTATTCAAGGCGACAAATACAACGAACTGGCCGCAGAGTATAACAAGAAGGTAAATAAATTCCCCGCCCGCTATATCGGCTTGCTGGTAGGGGTAAAAAAAGCCGAGTTGTTTGAATGACGAGACAACATAAAAACAGACTGCTTGTTTTCGTCGTTTTCCTGCTGCTCCTGTCGGCGTCGGCGGCGCCGCTGTCTGCTTATTCCGTCCCCGAAAAACCGGATAATTCCGCCGTTTACGACGACACCGGACTGATAACCGCCGAGACCCGTGAATATCTTATCGCGCTGAACGACGCGCTTTATAATAATTGCCGCGGTCAGACGGTTATCGCCTTATTCACCGGAATCGGCGGAGAGGACATCGCGGAGTATGCAAAACGCTGCTTCAATGACTGGGGCATCGGTGACGGCGAATATAACAGAGGAGTTCTGTTCCTGATGAGCGCCGCCGAGGACGATTACTGGACGGTGCAGGGTAAGGGGCTGGAAGACAGCCTTACCTCCGGAGAGCTCGGAACTGTTCTTGACGAATTTGTCGAGCCTTATTTTGCCGCCAAGGATTACGACGGGGCGGCAAGAGGTTTTGCGGAAGCCGTATATAAAAAGCTTGCCGGAATCTACGGTTTTTCCGGAGAGCTGCCGAATGACATTGCGTTTTCCGGCAAAACAAAGCTGATAGAAACCGCTGCGGAGGAAAATTATTACGGAACTCCGGAAAATGATTACAGCTATACCTTCGCCGACCGAATAAGAGATTTTTTCGGCGGTTTATTCGGAGGATTCGGCAGTATATTCGTTATTATTTGGACTGTTATTGCGCTGATAATTATCATCCGGGTCTTGTCCTCCTGCAGCCGCGGTTTATTCTGTTCAAATGCCAACAGTTACGGAGGTTGCTGCTGGCCGCTTTTCTGTTGCGGCGACGGCGGAGGATATAGCGGCGGCTGGCATGGCAGCGGCGGCGGAAGCGGTTTCGGCGGAAGCGGCTTCGGTGGAAGCGGTCGCAACAGCAGCAGCTCTTCCCGCGGAGGCTCAAGCTTCGGGGGACGCCGTCCTACAGGCGGCGCCGGTCGCTCATCGGGGAGTTCCGGTCGTTCTTCCGGAGGCTCTCGCGGCAGCGGCGGAAGCCGAAGCGGCGGTTTCAGCGGCGGGTCTACCCGCGGCGGCGGAGCCGGACGAGGAAGGAGATAGAATTCCGCGCTGTTTTTCCGGTAAACAGTTTAAATCCGGTATAGTATCACGCACATCATTCCGCGCAAAACCATAAATTTCGCAAAAACCCTTGACAAACGAATTGAAATGAGGTATAATATATATCGCGCTTGTTTGAGCGCCCCTGCGTCTGTAGCTCAGCCCGGATAGAGTGCCCGGCTACGAACCGGTAGGTCGGGGGTTCGAATCCCTCCAGACGCGCCAATCCCCGAAACCTCTCGGTTTCGGGGAGTTTTTTGTTTTAACAGGCTGCTTTTTTTGTTTTAAAAACAAAAGTAATTGTTAATTTTTTGATACATGAACCTTCTGCTATTGTATTATCAGCCTGTTTAGTAGTATAATATATATGATTGTTTTTTAAAAAAGTCATTTTATTCCTGACTTTTAAGCTTTAAAAAGCGAAAGGAGCAATTCCCGATGAAAAAAACCCTCCGCAGAATAGCCGCGCTGCTGCTCGCAGCTTGCTGCTTTTTCTCATTTTTCGGCTGCGCAAGCGCAAAGGATATAGTTTCCGCAATGATTAAAATTATAAAGAGCAACAATTCAGAGGAAACTACAAGCGCTGAAACCGATGCCCCCGAAACCACACTTACGGTCGATATTGATACCACGTCCGCCGAAACGGTAACTCCGATAAACTCCCCAGACGCGCCGGATGATGAAGAACCGGATGTAAACAGCGACTCTGTTTTTTTGCAGTATATCTGCCCGGCTGTCTTCGCCCTCTCGTTTACAAACTATTCGGTTGTTGAGTATTATCCGCTGTCGGATCCATACACCCTTTGGGAAGCTTTGGGCTGGTATACCGGCTATCTTTATATGGCTGACGGAACTGTTGAGCTTTCAAAGGATACTATCGGTATTCTGACTAAGCTTTTCACCGGTTCCGATGAATTTATCGACTGTCCGGACGATTACATCGACGGAGGATATATCGAGAAGAGAGTCGCAACATACAGCTTTCCCGGCTTCTGCTACTCGATGGAGGACTATTTCGGCGACGAAGGCACAATGCAGTTCGCCATCGAAACGGATGGTTATGCAGTCTATTCGCACATTTTTGAAATCCTCGACGGCGAGGGAATTTACACCGCCGACTATGAATGGTTTTTTGAAGAATCCGGCGACAACCCGCCGTATACCCTTCTAAACTATACTTTGCCTTCGCTTGAAGACGACTATTACGAGAGCGAATATTATCTCGCTTCTGCGGATGAGCTTCAGGAGTACGTCGATATCAACAATATGCAGCGCATCTGTTTTGCCGACGGAAACCGGTTATATATCGATTACTCCGAATCTTCCGTCAACTACGAAGATATGCCGGAAGGCGGAGCGGGATACTATCAAGAAGCGTATTTTGAACGAAGAAACGGATGGCTTGCGGTATCCTTCCTTTCGACGGATCTTTATGAAGGTGAATACTGGAGCGGATATTACCGCGGCTGCAGTTATTGGCATGACTATGAGTATGACAGAATGCTCTGCACAATTGAAGCAGCTACCGAAGCGCCGGAATGGCAATACGACAACGTTCTCAACTTTTACCTCTCCGAGCCGCTTGAAGCGGGAATTGATGTCTGGGCGATATATACCGATCACGGGACGCTTGAACTTTCCTATTTTACCGAATACGAGGATGCCGAATATACGAATTATGTCATCATCGAACTCGATGCCGAAAGCAAGCTGATTCAGTTTGTAAAAACCTATTCGGTATTCTCTCCCGGTACCGAAGTCGAATCTCAATACTTCACCGAGCTTACCTGCTACTACAATGATGAGCTTGACGAGGAATTCGTAACTTACTTTACTAAATATTTCAATGAACTCGATAACAACACCCGAGAGGTGACGGTGAACTATGTCTCCGCTGACGACAGCTTTAAAGAGACATATAAAATCCCGAAAACATGGGAATTCCTCCCCTACGGATTTATCCCCGAACAGGTCTACTCAAACGAAGGACTGACCAAAAGATACGAATATCCCGGCGACAACAAAAACTACGAAATCTGGGCGTCTTACGGAATGGGTTAAACCTGATTATTTTAAGGTATCCGCTGTCGTTGTAACGGCCGCCACGGCTTGATATAAAATCAAAACCATACAAGAACACCGAAAGGACAACCTGTTATATGTCAAAAATCACAAGAAGATTTCTCTCTCTGATTTTAGTTTTACTCATGGCTGTATCCGCCGGACTTTCTGTTTTTGCCGAAGGGAATACCGATGACGGAATGACGGCACCGCAGCGCAAATTTTTCAGAACCGTTCTCCCCTATGTCTTTGCGCTGTCAAACGCTTATGTGGGCGTCAGCGACATCGACGCTGTCAAGACTCCGGAAAAGATGTGGGATGCGATGGGGTGGTACACCGTCTACCGATATCTGGAGACCGGGACCGACTATCTGACCGCGCGGGAAGCCGCCGGATTTCAGGAGGCGGTTTTCCCCGGAGGAAATATGCTGGACTGCCCTCAGCGGTTTTTTGACTGCGGCGTCGTCGAGGAAGGATATTTAGGCGGACTTATAGGCAATGTTTTTTACTTCCCTTATCATATCGCCTTCGCCGACAACCTGCTTGACAAGACCGTTGAACTTAAAGCCGAATATGTCGGAATCCGCGAGATAGCAGCCGAACTTACCCTGTATGTCTCCGACGAGCCGGTAGTTTACAATTACAATTTCATATTCCGCCCGAACAATGTAAAGGTAAGCAAAGCTTTGAAGCAATACCGCCCGACATATGTAATAAATAAAATCAGCGTATATATACCCGACGCAACTGATGAAACAGAAAAGCTCAGTCAGACAAACATTCTTGAAACTCTGCTCAGACGGCGGAATTCAATTAAGTCGGTAAGCGAATCCCCCGACAGAAATACCGTGACTTTATATTACCTGAGAAATAACTCAACTTGTATGCTGTCAAGAACAAAATACAGCGACGGCACAAGCGCAGTCAACGGGATTTTCAATAATTTCGTTTACAAGAAAGATGCGTCGACCAACAATAGAATATTCGCTTATTCCGACTTAAGAGGCGGAACTGACTTCTGCGCAGAACTCGGTTCGGAATCGATGATTATAAACGAAACCCTTTACCTTGAAAGCGAGAACGGCGAAGAATCTATTTACGGCGCCTTTGTACTTGGTAAAGAAGGATTCGAATGCTATCGCTATACAATTGACACTTCAACGCTTTTATGTCGGAAGACCGAATGGTGCGCTTTCTACGGTTATCAGGATTACTCCGATAACGGTGAAGCAACCGGGATTTATGACATGGTGTTTGATTGCGGTAATACATCACATGAATACAATGTCAATGTGGATGACAGCGCTTATATAGACTGCTGGAATCTGGCGCTGAGGACAGTCACCGTGATTTACATAACCGGCGACACCGACGCGCCAAACAAATACGAGTATCGGGTATCGGTGCCTTATAACTGGGAGTATCTCCCGATTGAAGCCGTTGAAGATACCGGAAATGTTTATCTCGATGCAGCTTGTCAAAGAGAATATAGCTATCCCGGCAACGGCACTGATTATACTGTATATATAAAAATTGAAGGCTAAACCTGCCGGTCTGACTGCCGGCTTGCCGGATGTAAGCTGACATTCTAAACATATTATTGCAAAGGAGATGAGTTAACTTGGATCGTCCGGATACCAACGTATACGAATATAAATGCCCTAACTGCGGCGGCGCGGTAGAGTTTGACAGCGCGATACAAAAAATGAAGTGTCCTTACTGCGACACCGAATTTGATATCGAAACCCTCAGAAACCACGACGCTCAGCTTGCAAACGAGCGGCCGGATCAGATGTACTGGACAGGTACTGCCGGAAACGAATGGCGGGAAGGCGAAGAGGAGGGGATGCGGGTCTATATTTGCAATTCCTGCGCCGGCGAAATTATCGGCGACGCCAACACCGGAGCATCTTCCTGCCCCTACTGCGGCAACCACGCGATAATGATGACAAATTTCACCGGAGCTCTCCGACCGGATTTCGTCATTCCGTTCAAGCTGGACAAAAATGCCGCTAAAACAAATCTGCTTAATTTCTATAAAGGCAAAACACTTTTGCCAAAAATCTTCAAGGACGCAAATCACATTGATGAGATAAAGGGCATCTACGTTCCCTTCTGGCTCTTCAATGCCGATATATACGCTGACATAAAATACAAGGGAACCAAAACCAAAAGCTGGTATTCGAGCGGTGAGGACTGGACATCCACCGAGTATTTCGCCCTCGACCGCACCGGATCCGTCTCCTTCGATCTTGTTCCGGTAGACGGTTCGAAAAAGATGGCGGATGACCTGATGGAGTCGCTTGAACCTTACGATTTCAGCGAAGCCGTCGATTTCAACACCGCCTATCTTTCCGGTTTCTTCGCCGACAAATACGACGTCACGGCCGAAGAAACGATTGAACGCGCAAATGAACGGATTAAAAAGAGTACCGAAGACATCTTCAAGACGACTACAAAGGACTACGGCGGAGTCGTGGTTGAAAGCTCCTATGTTCAGTTTGACAACGGAACTTATCACTACGCGCTATACCCGGTATGGCTTTTGAATACCATCTATAACGGCAAGCGTTACACCTTCGCCATGAACGGTCAGACCGGAAAATTCGTCGGCGACGACCTGCCGATGGACAAGCTGAAACACTTTCTGTACCTGTTAGGTATAGCAATAGCTTTTGGCATAGGCATCTTCGCCGTCCTTTGGCTGCTGGTTAAATTTATTCTATAAGGAGGAAACTGAGATGAAAAGAATTAACCGAAAGTCAGTCAGCTTCGCTGCGCTTATCCTTATTTCAGTCCTCCTGCTTGCGCTCGCGTTTTCAGCCGCAGCGCCTGCCTTTGCCGCGGAAAAACAGTATGTCTTTGCGGTGAGCGACGAATACTTCACAGATGAAAGCTTCGCGGCGCTTGACGCGCAGGCTCAAGCGATATACGACAGATACGGGGTGGAATGCTACTTCGACATTTCAAATGTAACTCTCGAAGATTCTGCCGGCTACGCAAAGAGCGTATACGATTCGCACGGCGGAGGCGACTCCGGTATTATCATGGCTGTTACATCCGACAGCATGTATCTCTGGTGGACGGAAAACCTTGAAGAAAAGCTCACCGACAATGATACGGCTGCCTTCTTTAAAGCTTATGAAGAACCGGGAACCTATCATGAGGCGGTAGCCGAGCTCTTTTCGACTTTTGAAGCAATGCTTCAGAATTACGGCTTTACCGCAGCCGCCGGCTCCGGCGCTCCCGCTGAGTCAAGAACAATTCCCGAAGACAGACAGCGCCCTCTGCTCGTCGATGACGCCGGAATTCTATCGAACACCGAACGCACCGAAGTTGAAGCAAAGCTCAATGAGCTCAGCCGGAAGCACAGCTTCGACATCGCCGTTGTAACGGTGGATTCGCACGATTACTACGGCGTAACCGACTACGCCGACGACTTTTACGACTACAACGGTTACGGTCAGGGCGGCGACAAAAGCGGAATAATGTTTCTGATTGCGATGGATACCAGAGAATGGCACATCACGACTACCGGCAAAGGGATTCCCTATTTTACCGATGCAGGTCAGGAATACATAATGGATAAGGTGGTTCCTTATCTTTCAAGCGGAGATTACGGCGGTGCCTTCCTTGAGTTCGCAAATATCTGCGACGAGTTTCTGGTAAAGGCAGAGACCGGCGATCCTTATGATATACACAATCTTCCGCGCCCGTCTCTCAGCTGGAAGTTTCTGCCGATATCGATGCTTATCGGCTTAATTCCCTCCTTCGGAATAACCAAAAAAATGAGGAACCAGCTGAAAACCCGGCGTTTCCAGTCGAGAGCGAATCAATATATGCGCCGCGACAGCTTCAATCTTTATAATGCAAATGACACCTTCCTCTACCGACATGTAACCCATGTGCCTCGCGTCGAATCATCAAGCAGCAGCGGGGGCGGAGGCGGCTCGTCAACTCATACCAGCAGCTCCGGCACCACTCACGGCGGTTCGAGCGGTCGTTTCTGAAAAAAGATATGATAAAAGACGCCGTCGGCGTCTTTTATTCCAGTATTAAAGAAGGGAAAGATAAATCATGGCTCCAATAGACGATATATTAAAGAAAGCCGGTAAAGTTATAAGAAATACGACTAAGGAAGCGGCTGACACCGCCGGTTCCGCGCTTAAAGAGAACATCGGCAAAGCCGGACGGCAGCTTTCGGAAAAAGCTGTGAATACCGCCGCCGAAAAAGCGAAGACGGCGGCGGAGACAGCGGAAAATAAGATTAAAGATGTCATCAGGGCGCGAAGGCCGGATGTAAAAGGCGTCGGACGCCGGATGGGTTCGCAGGCGCAGCCTTCCGAACCTGACAGAGCGGAACAGTCTGAGCCGGAATCGCCGGTTATGCGTGGGACAGGTTTAACAGTCGAAGAAAGACAGGATTCGGAAAGCTCGTTTACATATGTCTTCAGCGCGCTTCCTCAAAACCGCGCCGAACTTGAGGGGCTTTCGATATCCGACCTCAGCTCCCCGTTCCGCTGCGCGGCGCTGACCGTCGCCGCGCTATGCCGATACAAAGACTCAAAAGATGATTGTCATGAGATGCTGGGAGCGCTGAAAGGCGCCGCGTACACCCCGTTTGAACGGCAGTTCCTCCGCGACAGGCTTATGGGAAAGGAATCTATTCCATGCTCTTATCTTGCCGGCGCGACGCCGGAGAACGGCTACGCTCCGACTCAGCCTTATACTCTGACCGTAACGGCCGGGGCTGCCGCTTATGACCGCCCGGGCTACGCGACGCTTGAGCTTATCTCATCAGGCTCTGATTCGCCGAAGCGCATAACGCTGATTCAAAAAGGTGATAAATGGCAGCTTTACGATCAGGCGCTGCTCGGTATGATTAAATCTCCGCAATAAACGGAACCGGCAGCGGGAAAATTTCCCGCTGCTGGAGTTTTTTGTTTTATATATTTCTGCTCTGATAATAGACGTTTGATATCAGCTTAAATATCTCATACACCAGCATCAGTACCGCCGGCGGAAGCAGCGCGCAAAGCCAGCCTACCGGAGGCAGCGGCACAATCCCGAATGGAGAGCCGAGAGGGGTGAGCATCGCAAGCGCGACAAAAGCGACTGTCAAAAGAAAGAATCCGCCGTTGATAAAGTTAAACTTGACGCTTGGCATGAATATGCTCTTGTCCTTCATCGTCTCGTTCATTGCTATAAGCTGAGACATTATAAAACCGAGAAAGACGGCGCAGCCGGTCTGAGAGGATGAAAGAGAGGTAAATATTGCGGTAGAATTTGCCATATACGGCGCGGCTATCGCCGAGCCTGCCCAGAAAAGCCCGAAGGCAAGACAGGTCAGGTTATGGGCGAAAGGTTTTTTCAGCCGCTCGTCGGTATTTTCGCGGCTTTTAAGAATATCATATTCCGGACGCTCGAAAGCGATAATCAATACCGCCGCAAAATCCACGATAAGACCGGTAAAGATAATCTGAGTCGGCGTCATCATCTCATAGCGGACTATGACCGAATAAAGCACTATAAACAGCCTTGCAAACTGCGAAGTTATCAGATACTGCACCATCCGGAGGATGTTTTTGTATATCACCTTAGCCGTTGATATCGCGCCGACAAGCGCATTGAAAGCCCCGCGGCCGTCGGTGTCTCCGTCCGAGACTATGACATCCGAGATGAATTTCAGCGCTTCGCAGCCGGTTTTGCGGCTGTCGCTTACCGTCGCCTTAACAGGCGGCTTCTTTTTTGAAAAGAAACGCGATTTTCGCGCTTCCATGGATATGGTGCCGCTGCGGCAGGCGCTTACTCCCGACTGACGCATTACGCCGGTTTCGTCGAGGTCCTGACCGAGATACAGCACACCGTCTCCCTCTTCTTTAAGAAAACGCGCCAGTTTCAGCTTTTGTTCGACAGTCAGTCCCTCGTAAACCTGGTAGGTGTGTATATTGGTTCGGAGCATGCCGTCGGTCAGCTTATCCATTTGTTTTGACGAAAGGATGTCGGTTGAGTTATTGGCGACGCCGACGGTTTTCGCAAGCTGGAGATTATTTTCCGAGCTGTCGTCGCAGAGCATTATTACACGGATTCCGGCGTCGCCGAGCCTTGATATATTCTTTGCCGCTCCCGGCAGCAGCGGTTCGCGGATAGCCAAATATCCTTCGAAATTAAGGTCGTTCTGCAGCTTTTCGATACGGGTAAGGTCGGTGTCGGCGGTGGTTTTTGACGCGATGCCTACGACTCTGTAAGCTGCGCGGCTGCGCGACAGAGCCGAGATGCGTATTTCGTTCAGCGCCTCCATATCCAGCGGCACCCGCGCGCCGTGAAGCGAATAGGTGCGGCAGCGGGCGAGAACGGCTGAAAGTTCGCCTCTTAATATAACAAGGTAATCTTCGCCGGCTTCGTGCGCTCTTGCATCGTCTGAGATGCCGTCGATTCCGTTGCCTAAATAATCAACGGCGAAGTTGCCGACAAGGGAAGTTTCGAATCGTGAGCTGCCGCCCGCTTTCATATGGTCAAGGATCGGGTAATCTCGATCCAAAGCGACGTTATAAAGCTTCATCTTCTCTGCAGAGGAAATTATAGCTTCTTCCTCCCCCCGATAAGCCGGAGAGACGTCTCCCGAGGCGGCTTTTTCGGCGCCGAGCTTGTTTCTTCCGTAAAGCGCGGTCGAAACCACCGCGAATTTCATCAGCATCGCGCAGCGTTTTTCGAAATGCGGAACGTCGCGGGTATATTCCATGCCTCCGCTGAACACGGCTTCGACCGACTGTTCGTTCAAGGTCAGAATCCCTTCTTTCGGGATTATTATCGTGTTTATATCCTTGAGCTTTTCAAGAGAGCCGACGTTGCGGATAAGCGCCCCGGTATTGGGCGCGTCGAACTGGTGAACCGCGTTGTAAATACCGCTGGCAATGATGATAAAACCGAAAGCGGTATACAACTCTGACATTGATGCCACCGCAAGCGAAAGACCGGTAAGGAAGACGTCGAAAAATCCCCGGGTTCTGAGTCCGGTTATAGCGCCGATTACCGTCAGGACAAAGACGAGCGCTATCATGCAGAGGCTCCACTTCGAGCAGTAGCTGCGGAGGGTTGAAATCACCGGCAGCGACTCGTGGCGGGTAAGGGTTTCGGCTTTTCCTTCACGACAGACGAGCTGATCCTCGCCGCTTGCGACGACTATGGCTTTCCCGGTTCCGCGGGTAAGTATAGTCGAAGCGAAGAGCATGTTTTTCCGATCTTTTATCTCGATCTCGCGGAATTCCCGAAAAGATGCGTCTTTTTTCTGCGCTCTCGGAATACCGGTCAGCGGAGCTTCAAAAGCGTAAAGATCCTTTGCTTCCAAAAGACGGCAGTCGGCGGGGACAACGTCCCCGGCTGCGACAAAAATAATATCCCCGGCAACAAGCTGCTCGGAGCGTACAGTATAAAGCACTCCCTCCCGCAGCACACGGGCGGCGGGAAGGGCGCCGGAGGCTGTGTCCTCCAACACATGCTGAGCTTTGATATATATGATTATCGAAGCTATGTAGTTAAACACAAGCACGCAGATGAGCGCGATGGCAGTCATGCTGCGTTCAAGCGACGCCTGAATAAGCGCCGTGAGCAGCAGCAAAATTGACATCGTATCGGTCATCACATGTCCGAGATAGGCTTTAAACGCACCCTTCGGAACCGGGTATACAATGTTCGGACCGTTGGTTTTCAGCCTCCGCTCGGCTTCCTCCCGGCTGAGACCATTTTCAATGTCGGCGCTTAACCGTTCGGCGATCCGCTCCGGCGTATGGTCATACCATTTATCCATCACTTAAAAAAGGGGTTTTCCCCTCCGGTTGCGCCGGAGGGGTTAGCAAACTCCTCCGGCGGTAAGGCGATTCAAATATTAATGTCAAAAAGAGAATGAATGTCAAGGCTTGTCTGATTCAAGAACAAGCGAGTCGCCGCGGATGAAAAGCGAGAGCTTTCCGATTTCGGTTCCGGCAGCGTTGATTATAATCTCCGCAGCCTTGTCTTCAACATTTGTCTGGATATAGCGGCGCATGTTTCTCGCTCCGTATTTTGTGGAATAGCTGTCACGGGCAATCTTCTGCGCGGCTTCATCCGTCCAGACAAAACCGATATCCTTCTCCGCGAGGGTGGTTCTGAGATCGCCTAACATCAGATAGGCAATCTTAACGAAGTCCTCTTCCGAAAGCTGACGGAAAGTTACAATCTCATCAACCCGGTTTATAAACTCCGGACGGAGGAATTCATTCAGCGCTTTCATCGTACGATCTTCGTGCTGCTGCGCGGTATCTCCGCCGAATCCGGCGCGGTTGGTTATATTTACCGATCCTGCGTTTGTTGTCATTACGATAACTGTATTCTCGAAATTGACAACTCTGCCCTGCGCGTCGGTGATTCGGCCGTCGTCAAGAATTTGCAAAAGAATATTCAGAACGTCGGGATGCGCTTTTTCGATCTCGTCGAAAAGCACCACCGAATAAGGCTTGCGGCGGATTTTCTCGGTGAGCTGGCCGGCTTCGTCGTATCCGACATATCCGGGAGGGGCGCCTATAATCCTTGATACGCTGAATTTTTCCATAAATTCCGACATATCGAGGCGGATAAGCGTCTCCGGCGAATCAAACAGATCTAAGGCAAGCTGCTTTACAAGCTCGGTTTTGCCGACGCCGGTCGGGCCTGCGAAGATGAAGCTTACCGGCTTGCGCTTATAGGCAACTCCGGCGCGGCCTCGCTTGATTGCCCTCGCGACAGCGTCGACTGCCTGATCCTGTCCTATCAGACGGGATTTCAGCCTGTCAGCAAGCTTGTCTATGCGGTGGAATTCATGCTCGGTGATGTTCGAGGCGGGTACTCCTGTCCAAATCTCAATTACCATGGCAAGGTCGCCGAGAGTAAGCTCAGCCGTTTCGAGCGCCGGCTTCAGCTTGTCAAGCTCGCTTTGCGCTTTCAGCGCTTCAACCTTTACCTCCGCCAGACGCTTATACTGCGCGTCCTGCTTCTCCGGATCGGCTTCGTTTGAGGCTTCGATATCGCTCTGCTCCTTTTTGAGCTCGGAAAGCTTGTCGCCAAGTTCAAGGCTGCGACCGATTTCAGGGGTGTTGAGCGACTTATAAGACGCCGCCTCGTCAAGCAGGTCGATCGCTTTATCCGGCAGATACCTGTCGGTGATATACCGCTCGGACAGGACAACAATCCGTTTCAGCGTCTCCTCGGGAATTTTTATGCCGTGGAAATCCTCATAGTAGTGTTTTATACCGCGGAGAATCTCGACGGTGTCTTCGATAGAAGGTTCTTCTATGATGACCGGCTGGAAGCGGCGCTCGAGAGCGGAGTCCTTCTCGATATATTTGCGGTATTCGGTAAGCGTTGTTGCGCCTATTACCTGTATCTCGCCGCGGGAAAGGGCGGGTTTCAGGATATTCGCGGCGTTCATCGAACCTTCCGCGTCGCCGGCGCCGACGATGGAATGAACCTCGTCGATAACAAGGATTATATTGCCTAAAGTGCGAACCTCGTCGATCAGCCCCTTCATCCGCGTTTCGAACTGACCTCTGAACTGAGTGCCCGCAACGATAGCGGTAAGGTCGACTAAATGAACCTCTTTATCCCGCAGCTTATACGGCACATTACCGGCGACGATTCTCTGCGCCAGCGCTTCGGCTATGGCAGTCTTCCCGACGCCCGGCTCGCCGATGAGACAGGGATTGTTCTTCTGGCGGCGGCAGAGTATGCCGACGACTCGCTCGAGTTCCTTTTCACGGCCGACAATCCTGTCCATATTGCCGTCGATTACTCTCTGGTTGAGCGAGCGGCAATATTGTTCAAGGAATTTGCGCTTAGGAGCGCCGCCCTTTGTGTTTTTAGTCCGCTCCCCGGGCTTGCCTCTGGGATCCTGCATCGGATTTCCTTTTCCGAAAAAGCTGCGGAAATCGATAGTCGGCGCTCTGCCTTCTTCGCCGTCTTCCGGGTCGCCCGGAGGTGTGTCCGGCAGATTCGGGGCGCCGGAAGCATCGGTGCCGAATATGCTGTTCATCTCCTCGTCGACCCGGTCAAGCTCCTCGTCGGTGATACCCATCTTCTTCATGATGTCGTCGACCGACTTAATGCCGAGTTCCTTGGCGCATTTGAGGCAGATTCCCTCATTAACGGCGCGCCCGTTTTCAATATGTGATATGTAGACCACAGCTACACGCTTGTGGCATCTTGAACAAAGTTCCAATGGTCTCCTCTTCCCCTGCGGGGATTTTGCTTTCTCACCGGAAGCGATATTACACTTCATCCGCGTTCCGGTATATGCGTATTAATTTATATTATACAGCGCGAGCAGTTTATCCGTCACGCCGGAATAAATATTGTGATTAAGTAAAAAATGCGTTATATATGAGCTTTCGAGCTGCCCCGGATAGAATACGTCCGGCTGCATTGCGCAGAAGGCGGGCCAGGCTTTCCGGAGTATCAATACTACCAGCGATACCAAAAGATAGCACCACAAAACTCCGAAGCAGGCGCCCATAATGCGGTTTACAACCCCGAGCGGAGAGTCATTTACCGCTCGGTTAAGCTGCAAAAAGATCAGCTTGGTTATCAGCAGAACTATCGAAAAGATAATAAGATATGCAATGGCGTTTGAGAGCAGCGTCGCTACCGGATCGGCTATTGCGTCTTTTATAAGAACTTTTGCCGTTTCGGTTCCTATGCCGTCAAGTCCGCCGTAATACTCTTCAAGCGCTGCCGCGTCTGCGCCGAAACGGCTGAGTATATCCATAAAGACGGCGGGTTTTTCTTCGAAAAGCTTCGCAAGTCCGGTATCTCCGCTGAAAATCCCGGCTGCGGCGGTTTCAACCGCTGCGGAAACTTGGCTGAACATAAACCCGTCGTAGAGTATAGACGACAAAACCGGAGTCAGCAGCATAGCGGCCGCAAAGGCGGCAATAAGGGAAAATATCCAGGAAACGGAGCCGACAAAGCCTTTTATCAGTCCGTATAACACGGCGAGGACAAATATCAACGCTATAATAAGGTCTATCGCAGTTCCCATCAGATGTCATCCTCCGCCCAGGTTTCCTCTTCATAAGGCGGTATCTCAAGATTATCCGGAACATCCTCCGGGGTGTAGATAAGGTCTTCCGTGGTTCCCGGTTCGGCGTCATACAAATCTTCCCTTGAAGGCTCGACTGCCGAAGGTTCAGCCGTGTCTATCGTTTCCGGAACCGCCGCGGCGATAATCTCCGGGAAAAGCTCCTCGGGCCTATGCATCTTGACCCTTTGTGAATATACCACTATAAGGGTAAGCGCGTCCTTTTTGAGCATTCTTTTTCCGCCGCTTTCGATTTCCGCCTCGGATACGCTGCCGTCGGCTGTACCGATTCTTATGATTTTTGAGTCGAAAAGGGCGTATATCCTGTCTTCATATGAGACGAGATCGAGTATCTGTCCGTCAAGGGTGACTTCGCTGAGTTTTTTGCCTTCATGGTCAAGCATAACGACAAGTTCTCCCGAGCCAATTATGTTTTGTGAAAACACAACGTCGGCTCCGCGGGGGGAGAAAGCGCAGCGCTGCGGTACCTTTCCTTCAAAATTAAATGTTGAGATCGGTTCGTAGTTCCTGTCATAAAAGTGCAGCGCGGAATCGGTCAGCGCGACTAATCCTCCGCCGTCAAGCCAGCCGACGCGGCAGCCCATTTCTCCCGCTAAAGTCTGTATGCTCAGCGGTGTTTCGGAGCGGGGGTCGAATATCATCAGCTCAGTCATGAAGATACCGTTCTCGTTATAAACCGAGAGCATCGCAACCCGGTTGTCATCGCGGAAAACCGTGTCCATGACCAGCTTGTCTTTGTAAATTACCGAGATTTTACGGAAACTCGTATCATATATGGTGACTGCCGAACGGTATTCCATGGTGTTTGACACGATGGCAAACATATCGTCGGATATCGAAGCGCCCCAGATAGGATATTCGAGCGTTTCGCTGTAGATTTTGGAGAAGGCGTTTGAAACCGTGAAGGTGTTTTCGCCGAGACCGTAAACCAGCATATAACGGTCGGAGGTGAGCAGCATCGGCGTCTGCATATTGATGGAATATGTCAAAGTCGAGTTGCCGAGCATATTATACAGCGTAACGGATTTTTCGTCCGCCACCGCGACTTCTCCCTTGTAAGAACCGACTTGAAGCTTATCCGACTGGTTGAAATAAATCGTTCGATATTTGCCGGTGTATTCCGGGCTGTCGGTGTTAAGGTAGCGCATCATATACTGGAGGTTTTCAAGCGTAAGATCGCTGTGGTAAGCGAAGATCATGACGCCTAAAAAGATAACGAGAGCAGTGAGCAGAAGATATCGCGCAATCTTTATTCTGAACGCTATCGCGCCCCAGTAGGTTGAAAAACTGTCGCTTCTACGCATAAAGCGCGACGGTATCCGCGGAAATTTTACCTGCGGCTTTTTTGTCTTCGCGCCGGCGGTTTTTTCTTCGGCCATGCTCTCACCTCCTTTTATTTATCATTGAATAATTTAACCGCTAAACTTATGTTATCGGTTCAGTTTGGCGAATCCTTCGAGATAGCCGACTTCGGTCAGATAAAGCCCCTCCGGCGGCGCCGTCATACCGGCTCTGTTTCTGTCACCCGATTCGATTATCGAAGGCAACTCCGACGGATTTATCTTTCCGTAAGATGTCATTGCCAGCGTTCCGGCGATTATCCTGACCATGTTGTAAAGATAGCCGTCGGCTCGGATAGTCAATACGACAAAGCCGTTTTCGCGGCTGACCGAAATATCGGTGACCGTTCTTTTTGTATCTTCGATTTTGCCTCCCGTCGACATAAAAGCGGAAAAATCATGCGTGCCCAAAAAGGCTTTCGACGCTTCGTCCATAGCGGTTTCATCGAGCGGGCGGTGGAAGCGCCAGCAGCGCTTATCCATAAAAGGGTCGCGGTGAACGGTGTCTTCAAACAGGTATTTATATTCTTTATAAACCGCGTCGTATCGAGGATGAAATGGGAGAGGGACATATTCCGCTTTAATCACGGCGCAGTCATACGGCAGCTTAAGGTTCAGCGCCAGAGGAAGTCTGTCAAGCGGAATATCCGGCGAGTTTTCGGGCAGAATATACGCTGCGCGAAAGGCTTTTGCGTGAACGCCGGCGTCGGTGCGGCTGCAGCCGGTAAGCGAATGCCTCTCGCCGTAAACGGCTTCTATCGCGTCCTGAACCGTCGCCTGAACCGTTCTCAACCCTTTCGCCTGAACCTGCCAGCCGCAAAATTCGGTTCCGACATAGGCGAGAGTCAGAAGCAGTTTTTTCATATCGAGAATCCGGGGGCGAATATGTTAATTACAATAATCCCTGCGACGAATAACAGGAAAAGCGCAAACATCAGCCAGTCGAGCGGCTTCATATGCAGCTCTGTCATCCTTGTCCGTCCTACATCGCCCCTATAGCAGCGGCACTCCATCGCGACGGCAAGGTCGTCGGCGCGGCGGAAAGCCGAAACAAAGAGCGGTATCATGACCGGTATCAGCGCTTTAGCGCGGTTTATCAGGCTTCCCTGCGAAAAATCCGCCCCTCTGGCTTTTTGCGCCGACATTATTTTATCGGTTTCTTCGATCAAAGTCGGTATGAATCGAAGGGCGATAGTCATCATCATTGAAAATTCATGAACCGGCATTTTCAGCTTTTTTAAAGGAGCGAGCAGCCGCTCAAGACCGTCTGTCAGCGCAATCGGAGATGTCGTGTACGTAAGAACCACTCCGGTACCGGAAAGCAGGGCGATTATACGAATTATCATAAGCCCGGCGAATTTGAGCCCTTCGGGATAGACACGGATAAATCCGAATTCAAAAAGCGGGGTTTCCCCTTTAGTCCAAAAGATATTGATGACCGCCGTGAACGCAACGACATAGATAACCGGTTTCATTCCCTTAAGAATGATTTTTAGCGGGATTTTTGATATCGCCACAAGCAACAGGGTAAACAACACGACGAAGAGGAATGAGAATACGTTTTTCGCCGTGAAGATGCCGACAATATATAACAGCGTAAGGATTATCTTTGCCCGCGGATCTGTTTTGTGAAGCAGCGAGTCGCCGGGGAAAAACTGGCCGAGCGTTATTTCTTTCAGCATACCGCTTCTCCCCTCGTTCCGGTTTTTTTAAGTCCTAATTTCGCAGCTATCGCTTCACAAGCCGCGTCGACGGTGAAAATATCTCCTTCGAGAGCGACGCCGTTTTCGCGAATCAGGTTAATGAGCCTTGTTATCTGCGGAACGTCAAGACCGACTTTTACAAGGGTATCTGCCTGGCGGAAGATTTCGGCTGTTGTGCCGGTCATATATATCTCGGCGCCTTTCATTACGACCAGCTCGTCGCTGTATCTTGCCATATCTTCCATCGAGTGGCTGACGATAATTACTGTCTTTTTCCGTTCCTTCTGATAGCGGCGGACTCCGCCGAAGATATCCTCCCGCCCGACGGGATCAAGGCCGGCGGCAGGCTCGTCTAAAACTAAAATCTCAGGATCCATCGCAAGTATACCGGCGATCGCGACGCGGCGTTTCTCGCCGCCGGACAGCTCAAAGGGGCTTTTGTCAAGCAAAGACGGAGAAAGACCGACAAAATCCGCCGCTTCTTTGACCCTTAGAGCGACTTCCGCGTCGGAAAGTCCGCGGTTGCGCGGACCGAAAGCGATATCCCGCCTGACGGTTTCTTCAAAGAGCTGATATTCGGGGTACTGAAAGCAAAGACCTACCCGGAACCTGACATCCCGGATTTTTTTCGGCTCCGCCCAGATATCCTTGCCGTCAAGGGCAACGGTTCCGGAGGTCGGCTTTAAAAGACCGTTCAGCAGCTGGACAAGGGTGGATTTTCCCGAGCCGGTATGGCCGATAAGTCCGGTTATCACGCCCGGACTGAATTTCACGTTTACGCCGTCGAGCGCCTTTTTTTCAAAGGGGGTTCCGGCGCTGTATACATAGCTTACATTTGTAAGAGTTAATTCAGACATTTAATTTTAAAATGCGGTTCTGCCGCTTATACTTTCAAGAGGGGAAGCAGCGCATCGGCAGCCGCCTCCGGACTTAACGCATCGCCGGACACGGGGCAGCCGAGTCTCTTCAGCCGCCAGATAAGATCGGTTACCTGAGGCACGTCAAGACCGACGCTTTTCAGCTTTTCAACCTGAAAAAACACCTCGGTCGGGATTCCGTCCATATAAATCTCTCCGTCGTTTATCACTATTACCCGATCGGCTTCGATAGCTTCGCTCATATTATGGGTTATGTGAAGCACGGTGATGCCATGGTCGCGGTTCAGAGAAGAGATAGTTCTCATCACTTCATCCCTGCCGGCGGGGTCGAGCATTGCGGTCGATTCGTCGAAAATAATAGTGTCGGGAAGCATGGCTATTATTCCGGCGATCGCGACGCGCTGTTTCTGACCACCGGAGAGCTGATGCGGTTCATGGCGGGCAAAATCCGTCATTCCTACCGTTTCGAGGGCGTCGTCAACCCTCTTTCGTATCTCTTTCGGCGGAATGCCTAAGTTTTCACAGCCGAATGCGATGTCTTCTTCGACTATCGTAGCGACAAGCTGGTTATCCGGGTTCTGGAAAACCATTCCTACATGGCGGCGGATATCAAATACGTCTTCCTCTGTCATTTCCTTTGAGGTTATATCGCGTCCGTCTATTATTATAGTCCCCGAATCGGGGGCGAGTATCATATTAAGCAGCTTTGCAAGCGTCGATTTGCCGGAACCGTTATGGCCGAGGATGGCGACGAACTCCCCTTTTTTTATATCAAGGGAAATGTTCTTCAGCGCGCCCAGCCTCATACCGTCTTCAAGCTCATATGAAAAGCTGACGTTGCGCAGGCTTATATATGGTTTTACGTTATTATCAGTCATATTATCTATATATCATTTCACTCAGCCTGCCAGCGGGCGGACGCGCCGCACGGCAGCGCAAGACCGCTTGCCGTTACCGGCAGTCCAAGCTCCTCGCAGCAGCTCTTTCCCGAAAGTCCGGGAAAACGCTTCCTTAAAATCGACAATAGGATGTATCCGGTCGCCGAGGAGGAAAGCCCGGTGGTGTATGAATTTATCAGCATAAACAACGGATTGTCGGTAAGAACGCCGACGGCTAATTCAACAAGTTCGGTTATGCTGTCTTCAAGCTTCCAGAGTTCGCCGCCGGGACCTCTGCCGTATGAAGGCGGGTCCATTATAACTGCGTCGTAACGGCTGCCGCGGCGGATTTCCCGCTCAAGGAACTTAAGGCAGTCGTCGACGATATATCTTATTTTGGCGTTTTCAAGCCCGCAGAGAGCGGCGTTGCGCCGCGCCTGAGAGACCATTCCCTTCGCCGCGTCGACATGGCAGACTTCTGCCCCGGCAAGCGCCGCGGCGCAGGTGGCGGCTCCGGTGTAAGCGAAAAGATTTATAACTCTTATCGGACGTCCTGCGTTTTTGATAAGCTCCGACGCCCAGTCCCAGTTTGTTGCCTGCTCCGGAAAGATGCCGGTATGCTTGAAACCGGTCGGACGGCAGATCAGCCGTAGATCGCGATAGTTTATTACCCATTCATCGGGGATATTTCGCCCGGATTTGCCGCCGCCCCATCTTCCTCCTCCGCGGTTTGAGCGGAGATAAACTCCGTCCGCGGATTTCCAGAGAGGCGAAGACTTCATTCCTTTCCAGACGACCTGCGGGTCGGGGCGGATAAGGATATATTCTCCCCACCGCTCAAGCCGCTCGCCGCTGTCACAGTCGATAAGCTCGTAATCTTTCCATCCGTCGGATATTAAAATGCTCAATTTTCGTTGTCCTCCGAAAAGTCGAAAACGCTTATCTGTCCGGAGTCGGATGAGGAAGAACGATTATACTTAATTCCGAGGTGTTCATAGGCAAGCTCGGTCGCGCAGCGGCCTCGCGGAGTCCGCGCAAGATAGCCTATCTGCATAAGATACGGCTCGTATACGTCTTCAATCGTGATTGCCTCTTCCCCTATCGTGGCGGCGAGGGTATCGAGGCCGACAGGGCCGCCGTTGTAGTTTTTGATTATCGATGTAAGCATGCGGCGGTCGATGCCGTCGAGACCCAATTTATCTATCTCAAGCGCTTTCAGGGCAAAATCGGCGATTTCGGTATCGATTACGCCGCTTCCCTTAACCTGCGCGAAATCCCGTATCCGCCGGAGCAGCCTGTTTGCGATACGCGGGGTGCCGCGGGAACGGGAGGCTATCTCATACGCGCCGGTTTTGTCGATTTCTATATTTAAAATCCCGGCGGAGCGGGTTACAATAGAACACAGCTCGTCGGGCGAGTAGTATTCAAGCTTCAATATTACGCCGAAACGGTCGCGCAGCGGCGCCGATATCTGCCCGGCGCGGGTGGTGGCGCCTATTAATGTGAAACGCGGAAGGTCAAGCCTTATGCTGCGGGCGGCCGGACCTTTGCCGATGATGATATCGAGGGCGTAGTCCTCCATCGCGGGGTAGAGGATTTCCTCAACCGTCCGCTGAAGACGGTGAATCTCGTCGATGAAAAGCAGGTCGCGCTCGGCTAAGTTTGTCAGCAGCGCCGCCAAATCTCCGGCTTTTTCGATGGCAGGTCCCGAAGTCACGCGGATATTAGAACCTAATTCCGTCGCAATTATATTGGCAAGGGTGGTTTTTCCGAGTCCCGGCGGGCCGTATAACAGCACATGGTCAAGGGTTTCCCCTCTCATTTTCGCGGCGTCTATGTATATCTTAAGATTTTCCTTGGCTTTTGACTGGCCGATGTATTCGTCAAGAGTCTTCGGACGGAGGGAAAGTTCTGTCTGAGAATCCTCCGGCGACTCGGCGGAGCTGACTATTCGATTTTCGTAATCTGCAAAGCCGATGCCGTTTTCTTCGTCAAGAAAACCGGTTCTTCCCATTATCTCGCCTCCCATCCGTATTTATATAAAAAAATAATAATCATCCGATTGAAGACAGCTTTTTGAGCGCTGCCTTTATCATTTCTTCGAGCGTCATGCCGGAAAGTCCGGCGAGCGCCGAGATTGCTTCCGACCTTGAATAGCCTAAAACCATAAGGGTATTTACCGCGTCGGATACATCCGAGCCACCGGCTTTATCTGCCGTTTCGAAGGCGGGCGCGCCGGAATCCTTTGCGCCGAATTCCTTGGCTACCTTGTCTTTGAGCTCAAGTATTATTCTTGCCGCGGTTCTCGCGCCGACGCCCGGCGCCCTTGAAAGCGCCTTTGAGTCCTCCGTTGTAACGGCCAAAGCGAATTTTTCCGGCGTAAGAGCGCCGAGGATGGCTATCGCCGATTTCGCTCCGATGCCGGATACCGTTATCAGCATTTTAAAAGCGGCGAGTTCGTCTCGGAAAGCAAAGCCGTAGAGTTCAAGCGCGTCCTCCCGTACGGCGAGGTGGGTATAAAGCCGTATCTTCTCGCCCTTTTTTCCGGAGATCTCACTCAAGGTATTGGCTGATACCGTAAGCAGAAAGCCTACCCCTCCGACGTCTAAAACGCAGGAATTGAGGCTGGCGGAAAGGAGTTCACCCGTAAGTTGTGCAATCATTTATAAATAATCCTAAAATAGTTGTCAGTTGAAAAAAGCGGCTATCCTTGAGCTACCGGTATGCGCGTGGCAGACGGCTATCGCAAGCGCGTCGGCGGCGTCATCCGGCTTCGGCGCTTCCTTTAAGCCGAGCAGTTTGGTAGTCATTGTTATTACCTGCGACTTTTCCGCGCGGCCGTAACCGACGACCGATTGTTTTACCTGCAGCGGGGTGTATTCAAAAATCTCGATACCTAAGTTTTGCGCCGCGAGCAGTATAACTCCGCGCGCTTCTGCTACGACGATAGCGGTCTTCTGATTGGTATTGAAAAAAAGTTCCTCGACTGCCATTGCCTCCGGCTTATAAAGCTTGAGCAGCCGGGTGAGTTCATCGTATATTATCTGCAGCCGCCGCTCGGGTTTTACCCCCGCCTTTGTCGTTATCGCGCCGTAAGCGAGGGTCTTGAAGCTGCTGCCTTTATAGTCAACGACCCCCCAGCCGGCGATGGCATATCCGGGGTCGACTCCGAAAATTCTCAAAATATATCTCCGTAAAATCGACTTTTCGGTATGAAAAACAAAACCGCATAGTACTTCCATTCTATTCTAATATTATAGCATACAATATGAGTATTTTCAAAAGATATTTGTAAATTATATTTCAAATGAAGGACGATAACCGCTCACATAGGCAAATTTTGGGCTAAAAGGTTTACAAAAGCCGCCTTTGGTGATATAATATTATCAAATGAACCGAAAAAGGCGGAGGCGGGAAGAAGCCTTTTTTCGTAACCGTTTCCCGCGCGTTTATATACACGTTTTTATATATGAAAGTTATCTCTCTTAAAGCAGGCGATATCCTGACGCTGAAAAAGCAGCATCCCTGCGGCGCGTCCGAGTTCAGGGTTACCCGCGTCGGCTCGGATATCGGCGTTTGCTGCTGCGGCTGCAGCCGCGAAATGATGATTCCCCGCGTCAAGCTGGAAAGAAGCATCAAACGGGTAAACGGGCAACAAATTGAATATTTAACAAAAACAACGGAGAAAAGGACTGAGATATAATGAACGATACTGCGGCTAACGCCGACGTTATTGGCAAAACCAAAGAAAAGAAAACCGCGAAAAACCTTTTTGCAAAGATAATGAACCGGCTGCGGGAGTCTGAATACGGCTACCTTGTCGGGGCTTTTCTGCTGCCCTCGGCCATAATGTGGCTTATCTTCATCGCGATGCAGGTTTATCCGTTCGGCGGAAATTCGGTGCTGGTGCTCGACCTGAACGGTCAGTATGTTTCCTTTTTTGAAAAGCTCCGGAATATAATCCTCCACGGCGACTCGATGGTATATACCTTTGAGCGGTCGCTCGGCGGCGAGTTTTTGGGCATTTACGCCTATTATATCGCGTCGCCCTTATCCGCCATCGTCGCGCTGTTTCCGAAAATACATATAACCGAGGCGCTTCTGGCGATGCATCTCATAAAATGCGGCATCTGCGGGGTCACGATGTCGCTTTATCTGCATCAGACCGCGTTCACCAAGCGGACGAGGATAATCACCTTCTCGACGATGTACGCCCTCTCCGCCTACGCGGTGGTTCAGGCGCACAATACCATGTGGATAGACGAGCTTATCATCCTGCCGCTGCTCGTCCTCGGAATTGAGCGGATGATCCGGCGCCGAAACAACACCCTTTATTGCTCGGCGCTGGCTCTTGCGATGATAGTCAATTTCTACATCGGCTACATGATGTGCATCTTCGCCGTTTTTTACGCCGTATACCGTTATTTTTCCTACTCGGAATTCGAGCGCAACCCGGAGGGGGTAAAAAATCACTTTCTGCGAGTTCTTCTGAGAATGATAATTCTCTCGGTCATAGCCGCAATGATAGCGTCGGTTATTATCCTTCCGACATGGTATTCCCTTCAGTTCGGGAAAACCACCTTCTCAAATCCCGATTACTCTTTCAATCAGCGCTTTGACTTCCTTGACCTGCTGGTAAAGTTTTATCCCGGCTCTTATGACACCGTCCGACCGGAGGGACTACCCTTTGTTTACTGCGGCACTCTGACCCTTATAATGCTGCCGCTTTATTTCATGACGCCCGGCGTCAAAAAACGGGAAAAGGTCTGGGGCGGAATTGCTCTGCTCTTCTTCAGCTTCTGCTTCAACGGCTCGACTATTGATATCTTCTGGCACGGAATGCAGAAGCCGAACTGGCTAAACTACCGATACAGCTTCATGCTGATATTCTTCGTAGTCCTGTTCGGATACAAGGCGTTCTGCGCCTATGCCGAGCAGCGGATACCTGTCAAAGCTCCGCTTATCGTCTGCGGTGTGCTGACTCTTATGGCGCTGATTATACAGAAATTCGACTACGAGTTTCTTAACGATTTCAAGTTTATGTGGGTGTCTATCGCCTGCCTTGCGATGTGGGCGGCTATATTGGGTTCCCTTTACGGCACAAAAAAGGCCGCCGTCGGTTCGGCTTCCGCGCTTGTTGTAATCTGCATGTCGCTTGAAGCTTTCGGGGCGGGACTGCTGAACACCACTTCGCTTGACGAAGACGTGGTATACACCTCGCGGACGACTTATGTAGCGCATATGGATCGCTGCAACCCGCTTTTCAACCGAATCCTTGATTCGGACGACTCCTTTTTCCGAATGGAAAAGGCTTTCCACCGCAAGACAAACGACCCGATGGCTTTCGGCTACAACGGCATCTCCAACTCCTCATCGCTTATGTTTACCGCTGTTGTAAAGTATCTGAATCAGCTGGGACTTGCGTCGAAATCCAACTGGTCGAAGTTTCTGGGCGGGACGCCGGTTTCCGACTCGCTTTTGGGGCTTAAATACGTCATCTTCGAGGAGGAGCTTGACAACAGCTTCTATGAAGACTATGACAGCGACCCGGACAACAATCTCTACGCCTACAAAAACCCCTATTACCTTGAAATAGCCTACGCCGCAGCTGACGCTATCCGCGACCTTGACCTTTACAAGCCGGAAAATCCCTTTGAGCTGATGAACGCGATGATTACCGCGATGCTGGGCGAGGAAAACACAATCGAAGTCTGGAAAAACATTCGGGCGGAAGACCTCGACTACATCAACTGCGATATCAGCTTTGTGACCGGGCATAAAAAATACACACCCGAAGCCGGAAAATCCGACGCGAAGCTATCGATGAAGATAAAGGGCGCCGGAGATGAAAACGAAATCTACATCTTCGTTCCCACCGAATATCCCCGCGAATGTACTATATATATCGGCGGGACGAAATTCGGCTCGATCCTCGGCAACGACACCGACTGCATTCATAAATTAGGCGCTTTCGAGCAGGACCAAGAGGTCTATATCTCCCTCAAGATGGAAAAAGAGGAACTTTATATCGCCAACTCGTCGAAATATTTCTACTACCTCGACGCGGAGGTGTTCCGGGAGACGATGCCGCGGCTGCGCCGCGCGATGCTCAATATAGAAAAATTCTCCGACACGCATCTTTACGGGCATATCGACATTCCGGAGGGGTCCGGGCTGACGACGCTTTATACCACAATTCCCTACGATGAGGGCTGGCAGGTCTATATCGACGGAGAGAAAGCCAAGATATTCAAAACCTCCGGCGACGCCCTGCTTGCCTGCGAAATAACTGAGGGCAGGCACGAGGTTGAATTTAAATACCGTCAGAAAAACTTAATTATCGGCGTTTGGCTCTGCGCCGCGGGGCTGCTGATGCTCGCCGCGGTGATATTCTTCGACCGGCGCTGGCAGGTAAAGCATCCGCCGTTTGCCGAAACGGTGTATATGACGGAGCGCGGCGCGGCGGGGGAGGAAGACGAAGTTTCGGCCGACGGAGAAGCTGACGGTGAAGGCGGCGGTGATGCTGACAGCGAAAACGGGAATGAAACTGTCGATGAAGCCGAGGGTGAACCTATCGTCGACGATAAGACGATGGATTGAAAATTTACATTTCCGGTGCGGAGTTTGCGGGTATATTCATCGGTAAGTATGCTGCGATGTTCCGGATTTATCTCAGTTGTTTCTATTAAAATTAAATAAATCGAAGGGGGGATTATTATCAACCTTCGCAGAAAAATACTATTCTTATTAAGTAATGCATGGAAAAGTGCCAAGGGTTATGTCTTGATTTCTGCCATTACAAATGTTCTTCAAGCAATCCTGTCATTTGGCAACATAATCGGAATCGCTCTGATTGTTGACGCACTCATTTCCAAGCAGAATTCATCGCAGATTTTTACCTTGATTCTTGTTTTTATATCCGTAAATTTAGTGATTTCGGTAATAAAAGAATTGCTGATGCTCGCGATGAATTATATGGGACGAAAGGCGACGAATACCGCGCAATATATGTACGCACAGGATTCTGTGGACGTAAACTACCATTACGCACAGGACGGAACCATTCTCGACTTGAAGAAGAAATCAATGGTTGCTCTTCCTGCTTTTTACATTGATCATTTGGGAGATATAATCAGATATATTGTTCAGTTTTTTTCAGTTATTACCATCGTATCTCATTTTAGCCCACTGTTTCTGCTCATTCTTTCCTTAACCTCCGCCGTGTCTGTTTATTTTATCTTTCAAACAAAAAAGGATGACCTCGCATTCCAAAATGAAAAGGTGAAGGACGACCGTAAGCTCGATTATCTTTATCTTGTTATGACAGAGTACGGTTACGCCAAGGAAGTGAGAATCAACCGTGCGGAAGACTACGCCATGAACAAGTATGACGGAATTATGCGCGAGCAATTCAAAAGACTGAAGACACTGCTTGGCAGGAGAATGAAAATAAACATCGGAAGTACGGTCATTGCAGTCGTGCAGACAGCTCTCATGTATCTTTATTTCTCATATATGGCGTTTTCCGACCGCATATCCATTTCCGAATACACGGTACTACTGGGAAGCACAGCGCTGTTTGTATCCTTGATTTTGGGATTTTTCGAGAAGATAGCGTTGTTCGGAAGGACTTTGAACGTTCTTGACTACTATTTTGAATACCGTGATACCACCACCGCCGGCAGCGATATTCACGCGAGCAACGCCATGCCTTATAAGAAACTGGATTTCTCACACCCGGTTATAAGGTTTGAAAATGTCTCCTTTACATATCCGAAGACCGAAAAAACAGTGCTGGAAAATATAAATTTAGAACTGAGACCGAGTGAAAGAATCGGTTTGGTAGGACTAAACGGCTCCGGAAAAACCACCCTTGTAAAATTGCTTACGCGTTTGTACGACCCTACCGAGGGACGAATTACGCTGAACGGCATTGATATCCGGGAAATTCCGTATGAGCAGTACGCGTCTAAAATCGGTATCGTTTTGCAGGATTATTACTTATTCGCATATTCTGTGAAGGAAAACATCGTTTTAGCCGCACCTTATGATGAAGAAAAGCTCTCCTCATGCCTTGAAAAGAGCGGAAGTGACAAAAAAATTAACAAACTGCCGAATGGGATAAACACACCCATCACCAAAACGCTTGACAACGACGGAATTGAATTCTCCGGCGGCGAAGGACAAAAGTTAGCTTTAGCGAGAGCCATATACAAGGACACTCCGATTCTAATTTTAGATGAGCCTTCCAGTGCGTTGGACCCGATAGCGGAATATGAACTGTTCTCACAACTGGACGAACTTTCTGAAAACAAACTCGCCTTATTTATTTCTCACAGACTTTCAAGCACAAAATTCTGCGATAGAATAGTTGTACTCTCCGATGGAAAAATTGTTGAGACAGGCTGTCACGACGATTTGATGCACAAAAAAGGTGAGTATTATGATCTGTTCAATTCTCAGGCAAAATACTACAAGGAGGGTTGAACCGTGGGAAAAATCAATGATAGACTGAAAACTCCGCTGAAAATCGTCAAAATCATCGCAGAATATGAACCGCTGTATTTCGCCGTCTCTCTGCCGCAGATCATTGTAAACACTTTTTTGACTCTCGCAGCCGTTTATTTTCCTAAACTGATTATCGAGCAGTTGACTGACGGGCAGTCTTTTTCTTCATCCCTCACTATAATACTCGGCTATGCTTTGGCGCTTATCTTGCTGAAAGTCGGCGGCGTTATCCTGCGAAACAAAAGCAGTCTTCATGCGGCGATGTTTTCATCCAAGATTAAAAAAAGTGTCGGCTATAACTCCATGCACATTGAACTGAGCGATATTGAAGACCCGAAAACACGTGATATTATTCGTTTAGCCGGTCGTGCAGCTGATCTTACAAATACAATGGGAATTATAGAGGGAATCGTTTCCGATGTAATTGCTATTTTAGGCTTAGCATGGATAGTGATGCGTTTAGATTTTTTGTTCATACTTTTGGTACTCTTGACCCTTACTGCGAAGACCGTATTTGTCAGGATAGAATACTTATACACTCAAAAAAGCAGGACTATGGAGGCGGAGAACAACAGAAACGGTGATTACCTGAACCACATTTCCTATTTCAACGATGGTGCCGAGAAAGAGATACGCTTGAACAACCTGCAAAACTGGTTTATGAAGAAGGTGTCGAAATACAGAAACACCATGCTCTGCATTGAATACATGGAATACAAGAGAACTGCTTTTTTTAATATTCTGTTGGCGGTTCTTGTTGGCATACAGACTTTTCTTTTGCTGTGGATACTTTCGAAAAGATATATCGGCGGCATAATTTCAATTGCGGAGTTTACTATGTATTTTTCTGCCGTGACCATGCTTTCTGCACAGCTTTCTTCCGTCAGCGACAAAATTGGGAAGTACAACGGACAGGCACTTGATATTAACGAATACAACAAGCTGCTGATTGCGGTTCAAGCAACAAACTACACCGAGGATAATGCCGATGGAAGCTGTCCTGCACCGGAAAAAACGGAAATCGTATTTCATGACGTTTCTTTTTCTTACCCAAACACGGATAAAATGGTGCTGGAACACATAAGCATAGCCATATCCGACAGAGAAAAGCTCGTAATAGCAGGAGCAAACGGCTCAGGAAAAAGTACGTTTATCAAGCTTTTGTGTAAATTCTATCGCCCGACTGACGGAATGATAACGCTGAATGGCACTGACATTTGGGATATACCGAACGACAGCTACTTTCAAACGATATCCGCAGTATTTCAGGATTTCAAGAATTTTTCTTTTACCGTCAGAGAGAACATAACGATGAGCGAGGAGTCGGACTCAAATGCGATAGAAGCTGCAATTGAAGCGACAGGACTCTCGGAATGTATAGAAAGACTGCCGAATAATCTCGATACTTATCTCACCCGTCAATTCGACACGGAAGGGATCGAACTTTCGGGAGGGCAGGCACAAAAGCTGGCAATCGCACGCGCAATGTATAAAAACGCGCCTATTCTGATTCTGGATGAACCAACGGCAAATCTGGATCCCAAAGCCGAAAGTGCGATTTATATGGATCTTTTTAATGCAGCGAAGGACAAAACAACGATATTTATTTCACATCGTCTTGCTGCGTCATCCGTTGCGGATAAAATTGCTGTTTTCTGCGAGGGAAAAATCATAGAATACGGCACACACGAGTCTCTTATGGCACAAAACGGCAGTTATTCAGAAATGTACCGCAAGCAAAGCAGAGAGTATATTTGAACACTGAGAATTGGATTAAAGAAAATCAATCCGAGTCAGGTACATATGAATATGTAACAATATCAGATTTCAGACTTATGTTTAAATGTTTGATACACGTAAATATTATATGTTAAGGTATCTATATGAAAGCCATTAAATCATTTATTCATGCGATATCATATTCCGCTCGTTTGGTGTATCAAACGAGCGGGATTACCGTTGTTTTCTTTTTCATTTTAAAAATAGTATCAGCCTCATTTCCGCTGTTTTCAGCGTTTTTGCTTAAATTTCTGCTCGATATCCTTACAGCGGATATGCCGGACATGGCAAATGTCATGCTGTGCATAGTTTTGTACATTGCCGCACTGGTAACCTCGCAGGGGATTAATTCATTTATAAATGTGCTGCAAAACTCGATCGAGAGCAAAGCGGACCAAGGATATTTCATCAATTTGTATACAAAACTTTCAAGTCTTCCGATGTCTTTTATCGACTCCTCGGATGGCAGAAATATTCTGGATGAAATGTCTTGTCTGAATAATGTGGCTTCAAATTTAATCATCAATATGTTTGATGTTATTTCTGTATTTTATACGTTTTGTGTGGCTTTTGTCACCCTTGTCCGTTATAACATATGGTTTTCGCTGCTGCTCATTATCCTGACCGTCCCCGGAACGATAATGGATTTTGTTTTGTTGAAGAAAGCAAGAGAATTACGTCAGAAATCTGCGCCGGACATAAGAAAATTCAGTTACTACCGCTGGATGCTGGCCGACCCCTGGCCCGCCAAAGATGTCAGGATGTACGACCTGACCGAACCGATAAAAGAGCGGTATTCATCTCTTTTGTCCGAGATTTTAATCAGAGGCGGGGTGGCTGCTTTTATTGCGTTTGTTGTTTTACAGGCATTGGCGGGGTTATGCACGATAGGCAACGCAGCTTTGTATGTCGGGTTTGCGTTTTCATTATCCGCATCATTACAACGAATAAAGCAGGTTCTTTTCCTTGAGTTCGCCGATACCCGGGAGTTGACAGAAACTGTCCTTCGGTTCGAAAACATTCAATGCGCGGAAGAAAATAAAGGAATTCGCAGACTTGAACGCTTTGAATCGCTTGAATTTGACGACGTATACTTCAAATACCCGATGACCGATAACTACATCCTCTCCGGAGCGTCTTTTATTCTGAACCGCGGTGACAAGCTTTCTCTCGTCGGTATCAATGGTTCGGGAAAATCCACAATAATCAAGCTGATGCTGGGATTATATGAGATTGATTCGGGCAGAATACTGATAAACGGTTATCCGATGTCGGATTACGATATCAAGGATATAAGAAAACTGTTTTCTGCGCTTTTTCAGAACTTTGTGCAATACCCGCTGACGCTGCGGGATAATATCGCTTTATCCGATTACAGCCGCGCCGACAAAGATTCCGAGATAATCGAAGCGCTGGTTCAAAGCGGATTGTATGATGATATCAAACCGAAACTCAAAAACGGACTTGATTCCTATATGAGCCGGAACTTTGACGACAACGGCACCGAACTCTCAAAAGGTCAGTGGCAGAAGGCAGCGCTTTCGAGGGCATACTTCAAAAATGCGCAGATCGTCATCTTTGACGAACCGTCCGCGGCGCTTGACGCAGAGGCGGAGGACAGGATATTCAGGAATTTCGAAGAAATTTCCGGCAATAAAACCGGAATAATGATCTCCCATCGCATATCCGCCGCGCGTATATCAAACAAAATCATCGTTTTGGACGGAGGAAAAATAGTCGAGAGCGGCAGACATGAAGAACTTGTGTCTGCGGGCGGATTATATTCAAGACTCTACAACCTCCAGAAAGAAAAATACACGGCAAAGGAGGCGGAGTAAATGAAAAAAATCACGGAAACTTTTGTCAGCCTTTCAAAAAACATCTGGTTTGGCATCAAGACGAGCTTTATTGCTTCAAAAAAGTATTTTTTATTGAAGTGCCTGATATTGCTGTCCACGACTTTTATACCGCTTATAAATATCTGGCTCTGGAAAGAAATTCTTAACGGAATCGCCTATTCCGAAATATCATCCGATACCGTCATAAAATACCTTATAATATATCTTGCGCTGATAATCTCCGAGCAGCTGCTTTTGCGGTTTGATGAATACATTTCTGACTGTTACATTTATGAACTGGTTTTTTATATCGATAACGTGATGATAGATAAGACTTCGCGCGTTGATCTGTCGTTTTTCGATTCGGCTTCATTGGGCGATAAGGTGCGGCAAGCAAGAAACAGTTATGATATCATATATAATATGCCGTGGCAGATATTCAATATTATATCCGAAATAATCAGCATCGCCGCCGCACTTATCGCCGTAATTGCATATAAATGGTGGATAGGTCTTGCCGCAATGGCGCTTCTGATCCCGTATTCCATCTATAACAATCGGTATACGGAAAAACGGCTCAGAATGGAAAAAGAACAGCTCCGCGACAATCGAAAGAAGGATTATTACAGCGAAGCTTTTTACAACAACGATATTCAGTTTGAAATCAAACTTAACGGCATCGGCGGCTTTTTTATAAACCGCTACAAAGAAATCCGGGAAAAGCTTTACCTGATAAACAAAAAAGAGGACATCCGGCATAATATCATAAATACCGGAATTCTGATTCTAAATGTATCGGGCGAGTTATTGATGCTTGTCGTATCGGTTTACGATGTCGTATCGAAGAACATCGGCATCGGTGACTTGCAGTATAATCTGAGCATGATAACAAGGCTCCGCGAACAGGCAAGCAGACTGATGACCGATATAAACAGTTTTCTGGTTGACAATACTCGTATGAGTGAGCTTCGGGAATTTATCGATATCAGACCGGAAAGCGAAAAATCCGGAAAAAGACTGCCGTCGCAAAACCCCAAAATCGAGTTTTGCAATGTCTCGTTCAGATACCCTAACTGCGAGGAATATGTGCTGAAAGACTGCTCTTTCGTTATCGAACCGCATGAAAAAATCGGTCTGATCGGACTCAACGGTTCCGGAAAGTCTACTATAATTAAGCTGATGTTCCGCTTCTATGACCCGGAGGAGGGCTGTATCAAGCTCGACGATATTGACATAAAAGAATATGACATTTATGCGGTGCGGAAAGTTTTCGGCGTGTTGTTTCAAGACTATGTCACCTATTGTCTGCCGCTGCGCGAGATTATTGCATTGTCGGATTTTGCCGAACGCGGCAATGACGAGCGGCTGAATAAGGCCTGCGATATCAGCGGAGCGAGCGCAATAATCAAAGATTGGGAAAACGGCTTTGACAGCGTTCTCGGCAGATATTACGAAGATAACGGCAAAGACCTCTCCGGCGGGCAGTGGCAGCTTGTCGGGCTGGCGCGGGCTTATTTCAAAGAAAGCGAATTCATGGTTCTCGACGAGCCGTCCGCCGCGCTTGATCCGATCTCGGAAGACAGAATATTCGAAAAGCTCTATCACCTGAGCGAAGGAAAGAGCTCGGTTACGATCTCTCACCGGCTTTCAAATACCACGCTTGCCGACAAGATACTCGTCCTCGGCGACGGACATATCATCGAACAGGGTTCGCACTTTGATTTACTCAGGCAAAACGGCGTATATGCGCGTCTGTTTAATTTGCAGGCGAGCAAGTATGTTTGATTTTTAAAAATCGCGGGACATATATTCTATAATAACGAAACTAAGTTAATTCTAAAACTAAAATTACCCCGGACGGACAGAAAATCCGTTCGGGGTAAACTTATATTAAAGCCGTTTAATTTCCCATCGCCGCCTGAATGGCTGCTTCTACCTTGGGCGCCTGCGATTCGATCTTGGACGCAAGGTTCCGCTTGTTACCGGCAAAGAGGGGGACAAGGATGCCGTCTTTGACGGTGCTGCAAAGCATTGTGTCGCCGAGGTCGTATATTATTGAGTCGAGGATAAGGTCGAACATTCGCGAGGCTTCGTTGTCGCGGGTGTATTTCTGCTTCAAGGCGATTTCGAAATAGACCGGAATTACGTCCTTCCAGCCGTAGAAGTTGAGCGCTTCAAGCACTGCGCCGACAACTTCCGGATCTTTAATCGTAACCGGAACGATTGTGGCTCTGCCGCCGGCTTCGACCATCGCGCCGTATTGCTCCTGAACTTCGTCGAATTTCGGGAAAGGCACCATGCCGAAGTCCGACTCCATTTCGCGAAGCTGGGTAAGGGAGTAGAAAGAACGGTCGGCAAAGAGCGCCTGATCGTTTTCAAAGAACGGACATTTTACATAATAATTGTTCTCGGTGCCGGTTTTGGTGTACCAGACGCCGTCGTCGCGGAAGAGAGTCATTACTCTGTCAAAGACTTCGAAAATCCTCTCGTTTGAACCGGCGGTAAGCCGCGGAATCCCGTCCGCATCGATTTCAACCATCCGCTGACGGGCTCCGGCGATGAAATTCGGCAGAAGTGAGTTAGACCTTCCGGCAAAGCCCCAAATGTCGTCCTTCGTCATCTGACCGTCTCCGTCGACGTCATGCACCGCGGCTTTTGCCATCTCCGCGCAGATATCAAAGGTCCAGCTGCCCGAATCGACAAGAACATAGGGATTTTCAAGGTTGAGCGACGACAGCATATTCTTGTTGAAGAGAATTGCGTTCGTAAAGTCATATATGCCCATGTTCAAAGAGCCGAACATGACGAAGTTTTTGTCGGTAAGATTTACCTGGTCATTTATTTCATTGAACCACCATTGGGTTCCGGTCGTGATATACGGCAGTGTCTTGAAATCGACAAAGAGTCCGGAACCGATCATGCCGAAAGCGGCGCGACCGAGCTGCATTGCGGCGTCGAAAGCGTCTTCGCCAGCAAAAACCGTGTTTCTCATCAAAGACAGCGCAGCTTCCGACTCACCGGGAATTATATCCGGAGCAAATACAACGCCGAGTTCATCTTCGACTTTCTTTATCCTGTCATACATCGCGTCGTTCAGAACGTCGCCGGTCTGTTCAGTCACCGCGGTTATGCAGTAAGTCGAGGTGGTCGTCGACGTAAGCCACCTGAATTCGTAGCCTTCGAAATCAAGCCGCGGTACTCCGTGGGTGAGTTCCGTTGATATTTCCTCCGTCTCCTGGGTCGCGGCGGTGACGCCGATAGGGTAACGTTCGTTATCGGATGATTCCCCGCCGCACGAGGATATAATCGGCAGAAAAGCTGCAAGCAACAAGGCAATCAGCAGCAGCGAGGTCAGGTGTTTTTTGATATTTTTCGTTTTATACATTTGAAGTCATTCTCCTGTCGCTTCTTCGAAAAGCTGAGCGTAGCCGGTTTCGACTTTTTCTTTGATCGAGGCGTAATACGACGCCGCGTCAGCGTTGTTCTTGGTCATGAAATACGAGTAATATGCGTAGCCGGAAAGTTTTCCGGAGGGGTCGAGATTATATGAAAGATCGTAGGTCGCCTTGTCGCGCATCATGCGATAGATTTGAGTCGACTCCTCATCGCGGAGGATTTTGTTCTCAACATACTGTTCGACAAATGCGTCCTTTACGTATTTGTTCGACGCCGCCGAAAGCGCCTCGATAATCGCGCCGGTTCTGTCAATGTCGGAAACCGACTGCGGGACCGCCATCATGCCGCCTGCGCTCCAAACCACGTAATCGGGTTGAGAGTCGTCGTATTTCGGGTAAGGAAGATATCCGATGTCAAACTCGTGCAAACGCAGCAGAGCCGGATCGGAGCCGTACGGCTTGAAGAGAGCGTTACCGTCGTCGAATATCTTATACTGGTCGTTGTTCTGCTTTTTGTTGAAGTAAACATCTGTGTTGGCTCTGAGCGCAACGATGCTTTCGACGATATTGGCTATTCTGTCGGAATACAAATTCACAACAAAGCCGTCATCGCTGTTGGTTACCTGAATCTCACCCGCGTTGAACGGGAATGCGGCGGAGAAGGCTGCATTCAGCACAAGACCGTATCTGTCTCCCAATCCCGCCTGCTGATCGCCGTCAAGGTCCGAGTAAACGCCGGCGCAATACCAGAGCATCTTATCGAAGGTCCAAGTTCCGTCAAAGACGTCCTGATATGGCTGCTCTTTGCCTATATCTTTAATCAAGTCTTTGTTTGAAACTATCCGGAAATGCTGCTGGACGGTATAGGTAAAATCGGAAACGGCGAAATACTGCCTGCCGCCGATGCTGTATGCGGCGTTGGCCGTCTGGTTGTACCATTCGCTTTCAAGATTCACATACGGAAGCTGCTTCCAGTCAAATGCCAGATGCTGAGAAACATAACCCGACCGCTCGCCCGGCGACCAGAAACAGATAAGGTCGAAATCATCGGCGCCGGAAAGCACCATGTTTTGAAACTTCTTCTCGTAATCGTCGCCGATCGTGGTTTTTATCTTGATATTCAGAAGGTCTTCGACTTCAAGATTGCGTCGGAAAGCCGAGTCGTTGAGCACCTCGCCGTTTTCCGATTCCGGCGCGATATAGATATCCCAAGTTTCCGATTTATATGATATCACATTGAATTCATATCCGCCGAAATCGAGACTTTTATCAAGGGCGTCATAATAGTCGGTCGTTACATCTTCTTCCGGTACGGATACCGATGCATCCGCCGTAGTATCGCTTGCCGGCGTGGACTCATCTCCGCAGGAGACTCCCGCGAATAAGACTGCAAGAAGTAAAAAAGACAATACGGCAGCGGAAAGTTTTTTTCCGATGTTTTTCATGATATTCAGTCCTTAATATAGCGTTTTTCATAAAAAAGGCAGGCGCATGAGAGCGTCTGCCTTATGGTAATATAAAATTAACCGCGCTTTTTAACTATAACGGCGCAGGAGAGAGCGGCAGTCAGGGTGAGAATGAGTATGCCGGATACATCCGATGTCTGCGGAGCCGGCGCCGGTGCGGGAGCTGCGGCTTCGGCTACCGGAGCGGGAGTTTCGGCCGGAGCTTCTGCGGGAGCGGCTTCAGCGGGAGCGGCTTCTTCTTCGATCGCGAGAACTTCTTCGGCGGCCTTTTCTTCTTCGAGAGTAAGGGTAAGCGCATAGGAAGCTACCGTGAAGTCATTGACATCGCCGTCGGGAAGTACCGTCTTGAAGGCGTTGGTGGTTCCGCCGCCGTCGTCGCGGTCAAGCAGGCAGATTATGGCGTCGAGCTTGTATCCGACTTCGGGGGTGAATTTGGTGTCGAGGACATTGATCTGATCCCACGGAATCAGAAGCTCGAGCTGCCAGCCGTCGTCATTGGTTTTGCCCTTGCCGACGCAGTTTTCGGTAATAAGCCCGTCTTCGTAATTATGGCGCTGGACTTCAACATTTCCGGTATCGGTAACACCCATCGAGAAGAAGATTCCCTGGTCGCCTCCGTCGATAAGATTTCCGGGGTTCAGAGCGATCTGGAAGCAGTCGAGGGTATAAGGTGAATCGCCGTCATAGCAAAGGTTGACATCTTCATCGATTACTTTGGCAGCGCAGTAAAGTCCGCTGTCATCCCAATAGTAATAGAAGGTTACTTTGTCAATGATCTCGCCTGCCCATGCCTGGCAGTTAGAGCTGTCCATCTCGATGTAGTTGTCGCGGTTCCATTCAAGGGCGTCGATCTCGCCGTCGATGGTCGGGGTTGCTTTCGGAACGCTGATGGGAGTCGTGGCGGCAAAAACCGACAGCGCCATTGTTCCGCAAAGCAGAAGCACGCAAATAAGTGTCGAAACAAGATTCTTTCTCATATTTTCCTCCATGGTTTAAAAACCGTTTGTTAATACATTATACCTCAAAAAGAGGTTTATGTCAACAGTAATTGTGTGATTTTAAGCACATTAAATGATTGTTTTTTACAGAATTATTATGCGATTCGACATCAGCCCGCCGGAGCCGCTTCAGGAACGGAAGCAGTTCCCGCTTCCGGATCATATTCAAGCGCCTCGGGATCGTAGCCCTCCGGAAACTCAAATAAGAACAGATCGCGCATCATCTCAGCGTTCCATCCCCACCGCTCCTGCTCCTTCTCCTTCTGAGTAAAGCTTGATACGGTCGAAATCGTCCTCAGCGCCAGCCGCGTGTCTTCCGGCAGGCGGGCAAAAACCTTGAAATACTGCGCGAATTTCATGTCTTTAAGCAGCACCGAATAGTCATCGCAGGCGAATTCCGGCTTGTAGCCGAGGATATCGCTCAGTTTGCACCAGCCGCCCGCGTTTTTGACTTCGTTGTACCAATAAGGATCCATCATGCAAACCAGAACCTGACCGGCGAATATCTGCTGATTGAAAACGTTCTCCGCCTCGCGGATGGCGTTTGCGTCGATGACTATATCGTCGACAACATCGGGAGAGTTCGCGCCGGATTTTGAGTCTTCACGAATCTTTGACACCTGATCGTTTGTCAGAAGGACGATGTTGGTAAACTCAGCCCCCTTTTCGCCGTCGCCGTTATAATCATATGTCATCAAAGCTTCATACGCCTCCTCGACCTGCCCTATCTCCCGCGGAGAGAAGACATAAGGGCCGGTATAGAAGACGTTTACGTCGATTTTATCCTTGGTAGCCATCTGAGTAACGGCTATGATGATGAAAGTGAGGAAAAAGACAACAAGAATAGTCTGCCATTTATAATGGTACCAGAAATTTTCAATCCATTTTTTGAAATTTTGCATTCCGTTCAACTCCGAAATGATATTTTTGTTTGTTTTCTTGATAAATTGCTTATATTTATTATATCATTACGCGGCGCAAAATGCAAGAGTTTTGTTTTCAATGCCGAATTAAATAAAATATCCGCGGAGGCATTTAAGACCCCCGCGGACGCATATTATTCTTTCTCACTGAAATACAGGCTGACCCGGCTTTGGATATTCTTTGCTATATTGTCCGCCGGCTTGCCGCCGAAGTAACCGGAGAGTTCTTCTTTGATGATTTCCTTTATCTTCTCCGGCATCCGCCGTTCAATCTGCGCGCTGTCTATGAAAGCGAGATATTCATCGTATAGTTTCTGATCCGCTTTGATGACGAAATCGCCCGGCTGCAATCGTTCTTCGGACGGTTCTTCCGAGTCGCCTCTGTATCCGGACGGATTATTTATATTAAATGTCAAATATTGTTCGCCGTTTTTCTTGAAGTCTTTGAGCGCGACCGACTTCAGGGGAGACAATTCGAGTCTTCCCATAATCATCATGTCGGGATCAATAATATATTTCAGCATCGCGGCAGCCGCCTCTTTGTTTGAACATTCGGCGGAAATAGCAAAACTCAGAGTTCCCGTCATAAACAGCGAAGCGCCGTTTGATCCGGGGAATCCTATCATCTCGCCCTCGGACGAGCTGCCAAATACCGCCGTCGCCCGGATATATTGTTCGAAAGCGTTGACCTCGGCTAAAAACAGCAGAACTTCATCCGAGATATATGGGTTCTGCGATTTGACCTGATGATACTCATCTGCAGCGGGAAGCTTTTTGAGCCATTCGATGTCAGCTTTGAATTCTTCGCAGTCAAAGGAACAGGTATTTGCATCGTAATCAATATAGCGGTTCATTATCGGCTCTATAAGATAATTCAGGGCAATTTCCCTGCCGAAAGTCGGGTTGGAAAGATATTTTCCCTCTTTCAAAGCCTCGTCATAAGCCTTGGCATACGCGGAAAATGTCCAGTCTTCTCCGGTCGGAAATCGTCCTTTCTTTGCCGAATAGCTGCGCATAAGAAACCTGACCGGCAGCAGATACAGCTTGTCGCCTGTGCCGAAACGGGTTTTGATGCAATTAAACACGTCATCGGGGTCGACCGCGCCGCATTCGTAAAGGTCAAGGAAGGCGCCTTTATTTATAAGCGATTCGTAATCGGTATGATGGTCAAGCGCGATTATATCCGGCGGGTTGCCTGATGCAAGTATCAGATTCAGCTGCTCCTGAATAGTTCCCTCATCCGAATACCGCTCAAGCGCGGCGCGATACTGAGGATAGGCTTTGTTGAAAGCCGCCGCTGCGGAAACGATGGTTCTTGACCCGTCCTCGCGATATAAAACGCGGACGACCGAAGCTGTGTCGTATTCCCGGTCGGGCTGATGGATGCAGTGATAAACGCCGGACTCTCCGGTCTCGATTGAGCTTGTCTTTATATACAGCTCGCCTTCGTCGGAACAGGCGAAAAATCTGACCGAATTTGCGTCTATATCCGAGTTCATCCAGTTGACAAGCAAAGTTTTGGCGCCGTCTGCCATACAGCCGTAAAGGTCTATGCCGTCGTTATAAAGAAAGTCGTATTTCCCGCCGTAACCGACATCCTGCGAGCCGCGAATCATCTTGAACGTTTCCTGCCAGTCGGGGGCGTTGACAAAGGAGCCGTCTTTTACCGTAATATGGAAATCATTACCCCAAAAATGCATTTCGCCGCCGGAGAGGAAAGACCCCATCAGCCATCCGGGAAACTCATGGTTTGAAAGCGCGTTGCCGTCTGCGTCGAGCAATACGGCAAACTGCTCAATCACAACGCACAGGGATGAGCCGTCCGAGATAATATCCACGTTTGCAAAAGGGTTTGCCGATTGATATATCTCGTTCTTCTCTTTCACCCATTTTATCTCGCCTTCGCTCATACAGATAATATACATGAGCCTTTCGCCGGTCTCATAGTTAAATGCGTCTGCCAGAAAAATACTGTTTTCGCCGAGACTGCAAAAATCGCTGATATAGCCGTATTTTTCGTCGAATACAAAATCCGTCACCTCCGGCTCCCCGTCCGGCTTTATCCGGCTTAACTGATACTTCCCTTCATTATTGCCGTAAAACACAAGCTCACCGTTATCAAACGATATGGAATCCGCCTGTTCGATACCGGGATCGATCTCTTCAAGCGATACTATGCCGGAAAGACTGATCTTGTCCGGCTTTTTCGTTTCATCAGACTTATTTTTGCCGCAGCCGAAGAGTCCGATGATAAGCGGCAGAAGAAGAAACAGCGCCGTTATTTTTCTTTTCATGCTTTTACCCTCCGTTTATTATTTTGTTCCTCTTTATTCTTTCATTATAGCACACTGATGATGTCACTTTATGTTTTTTTGTGTCTTTTGTGATAAGTCTTTGTGAATAACTCATTTCGACCGTTTTTTGCGCAGCTTCCGCTGCCGTATCTCTGCGTTTTTCGGCTTTAAAAAGAATTAACCGGAAATGCTTGTATTATTTGCCGGAATAGGGTATAATATCCCCCGTACGCTTTGTTTTCAGAAAGATGAATTTATGCGCGATAAACTTTTTTCCGACCGTGATTTTTTAAAAAGGCTCTTTGCGCTCACCCTTCCGATAGCCTTCCAGAGCTTGATGCTCGCGTCGGTCGCCGCCGCGGACGCGATTATGCTGGGGCGCATCGACCAGGACGCCATGTCGGCGGTTTCGCTCGCGACTCAGATACAGTTCGTTCAGAACATGATCCTCTCTTCCTGCACCGGCACCGCGGCGGTTTTGGGAGCGCAATACTGGGGAAAGGGAGACAAGAAAACGATAAACGACATCTTCTGCATGATTCTGCGTCTCTGCGGTCTTGCGTCGTTTGTCTTCTTCGCGCTTTGTACCTTTATACCGGAACATCTGATGGCTGTTTTTACAAATGTTCCGCAGCTTATCGAAATCGGCGCCGGTTATCTTAAGATCGCCGGATGGTCGTATCTTTTGACCGGCATCTCGCAGTGTTACATCGCCATTTTTAAGGTTACCGAACACGTTCCCCGCGCTGCCTGGATAAGTTCGGGCGCGGTTGTTATAAATATAGTGCTCAACGCGGTATTAATCTACGGGCTTCTCGGCGTTCCCGCCATGGGCGTTGCCGGCGCCGCGATAGCGACGCTGATATCAAGGATTATCGAGCTTGGGTGGTGCGTGGTATCGTCTTATTCAAAAGGCTTTCTGCGCCCCGACTTTACCCGCCTCTTTCATCACTCCCGACAGTTGGCGCGAGACTTTGCCCATGTTGCCCTTCCTTTATTTGGAGCCAGCCTTTTATGGGGCGTCGGATTTACCGCCTACACCGCGATAATCGGACATATGGGAAGCGACGCCGCGGCTGCCTGCGCGATATCTGCGGTGGTGCGAGACCTTATGTGCTGTCTCTGCAACGGCCTTGCCTCCGGAGGGGGGATCATTGTCGGTTACGAACTCGGAGCCGGAAGGCTTGATTACGGCAAACTATACGGCATTCGTCTTGCAAAGCTGGCGTTTTTAAACGGTTTTTCCTGTACCGTGTTGGTCCTTCTTATAATACCGGTTCTGCTTCCGTTTATGTCACTTACCGAACAGGCTCGCGAGTATCTTATCGGTATGATGGTCATTATGGCGGTTTACATGATAGGTCGCTGCGTCAACACCATCATCATAAACGGGGTTTTCGCTTCCGGCGGCGACACTCTCTTTGACGTATACAGCCTGATTGTCGCGATGTGGCTTTTCGCGCTGCCTCTTGCCTGGCTGGGCGCTTTCAAATTCGGCTGGTCGCCTATTGCGGTATACGCCTGCACCTGCCTCGACGAGGTTGGGAAAATCCCCTGGGTTATGATTCATTTCCGCAAATACAAGTGGGTGGAAAATCTTACGCGGGAAAATATAAGCGATTAAAACGAAACCGGCGGCAAATTGCCGCCGGTCTTTATTTTTCGCTTTCTTTGTAAAGAAAACATTCTCTGACATGGCCGTTTATTCTTCCGCAAGCCTGAAGAAACGCGTAAATTATCGTCGTGCCGGCGAATTTCATGCCGCGGCGCTTCATATCCGATGATATAGTATCGGAAAGTTCGCTGCGCGTGACTGTTATATCCGGCTCGAAAATCACCTTTCCTCCGGTGAAAGTATCGAGATATCCGGAGAAAGAGCCGAATTCCCGCCGGATTTCCCGGATGATACGGCTATTTTCAATACTCGCTTTAATTTTACCGCGGTGGCGGATGATGCCGGGGTTCTTCATCAATTCTTCGATCTTTTTTTCGCCGTAAGCGCAGACTTTATCAATATCGAAGCTGTCATACGCCAGGCGGAAGTTTTCCCGTTTATTCAGTACCGTTTCCCAGCTCAGCCCCGCCTGAAATCCTTCAAGCAGGAATAACTCATAAAGCCGTCTGTCATCACGGCAGTAAATTCCCCACTCATAGTCGTGATACGCGATATAAAGCGGGTTGGATTCCTTGCACCAGGGGCAGCGGGGGAGATGCGGGTTCGCCTGAAGGTTGTCGGGTTTGGTCATGGATTGCCCTCTTTTATTTTATTAATTTAGATGAACTTTAATTAACTGCTTAATAAAATCAGCACGCCCCCGCCCGCAAAAAGCAAATCCTTCGGCGGGCGGGGAATATTCGTTTTTCGGGGTTATCAAAATAGTTTGATTATCGGTATATTATAGAGTCGATTTGTTCTGCCCATTTTTTATGGGTTATCCAAATCCCTTACCACGCAGACGTTTGTAACTACGCTGTTGTTGTTTGCATCTTTAACTTTGCAGCGATAATAAAAGGTACGATTGCCTCCTATTGCGGTCAGGTGGATTGTTTTAGTTGTGAAAGCGGATTCCACAAAAATAACTCTTCCGCCGTACATCATCCCGAATTCCCACTGATATTCATAAGAACCGGCTCCGCCCTCCGCCATGCAGGTGATAGAATACGTATCGCCTTTATAAACCGTGAGCGATTCATTATCAAGCCTTGCTTTAAGCGGAGTTATCGAACTGCTGCTAAGTTTGACGGTGCAGGTGTCCGATAATACCATGTTTCCTTTGTTGTCAATTACAAGGCATTTGTAGTATTGAGTTAAATGGTTCGGATTCGGCTTTAGGTTAATTGAGTCACCCGAAACACCGGTGCCGTTGAGTTCACTGAAATTACCCGAGCTGTCTCCGAAGAACCATCTGTAAGTATACGGAGATATTCCGCCGGTTACCGAGACGCGAAGGGTAAAGTAATCATTTATCCCGACGATGATATAAGTCTTGTCAAGCTTTGCTTCGAGCGGTTTCTCTATGCTGCCGGTCAGAGTCATGGTGCAGGTATCCGAGAAGACCGACTTGTTTGTTGTTCTGTCGGTTACAAGGCACTTGTAATACTGGGTTGCGTATTGCGGGGACGGATAAGTCGTCAGCGTCGGGGCATCCGCGCCGGACATATAAGCGGTCATGTCTTTGAAGTTGCCCGAACTGTCTCCGAAATACCATTTATACGAATACAAGCCGCTTCCGCCGGATGCCGTGACGGTAAGACTGAAAAGATCGCTCGGAGAACCTGTCATTGCGGTTTTATCAAGCTTTGCCGAAAGCTGCTGGGGATCCTTGAGAGTAATCTTACAGGGCTTTGACTGGGCTATCGTTCCGTTTGCGTCTATCACCGCGCATTTGAGGTACTGGGTGGACTGGGAGGGATCCGGCTTGAAGCTGATGGTCTGAGTGTTTGCCGTTAATCCGACATAACTTCCGGCGGAATTGCCGAAATACCACTGATACTTATAAGGAGCCTTTCCGCCGCTGACGGTAGCGCTTATCGTCAGCGACTCATTTGAGAATATCGAGACATTTTCGGCGGTAAGCGAAACGGAAAGAGCGGAAGGCTGAGAAGAAGATACCGAAACGGCGTTGGACGTAACCTTGCTTCCCGCCGAGTCGGTAATTACACAGCGATAGTAGTTGGGGTTGTTAAGGTCGGCTTCGGAGACGAAGATACTCATCTTATTCAGGGTGTATGAAGTGTTCTTCCAGGACCCGGAATTGCCCTGTCTTGTCTGCCACTGATATGAATAGGGAGCTGTTCCGCCCTTTACAGTAACCTGGAAAGAAACCGGGTCGCTCTTATTCGCAACGACGTCTTTCGGCTGTGAAGATATTGCTAACTTAGCCGAAGGCGGCGGGGCGGGAGACGGAGACGGACCGCCGCGCAGAGTAAGCGAAAGCGTTCTCGCGTAGCCGTCCCAGACATAGGTATGCTTGTAAAAATCCGCAAGATCGTCGACATATGCTATCGTACGGCCGCCGATGTTATAGCTCTTTACGGCTTNACCATCAAAATAGGTGATGATGTCGGTG
>JGI24712J26585_10000068_pt1 | contig 77883 bp, 66 predicted proteins | sample BioPla3DNA2_FD_26585 | JGI IMG/M metagenome (IMG submission 26585) | reverse complement strand
GCAACTCTCACTTTGAAAGAAAAAGAGTCCGGAGATATAATCGAAACCTGGGTCTCAACCGACACGCCTCATATGATCAGGGGTCTGCACCAGGACAAAACTTATGTCCTGACGGAAGACGCGGCGCCGACAGGTTATCAAACTGCCAAGCCCGTAGAGTTTACCGTTGATGGCAGTATGGCTTATATCAATTTTGTAGAAATCCGTAATGAGAAAGAGCCGGAAATCGTTGCCACGCCTTTGCCGACAACAGGCGAGCGTCCGGCTTCCAGGATCGGAATAATCTTATCTTTGCTCGGAACCATTATAATCTTTCTGGGTTATAGTATCCGGAGGCTCTGGCTCTAGTAACTGCTTAAACAATAATGTCTGTAGAAACAATTATTCAGACAAGAGTTGCTATTAATAAGGGCACCGCTTGGTGGCCTTATTAAATAGGAAATTGTTATTAATAATTATTAGTCGCGCCGTCTGGAACGGGTTAAGAGAAGTATCCTCAACAAAGACAGGATCGAAGCTGCAGCTGCTGCCACATAGGTCATGGCGGCAGCCCTTAAAACCTTGCGCGTTCCTCGCAATTCTTCCTTATTAAGAACCTGTGTCTCCTTCAAAGCCCTTAGTGCCCGTTTAGAAGCATTGAATTCTACCGGCAAAGTAATCAGGGCAAAAACTGTGGTGAGGGCAAACAGCAGAACGCCAATATTGAGAACGGTCTTACTCCATGATTCCTGCACGATCAAGCCGACCAAAATAATCGGCCAGGCCAAGCGGCTGCCAATATTAACTACAGGAACCAAGGCGGAGCGGATCTGAAGTGGAGCATATTGCTTAGCATGTTGCAGTGCGTGGCCTGCTTCATGGGCTGCCACACCGACAGCAGCTATTGAATCCACATTCATCACCGGCTGTGACAGTTTCAGTGTTTTGGTTGAGGGCTTGTAGTGATCCGTAAGATTCCCCCCTACCGCTTTCACAGAAACGTCATTAATGCCTGATTTCTGCAAGATCAGTTTTGCCGTCTGGGAGCCTGTTAAGCCGCTTCTTGAGCGTATCAGGGAATATTTATTAAATGTTCGCCTGACATTTAGCGAGGCTAACACACTTAGCATCGCACCGATGAGAACTAAAATATAAGTCGCATCATAAAAATAGGGCATATTCAACCTCCTAAATCAGCTTATTATGCCGGTAAATTATTTTACTTGTGCTCTCCTACTATACTGCAAATCTGGCATTTTTGTGGCCTATTCTTCAGGCAGTAAACCATTGACCAGATTACGCATATCGGCAAAACAGCCCATATCCGGCACACTGATCGCAGATGCATCTATTCTGGCATCAGGATTTTCCGCCTGTCCGCGAAAAGTTGCCGGGATTGTGCCGTCCAGCTGACCCCTCACACTCTGGGTGCGGAGCAAATTGAATGACTTGAAAGTATCAACTGCCAGCAAAAATCGGTCATGGGAGGCAAACTTTGTCGGGTCACGCTCAACATAGGGCGAGATCAGTTCGGCGATAGTATCGACCTTGTCCTCAAAGTAACCGCTCTCCAGATAATCGACCAGAAATTCATCATATAGCTGATGATAACGAACCAGATTATCCCTATCTTGCATCAGCACAAAAAATAATGGTCTGCGTACCATAACTTCAAATGGAGCCGGCGTATCGATCGGATAATTGACGAATAGTGTCGAATCATCAATCGGATCTGTCATGCCCAGCGCATAGGTTGCGAAGGCCAAATTATAGTCCCAGGGCAACATGGAAATCCTGCCATCTTTTTCGTAGAGAAAATAATTATGTCCAGTCCGCCCTAGGTAGCTGTCCAGATTGACAACAAAAGTCTGTACCACAAAATAGCGCAGAACTGCCTCAATATCGACCGCCTGTTCCAAGTCCTGACCTTCAGACAGAATTTGCAGCGCTTTGATCAAACGCTTCTTATCCGCATCATTGGCCTTAAATACAGACTCCCTGAAGATATTGTCATAGCGCCAGAACTCATCTCCTGTGTAGATCAGCCCAATATCGCTATTATCATCATCAAGCCGGCGATATGAGGGTTTATACAATTCTCCATGATTGGTGCCGTAATTGCGCAACACAAAAGCATCCTCAATCTCCTCAATTGCCACAAACAGACCCCAGTCCTCACCGTTGATCCGTATAAAAGCATAGCTTGTCAGAGGAGCGGGAACTCCCATGCTTGCCATCATATCAAAAGTCATGACATCTTTTAGATAGGCATTATCCTGGAAAGATGAATTCAAGGACAACTTATCCAGACCATGATAGGATTGTCCCTTCTCATAATGATCAAACTCAATCTTCAGGCTGAAACGCTTTGAACCGTATTTAAGAATCTGATTCAAAGAATTACTGCCCTTGACACGCAAGCCGACATTCGAAATCCTCTCGCCATCGATTAAAGCATCAGCAGGTACATATTCTTTAGCTCTGGGATCCCCCAGAATGGAATGCCAATCAGCTTCTTTCAGTTCAAGATCTATCTCATGGACAATGCTGGTATCAAATAATCGGCTCGCATAGCCAGGGGAGCTCTGTAGAGTCTTCAGGCCCAGAGACTCACCTGTCATAAATAACAGGGTAATGATCACCGCCAGAATAATGGCGGCAATACCCAGCTTGTCAGTGTGACGGTGCTTCAGCATATAGATTATCCTACATAATCTCCGCGATAACTTACCAGCACTACATCTGAAACACCCTCTGTATGAGCCAGCAGGCTGACAAAGGATGTGTCATCATCCTTTAGCCGTAGCTCATAGTGAAGCTCAACCGCACCCGGTCGGACACTTTTGCTTTTTAGGACCAGTTTCTTGCTGCTGGCAGCTAGCATTTCCCTTGTTATCTTTTCCGTATTCTGATTGTCACAACGCAAAACAAGTATGTAAGGGTCATCATAGGATTTCCAGTTTGCGAAGATAAATAAAATCAATCCTATAAATAGACTGCCAAAAACAGCAAGAGGTATCAGTCCGGCCGCCAGAACAATACCAGCTGCTATACACCAAAAGAGAAAGGCGATATCAAGAGGTTCTTTAATCGCCGTGCGAAATCTGACAATGGACAGAGCGCCCACCATGCCCAGCGACAATACGACATTGCTGGTCACGGCCATAATCACCAGTGTGGAAATCATGGTCAGGCCAATCAGAGTGACGCCGAAACTTGCGGAATACATCACACCGCGATAAGTTTTTTTGTAGATCCAAAAAATGAACAGGCCAACCAGAAAGGCCAACAACATACCCAGTGCCATATCAAAGATAGGGATGCTGGTAACATTCTCCAGGTATTTGGATTTAAAGATATCTCGAAAAGTCATACGGTCCTCCTTAATCGTATTTGCGGCTATGAGCATATTTTGAGAAGGCGGCAGAGCGACGGGATCCGAGCTGTACTAACTGTACAATAAAATCAGGAATGAACTGATCAAATTTAACTTCCAAAACGGCAAATGCTTCATCCACCGGCACTAATAGTGGATCAACTGTAAAAAAGTCCAAGCTGCGCATCCCGGTTCGGATGTCACGATCAAGCGTAATGCGCACATTGCCTGCAGTATACAAAAATGGTTCCCGTATATATTCCACAATGGTGCGCGGTCTTAACAGATTACTTTTGATTTTGACATAGAGTTCTTGCAACAGTTCTTCGTCCCGGCTCAGCAAAAAATCATATTCGCCCTGCAATATATTTTCTACCTCCGCTGAACAAAGCCTGGCACTTTGTTTGCGACTGAGTCCCGATCTCTTGGTCTTTTTCTCCAGCCTGATAAAGTCAAAGTTCGCATTATAACAGCGGATACGGAATTTCTCACGTTTGTTAACTCCGCCGATCTTTTCCGTCAATGCTCGGTCAAAAGGATCGTCAAAATATAAACTGCGCACACGGTATTCACCGTGTGCGCCAGCATGAGGATCAGGCCTCAACATGTCTTTTAAGCGTTTTTTTAAGAGAAGGTAGTCTGCATAATTAATCTCATGCTTCAATTCGTGCCTAAGTATCATGCTCTCCTCCCGGTTAATCTACAGTTTAATCGTTGTAGTCGCTATCGTCATTATCATCGTCATTGTCGGAGACATCATCATGGCTTCTATCATCATCTTTTCTCGACATGTCTTTTAAGCGTTTTGTTAAGAGAAGATAGGCCTCATAATTAATCTCGCGCTTCAATTCGTGTCTAAGTACCATGCTCTCTCCTCCCGGTTAATCTACAACTTAATCGTCGTCGTAGTCGCTATCGTCATCATCATTATCGTCATCATGGTCGGAGACGTCATCATAATCGCTATCATCTGTCTGAGCGGTAGTCGGCTTAGCAGTAGGTTTGGCCGTAGGTTTAGCTGTGGGCTTGGCCTTATAATCGCTGTCATCGTCGTCATCATCGTCGTTGTCGTCATCATCGTAGTCGCTGTCGTCTGTCTTAGCGGTAGTCCGCCTAGTTGTAGATTTAGTCGTAGATCTGGTTGTAGATTTGGTGTCATAATCGCTGTCATCATCATAGTCACTGTCGTCATCGTCACTGTCGTCATCGTCATAGTCGCTGTCATCATCGGTTTGACTCGGTTCAGTGCTAATATTTTTGTCGTCGTGCTCATACTTCAGGATATTCCCTGTTTTGGCATCGATATCATATTCGTATTCGATCCCATTCGCCTTGAACTCCAGCTCATAGACTGCTTTCCCATCATCAAGGTCGAAGTCTTTATCATCAAATACTGCATCTGCTGCCTTCACATTAGCATGAGCAAGTGCGATCTCCTTGGCTCTGGCCAGAGTGATATATTCTCCACTCTCTGCAGTCGGATCAGCGATATCATCATAATCTGAAGCATCAATGCCTTGCAGTTGAACATTCAGGTTCAAAGAACGCAGTGTTGAACGCACATCTTTGGCAATCATTTTTTCAAAATCAGGCTGCGGCAAAACTGAACCGTCTTCGATTTCGATGGTAAGATTGCGGTCACTGCCATCAATTTCAGAAACAAAGTATCCTGCCTCATGAATTTTGGTTATGAGTTCCTTGACAACTACACGGGCATCTTTGCCGACAAAGTCCTTGTAGTCCGCGACAATCTTTTCGCCGTCATCATTTTCCCCTTTGATAAGTGTAACTAAACCATCTTTGTCATACTGAATCATGATCTCGGGATTAACTTTTAAATGAATTGTGCCTATCTCGTCCAGAGAGGCATCTTCCGATGCTGTTCCTTTAGCGCAGCCAAATAGGGTTGCTGCGACAAAAAGGATGGAAACAATCAAAGTGATTATTTGTCTTGACTTTTTCATAATTTACTCCTTTGCAGAATGCTTATCGCGTTTATTTGTTGCAGATTTTCGTCTGTACATCCATAGGATACGGATCATGTTTGCCGAAAGTGGGGTCGCCGGCAAAAGTTTCTAATCATCATATTCGCTGTCATCGTATCTGCTATCATCACTATCTTCTACATAATCGTAATCACTATCATCATATTCGTTGTCATCGTATTCGCTATCATCATATCCACTATCATCTCTCTGTGTGGCGGTCGGCTCAGCAGTAGGTTTGGCAGTAGGTGCAGCTGTGGGCTTGACAGTATAATCGCTGTCATCATTGTCAACGGGCACCATTTGCTGCTCAGTTCTTGTGTTGTCTTTACTTTTGCTAACATCGTTTCGTCTTGTGTGATCAGCTGTCACCTCAGGGCTTGCGATCGCCGTCGGATCAGGCCCGGTTATGTCTGGCGGGGAAGCAGTCTGTTTACTTAATCCGGGAGACCGGAAGGAATGATCCGGCATAAACCTCACAATCTGAATTGAGACTGACGCTTTTGTTTCCAATTTCTGACTAAGCGTTTTGCGTAAATCAACACCTTTATCACGAAACCAATCCTCGGGGCCGGTAAGTGCTAATGTAACTGTGCCGCCATCCACAAGGAAACCGACTTTGATCGCTCGCTCGATCAGCTCATCTGTTACGATCTCCAGATCCTGTCGTCTGGCATCATAGCCCTGCAGCAGCGTCTCGGCTTCATCATTCAAAGCCTCAAGTTCGATCACTCGATCATGGCGGTTAACATCAATTCTTATTTCCGGATTGATTTTAAAATACACGGAAGCAAAAGGTTTGAAATACTCCTGATAAATTTGCAAAGCAAAGATAATTAGAACTGCAGCCGCCATGCTGGCGGCCAGCATAATGGTCCGGCGCCAAGCTAAACGACTCCTTGGAGACCTATACTCTGAGATCTGATCTAATCTCTGACCTACCAGATAGCCTTCATTATCTGCTTTGATAAAACGCCCCGCTTGATCCAAAACAATACAGTAAGCGTCATGCGTTTCCATTACCAGATATTTCAAACTCTGCTTTTCCTTTCTAAAATTCTGTACAAGCTGATTTATTACTTCTATTAGAGGATACGCAGCTCATATTACAAAAGCAGGGTCGAAGGCGCTATAAAATTGGTTGCTCTTTTCTCAGATCAGGAAATACGTACCACAAATAAGAACCGGGTTCGTTAGACCCGGCCCTAACACAAAATAATTGTCGATTACACCACTGGCGGCACCAACGATACAGCCATTAAAATCAAGCTTAAGTCAAGATATTTCGTCAGCCCCGAACAGCTTTAGCAATCTTTGCAATTCGTCTAAATTCTTATAATGGATAAGAATTGATCCTCTTCCTCCTTTATAGGCAAAACGAACTTTTGTTCCCAATGCTTTGGAGATGCTCAGCTCAGTTGTTTTGATGCTAAGCCTTTGTGCCTCGTTTGGCTCAACTTTTTTAGTTTTAGGGCGCAAAGCGCGCTGAACTGCCCTTTCCGTCTCTCGCACTGAGAATCCTTCATTGATAATGCGTTCAGACAACGCGACTTGCTCTGCTTCAGTCTTCAGTGCCAGCAGCGCTCTAGCGTGTCCGGCCGATATTGAGCCGGTACGCACCTGGTCCTGAATTGCTTCAGGAAGATTCAGTAGGCGTAAAGTATTAGCAATAGCCGATCGGCTGCGCCCAATGTCAACTGCCAGCTCTTCCTGAGTCATCGCATGCTCTGTCAGCAGTCGCTGCAATGCCTGAGCTTCTTCAATCTGATTGAGATCTTCACGATTGATGTTCTCGATCAGGGCAATCCGCTGTACCTCTTTGTCATCCAAGGCACGGACGATCACCGGAACCTCTTTTAAACCTGCCAATCTAGCTGCACGCCAGCGTCTTTCGCCCGCAACAATGGTATAGCCTCCGCCGGTTCTTGCAGGTATGACCAGCAGTGGCTGGACAATGCCGTTTTTCTTGATGGAATCTGCAAGCTCTTGCAAACGTTCCGGATCAAAAGTCTGTCGCGGCTGATCTTGATTGGGACTAAGGTCATTGAGCTTAACTTTCTTTACTTGCTCAACCCCCGTACCAGTAGATACTGGCAGCGTTTCTGTGCCCAGCAAGGCATTCAGGCCTCTCCCTAAGCCCCTGCCGGTTGTTTTCTTGTTTTCTGCTTTTGACTGATTAGATCTATTTTTACTCTGTGACATTTACTATCTCCTAGGAGTTATTTCTGACGGATGATTTCTTTAGCTAAAGAATCATAAGCTCTAGCACCGCGCGACCATTTATCATAAGCTAGAATTGGTTTGCCGTAACTGGGCGCTTCGCTGAGACGGACATTGCGAGGGATCACTGTTTTAAAGACCTGTTCCGGAAAATGCTCCCTGACTTCCGCTTCCACCTGATGCGCCAATTGTGTTCTCGTATCGAACATAGTTATGACTATGCCCAAAACCTCCAACTCCGGATTGCTGCTGTTCTTCACAAGGCTATATGTTCCGATTAGCTGCTCCAACCCCTCTAAGGCATAATATTCAGCTTGGATAGGGATCAGAATACTGTCTGAGGCTGTTAGTGCATTGATCGTCATTAAGCCCAGAGAAGGCGGGCAATCAATCAGAATATAATCGAATTGATTTCTAATGGGAGATACTGCCTTAGCAAGCACTTTTTCACGCTCCGGCACTGAAATTAACTCAATTTCAGCACCGGTTAATTCAATATTTGCGGGACATAAGGAAAGGTTGCGATATTCCGTACTTTGTACTGCCTCCATCAAGGGCAATTCATTAATCATTACGTCATATGTTGTCTTTTCCTGATCCTTCTTAGCAAATCCCAGGCCGGACGTGGCATTACCTTGGGGGTCAGCATCAATCAGCAATGTTTTCTGTGACCGTTTACCTAAATATGCTGCCAAGTTAACAGCAGTCGTCGTTTTGCCGACACCACCCTTTTGGTTCACTACGGAAATAACAGTTCCCATAACATCCTCCTGCTAATTATAAATATCTTAACACAGCACGCTTCCCATTCTTATGACAACTCTATTAAATAAACAACCAGAGGTATCAAAGGCATACAATCTTTACAGATCATCCCAACCCCTGAAAATACCGGCTCAAGGCCATTTCCCCGTATCAGAACATCTAAAAACCGGAATGTTTCACGTGAAACATTCCGGTTGCAACTTCTAAAGAATCTTGACTTTACAACAAATATTTTCGTCGTTGCTTAACGATTGTTTAGACATCCGTGCTGGCATATACCGCATTGGCGCGAATAAATTCTCTGCGCGGCTCTACTTTGTCACCCATCAGGAGAGTTACAATTTCATCCGCAGCTTGTGCATCTCCTATCGTCACTTGTTTGAGATAGCGAGTCTCCGGATTCATAGTTGTTTCCCATAGTTGATCCGGGTTCATTTCTCCCAATCCCTTAAAGCGTTGCAGTTTGAAGCTGGTCCAGCCTGTTTTCGCCTTAATCTCTTCAACATCGCCCTCCTCATAGGCATAATAGCTCTCATTGCCATTATAAATCCTGTACAGAGGAGGAACCGCTATATAAACATGTCCCGCTTCTACTAAAGGTCTCATATAGCGGTAAAAAAAAGTTAGGAGTAAAGTTCTGATATGTGCTCCATCAACATCAGCATCAGCCATCAACACAACCTTATGATAACGAAGCTTCTCCAGATCAAATTCATTGCCGATGCCAGCACCCAAAGACATAACTATGGGCATTAGTTTTTCATTGTCTAGTACTTTATCAACACGAGCTTTTTCCACATTTAACATTTTTCCCCAGAGTGGCAAGATCGCCTGATATTTTCTCTCGCGGCCATTTTTTGCCGTTCCGCCAGCCGAGTCACCCTCGACAATAAAGACCTCGCAAAAAGCCGGATCTTTCTCTGAGCAATCTGCCAACTTACCCGGCAACACATTAGATTCTAAAGCACTTGCTCTTCTGGTCAGACTACGCGCTTTACGGGCAGCTTCATTGGCTCTGGCGGCTGACAGAGCCTTTTCAACAATGATTCTGGCAATCTGCGGATTTTCCTCTAAATAAGTCGCCAGCTTTTCATTAACCGTTGATTCGACTATCGTTCTGACTTCCGCATTGCCCAATCTGGACTTGGTTTGACCTTCAAATTGCGGCTCAGATAATTTGATGCTAATTATTGCTGCCATTCCCTCACGAATATCTTCCCCGGCCAAGTTCTTATCATTATCTTTCAAGAAATTGTATTTACGGGCATATTCATTGATAGTCTTGGTGGCTGCAGATCTAAATCCGGTCAAATGAGTACCGCCTTCAATAGTGGCAATATTATTGGCATAAGAGTAAACATTTTCTGAATAGCCGTCATTGTATTGGATTGCCACCTCTACGAATGTATCCTCTTCCGTGCCACAGAAATAAATCGGCTCCTTGTGCAGCGCATTCTTATGTCTGTTTAAATATTCGACAAAAGAGATTATGCCACCCTCATAGAATAGCGTCTTTTCAACTTGCGGCTCCACGCGCTTATCGATCAGAACAATTTTGACATTGCGGTTAAGGAAAGCCATCTCTCGATAACGGGTGATCATCAGATCAAAATCAATAACATCGTCAGGGAAGATCTGCGGGTCAGGTTTAAATCTGGTGATAGTGCCGGTTTTATTCGTATTTCCCGTAACAGTCAGCGGTTCTGTCGTAACTCCACGTTCAAACCGAATTTGGTGCGATTGACCATCGCGATTGACTATCACTTCCATCCAAGAAGAAAGTGCATTGACAACAGAAGCTCCTACCCCGTGCAATCCGCCTGAAACAGAATAGGCACCGCTGCCAAATTTTCCTCCCGCATGTAATATGGTATGCACTACTTCAACAGTCGGAATGCCCATCTGCGGATGCATCCCTACCGGTATGCCGATCCCGTTGTCTTCTACCTCAACCGATTGGTCAGGATAGACCGAAACAATAATTGTATCGGCGCGTCCAGCCAGCGCTTCATCCACAGAGTTAGCCACAATCTCATATATCAGATGGTGGAGGCCCCTTGGTGTTGTATCTCCGATGTACATGCCAGGGCGCTTACGCACAGCTTCCAATCCCTCCAGAACTTGGATATCTTCGTCCGAGTATTCTGAATCACTATGTGTGTCAAAAGCAGTTGCATCCGGTCTATTGTCAGTTAAAGACTCTTCAAAATCTTCAACTAGGGCGCGCGGATTATCCGCTAGGTTATGAAGTTCATCTTCAGTACTGTGCCCCTGCTGTGCTGAGTCAGCCTCAGCGCGTTTCAGCATTTGATCAAATGCTGAATTTTCCTGTTCATTCTGCAAATTAAAATTATCCATTTTTATCCTTATAAGTGTTTATATGCGATCTAAATCGGTTTTGTCCCAGCCCCTGCTCCCAGCGCAAACGCAAAGTAGCAGAAGAGACGGGAGAGAGAATCACCCTGTTAATAGTGACAATCAAAGATCGTGGCAGATCCGGTGTCAAAATATCTATTAACTGATTTTTTTCTGCCCGAGCTAAAAATTTTACAGTATTCGTAGAGCCTCCCGTAGAATTGTCGAGATCAAATATACCAACTATCCATTCAGCAGGTAAAGATACATCTGCGCCGACATGAATATACATTTACTACCCTTCCTGCCTCAGAGAAAATTCATCTATTTGCCACTCCTAATTATAACATACTTAAAGAAATTCGCGCGCGAGTATATAATCATAAAGTACTATATTAGTTACAGATTAGTTACAAAATTACCTGCGTCAGTTTAGCTTGATGTACATTAAATAGGGTATATTCCTCAATAAAATCTGCCAGGTTTCGGTCGTTACAACCAATCAAGACCTGAGATAAATCTGTACAGGTCAGAAATGACTGATGATCTTCGATCGTCTGTAATAGACGATAGCGGCGATCACCATCTAATTCAGACATGACATCATCAAGTAATAGTACGGGGCTCTCCCCGGTCTTCTGTCGTAATAAGAGCAGTTCAGCCAGTTTTAAAGCAAGAACCACAGATCTTTGCTGTCCCTGTGAGGCATATGGCCGCACTTCTATTCCGTTGAGACTTAAGATCAGATCGTCGCGATGAGGACCTAGGCCGGTACTGCCGCGCAGGATATCATCAGCTGCTTGCTCCCGCAGTTTTCCCAACAAAATCTCCCGCATTTCTTCTCTGTTCAGATCTTTGGCTGAAGGTACTGATGAGCGATATCTCATGCTCAATTCTTCTTTAAGTCCGGTAATTTGTGAAATTGACTCATTAGCAAGTAAAGCAATCTCATTTATGACTTCTTGACGGCGTGAAATTATACGTGCGGAGCAATTAGACAGCTGCTCGTCCCAAATTTCCAGATGTAAATTATAATCACTGTCAGAATCTGCAATATAGGGAAGGTCCCGTAGTTTCTTCAGCAGATTATTCCTTTGCGTCAATAAATGTTGATATTGAATCAGATCACGGAAATACGCCGGATAAATCTGGGAAAGTAAAAGATCCAGAAATCTCCTCCTGGCTGCCGGGCCGTCCTTAATAATCTGTAAATCCTCCGGGGCAAAGATCACAGCATTGAAGATGCCCATCATATCACTGATGCGTTCAAGCCTGACTCCGTTGTAATATATATGCCGGATCGGTTTCAATCTGAGGGGATCGTTACTCACCGGGGCTAGATAATGAATCCTTATTTCCTCAGATCTATCCTTATCCGTTAAAAATTCCAATCTGACATCATAATCATCGCAGCCTTGTCTTACCAATTCGCTGTCACGCCCGGTACGATGTGAACGAGCACAGGTACAGAGAAATATCGCTTCCAGAATATTCGTTTTACCTTGGGCATTATTGCCATATAAAATTTGAGCACCTGGGAAAAAATCCTGTTCCAGATGCTCATAATTTCTAAAATTCTTTAATTCAATTGCTGTAATCCGCATCCTATCGTCTGAGAGGTAGTACCAGATAACTGAAGGCATCCTCTTCAACGGGGTTAATCACACAGGGACCCAGGCTGCCGTTAAAAGTTATCAAGACCTCTTCATCCGGAATCACTTTCAGGGCTTCAATAAAATACTTGGGATTAAAGTCAATATCAAATAGCTTACCCGACATAGCAATGTTTAATTCTTCATGAGAAGTACCTATATCCGTCTTGGCACTGATACTGAGGATATCATCGCTATTCGTCTGCAAAGTAACTGAAAAGCGTCTGTCTTCGGCTCTAATAACCAGAGAAGCTCGCTCGAAAGCGCTCAGTAAATTTCTGGTTGAGATCGTCATGCTGGTTTCATGATTGCGCGGGAGAATGCTATTGTAATTCATGAACTCCCCCTGGATTAAGCGTGAAACCACCAGTACACTACCCATATCAAATAAAATATGGTTGTGAGAAGTAAAGATATTTACATCTCCTTCATCTTCCAGAACTCTGGCTACCTCATTTAGAGTTCTGGCAGGTACAATAAACTGAGAATCCGGCAGATCTCCCGCTATCATTTCTTTTCTCACCGCTAATCTGAAACCGTCTATTGCCACTAAAGACAAGGTTCCTTGTTCAGATATGATATTAATACCATTTAAAATTGGTCGGCTTTCATCAATAGATGCGGCAAAACTAGTCTGCATTATCATCTCTTTCAAGGTTTTCTGCGGAACTATCATTTGCCTGGCATCTTCAACAATAGGAATTTTCGGATAATCCTCCGCCGGTAATCCTCTTAGCTGGAAAGAAGATGAGCCACTCTCAATCGTAATAATATTGTTTTCATCTTTATCAAAATGGACCGCTTCTTCCGGTAGGCGGCGAACAATATCTCCCAGTAAACGGGATTTTATAACTACACTCCCGGCTTTATAGATTTCAGCATCTAACTTACTTTCGATACCGGTTTCCAAATCATATCCTGTAAGTTTGATCCGGTCGGTTACTTCTAAAAGAATTCCGTCCAAGATAGGTATCGTTGAGCGGGAAGATACTGCTTTCTGTACTGTGTTGATTGCCTCAACTAGATTGGTACGGGAACATTCAAACCTCATGTCTTTCTCCTTATCTTCCGATAATGCTGGTTTCAAAATTTAAAAATCAACATTATGCAAATATTGTTTTCGTTATATGTGATGGCATTGCCATCTTCATAGTCAATAAAGGACTTATTATTACTCATATTATGGTCTGTAAATCCTGTTATTAACTCTCAACAAGCCTCTCCCATCTGCGTTTTCAATAGATAATAACTTGTTGGTTATTTGTTAATAGCCTGTAAAAACTTGCATTTATTAACATATTCTTTTTATTCACATTATATTAAGGTTAAATCAATGTTAATAATCACAAAATGTGAATAAAAATGTGAATTACTACATCAATCGCTCTTCTATATTCTCCAACTGTTCTTTTATCCTAGGGTCGGTTTCTAATTTATTCTTTATATTAGCACAAGCATTAATTACGGTAGCATGGTTCTTGCCCCCAAAGAGGAGTCCAATCTCGGTATTGGTCATACCCAATTTAGTACGGCAAAGATACATGGCAATATGTCTCGGTATTACAACTTCTTGGCTTCTCAGTCTTGATTTAAGATCATTTACAGTTACAGAAAAATAATTTGCCACTACTTCCATGATCAAAAGCGGGTCTAAAGGTCTTACTGTTCCCGGATGAATCATATTTTTGAGCAGATTCTTGGTAGTTTCTAGGTTAATCGGATGACCGATATCCGCAGAAGCCTTGATGGTCTTAAAAGCACCTTCCAGTTCACGAACATTAGTGGTAAAAGAATTGGCAATATAATTAATCACATCCGGTGGTAAAATTAGATGTGCATTTTCGGCTAAATTATTTAAGATAGCAATCCTGGTTTCGTAATCCGGAGGGGTAATGTCAATCGTCAAGCCGCTAATAAATCGGGTTTTTAGTCTCTCTTCTAAAGTAGCAAGGCTTTGCGGCGGTTTATCGCAGGAGAGAACAATATTTTTACCCGATTCGAACAACCAATTGAAAGTATGGAAAAATTCTACTTGCATTTGTTCTTTGCCTTCGATGAACTGGATGTCGTCAATTAAGAGCATATCAGCACGGCGGTATGATTGGCGGAAGTCGTCGTAATCGTTGCGCTGAATACAGGAAATAAATTCATTAACAAATTGCTCAGTCTGGATGTATACCACATTGCGATTGGGATGCTCAAGCAGTACCTGATTACCGATAGCATGCATGAGGTGGGTTTTGCCTAGACCGGAGCCACCATAGAGAAAGAGAGGATTATAATTCTGCGATCCTTTCATGGTTGCTACGGCAACACAGGCGGCATGAGCAAAGCCATTGCTACTGCCGACAATAAAATTGTCAAAGGTATACTTGGGATTTAAGCTACTGCCCTGGTGACGGCGCTCATCCCGATTATTTCTAAATCTGTTTTTGCGGCTGACTGCCAAGCTGTCCTCTATTTCCGAGATACCGTTTTCATACACTTTAACTTCAATTTGGTAATTTTTATTTGTTAACAGCACCAGCACATTAGAAATGAGATCGGTGTACTTTGACATATATTCTCTGGTGACATCATTGGGAACAGCCAACACAAATGTTCGCTCATCAGGAGAAAACGGTTCCACTTTTCTAAACCATGTATTATATGTCAGGGGAGATACTTCATTTACCAAATATTGGTCGCAAGCTGAATCCCAGATCTTTCTTGCGTCAGAAACTTGCATGCTAACACCATCTCTTTCCTATCTAGTCACATTATCGTATCAGAAACCGGAAAATATTAAAAGCCCAAAGACGTTGCAAATAGTGCATTACTGGATTCTATTAACATTTTTCTTAGTTAATAATGTTAATAACTTTCCGTCTCCAATGGTAATTATGTTAAGAACTTCCTGAGAATAAGCAAAGACCGCAAATGTTATCAACAAAAAATATTTTTCCTGTGGATAAAAATTCTGCTCCGGAAAATTTTCAGGACAAGAAAAAATCAGATCAGATTATAATGCTTAAGTGCATATTCTATGCCATCATTAATAACATCTAAAGTTACGAAATCAGTCAAATGATGAATGCCCGGATCAGAATTACCCATGGCAATGGCATGGGTGACATGTTTAAGCATGTCCATATCATTTATGCTGTCACCGAAAGCGAAAGTTTCAGCGAATTGAAAGTCAAATTCCCGCTGTAGCCATTCTTCAAGCAGGATCATGCCGGTCATCTTATTGCAACCGGGAGGAATACCTTCTCGGACATCCGTTGGATAAACGATGAAATGCAGTTTATCTTCCAAGGCCTTTATAATTGCCCGGTCACTGTGGAGATCCCTGATTAAATAGCTAATTTTATTGATCTGAACCGGAACTTCACTTATGCTTCGCCTCCGTCCCTCAATATTAAACAAGTCAATGGCCGCTCTGGCAACTACCGGGTCAAACACGGTATCAAGTGTATAGACAAAGTCAGGTCCTTCCAAGAGGAGATCAGTCTTTTCTCTGGAAAAAGTTTCAATAATGCGGTCGACCAGCTCCGGATCGAGAACGCGATTCAGTAGTTCCTGGCCCTTAAATTCGACATAGGTACCACAACCGGCAATGATGCCATCGAAATTCAAATCTAAAATTTCTTGTGGTATACAGGCTAAAGAACGACCTGTATTGATAATCGTTAAATTGCCATCGGCCTGTAGCCGCCTGAGCGATTGCTGCGTTTTAGCGGAGACGCTGTAATTTCGGTTAACATCAAGCAAGGTGCCATCAATATCAAAGTAAATTATTTTTTTCATGGACCTATGATAGCAAATAGGTCGGGAGCGTTAAAGTCGATACTTGTTGATTTCTGGTAAAAACCGGTAATCTTCAAGCATCAAGTTCCCGTTTAATTGCTTCTATATTTACAGCGGAAAAATCAAAGGGGCGATCTTCTGTGGCAATATTGCAATCGCTGGCACAATGCACGATATGTTTTTTCATCAGTTCAAAAGTTTGAGCCGACAGAGCATGCTCAACACGACAGGCATCATTGACAGCTGTGGTTTCATCGACTCCCAGTGACATGAAGTACTGCGTCAGAAACAGATGGCGCTCATATACGGATCTGGCTTTCTCCAATCCTGCCGCAGTCAGTTTCAGATTGCCGCTAGGCTCAATTTTCAGCAAGCCCTGATCTGACAATTTATGAACAGCACGGCTGACGCTTGGTTTTGAAAATTTCATACTATTGGCAAGATCAACGGAACGAACCAAGTCTTGTTGCCTGGAGAGAATGAAAATATTTTCCAGATAATTTTCCATAGATTCTTGTAATTTCATAAGTTCACTCCTGACCGACAGGCGACGTGTTTTTGTCATTATATTAACATATGTTATTGTTATCGGCAGGACTGTGGTCTGACCGGCAATGCTATTTCTGACATTGTGGACAAATATGAGTTCCTCTGCCTGCAATCTTGCGCTTGACAATAGTCTCCCCACAAACGGTGCATTTTTGGCCGTTGCGGCGGTAGACTTGCAAATGCTGCTGAAAATGGCCTTTGCCGCCTAAACCGTCTACATAGTCGCGGAAAGATGTACCGCGGTGACCGATCCCCTCTTTAATTACATAACGGACTGCTTCCTGCAGACGAGCTGTTTCCTCTGTGCTTAAGCTGTTGGAAGGTCTGTCCGGCGAGATGCCGGCGCGAAACAGCGCCTCGTCACAATATATATTACCGATCCCTGCCACTACTGTCTGATCCAACAAGACAGCTTTAATCGAGGTGCGTCGTCTCTGCAAGATGTCCCGGAAAGATTCGAGACTCCATTCGGCTGAAAGCGGTTCAGGACCAAGACTGGCCAATCCGGGGTTTTCCAATTCACCGAAAGCCGGCAGCAGCCAAACTCGACCAAAACGCCGGACATCTTCAAAATCTAGCCAGGCAATATTTTCACCTTTGAGGCTGAAACGCAGATGAGTGTGTTTAGTGGGCTCAATCTCCTCAGTTCGGTATAGAAGTTTGCCTGTCATGCGCAGATGAACCATCAAAAGAGCTCCCTCTGCCGGATCGGAAGCTTGTACCAAATCGATCAGCAGATATTTGCCGCGGCGTCTCAGACCGGTGATTTCCCAACCATGCAGCGGTCGCTGGTCATGATTGATTAGAATATCAGGGTGCAAGATCTCAATATTGATGATCTCCCGCCCTTGAATCAAGGGCAGAAGGCTGCGTCGGATAGTCTCTACTTCCGGTAATTCAGGCATCAAATAACCTCCGGCTCGGGCTGCTTATAAACTGCTAAATTGATATTTAAAGAATAGGGGATACCCGGTCAGACCGGATATCCCCAGATCAATTGATAAGCGCTGATTAACTCAGAGGAGCGCAGGTCTGGCGCAACCACTCTTTTTCTCTTTCATCTTTTAGCAATGGCTCTACTTTTTCCAAGACTTGGGCATGGAAATCGTTGGTCCATTTCAGCTCTTTAGCACTCAGCATATCGGGATCAATCAATTCGCGATCCAGTGGCACAAAAGTCAGATTGTCAAAATATAGATACTGGTCGATGTCATATTTCTCTCCCAGCATTACCACGAAATCATTTTCAATTCTGACTCCGGACACACCTTCGCGGTAAACACCGGGCTCGATGGTCATCAGCATACCCGGTTTTAGCTCGGTCAGATTGATGACAACACGGGCAAAACGCCCCGGTCCCTCGTGCACACCGAGTAGATAGCCAAAGGGATGGCCTGTGCCGCATTTGTAATCCAGTCCGTGTTGCCACATTACGCTTCTGGCCAAGACATCCAGATAATGACCGCTGGTTCCGGTCAGGAAGGGCTGAGAAGCCAGATTTATTAAGGCTTTCAGAGTCAGCGTATAATCATATTTTTCAGCTTTGGTCACTTCTCCCAGCGACAAGGTGCGGGTAATATCGGTTGTTCCATCGAGATACTGGCCGCCGGAGTCGATCAGGTAGAGTTTGCCTGGCTTGAGTTTGGCATGATTGTCCGGAGTAGGCGAATAATGCATCATAGCAGCATTAGAGCCATAGGCGGAAATCGGATTAAAGCTGATATCAACAAAATACTCACCCTGTTTGCGGAGATCATAAAGCTTATCCAGTACATTCAACTCATTAAGATCGGCACCCTGGGCAGCTTGATCTTTAACCCAGAAAATAAAGCGTGTCAGAGCGACACTATCTCTTAGGCTGGAGTTTCTAACATTGGCCAGTTCCACCTCATTCAGCTCCGCTTTCAGCATATGGGGATAATCGAGTTCGGAGCTAATCTCCATATGTGCGGGAATAGCGGTGTAGAAAGCTGTACCAATGCGATCGCGATTTAAGACCATGGCTCCGGCGGGAAGTTGCTTCAGATGGGAAATAAGATCCTCATACGCTACTAGAGTCACCCCATTTTCCTCCATATAGCTGCGCAGTTTCTGATCGACCTTATCCAGATCGATAAAGAGGCGGGCTTCATCCTGTGAAATCAGAGCGTAGGAGAGAACAACGGGGTTATAGGGTACGTCACCGCCGCGGAAATTGAACAGCCAGCAAATATCATCCAAGCCGGCATATAGAGCGTAGTCATAGGCTCCCTTGGTCATCTTGGCCCTTACGTTAGCCAATTTTTCAGCAGCTGTCAGTCCGGTGAATTTGAGATCGTGCAACCAGGCCTTAGCTTTAGGCAGTGCCGGCCGATCAGTCCAGATATCTCCGACCAGATCCAGATTGCTGACGAGTTCAATGTCTTTTTTCTTCAAATAGCCGGCAATCTCCTCAAAAGCAGCCTGGGATACTATACGGCCATCGAGGCCAAGCCTGCCACCCTGAGGCAAATTGTCCAGCAGATATTCTTTCAGAGTGGGGAAACCCTCAATGTCGATTTTCATCAGCTCAAATTCGGAACCCTCGATCTGTTTAGCAGCCTGGATAAAATAGCGTCCGTCTGCCCATAATAATGCGGCGTCCTTCGTTACCAGTGCATAGCCGGCAGAGCCATCAAAACCTGTCAACCAAGCTCTGGTTTTAAAGTGGTCTGAAATATACTCAGACTGGTGTGAGTCAGCGGTATTCACATAAAATGCATCCAGATTGTGTTGACTCATTAGCTCGCGCAGTTTCTTAAGTTTTTCGTTAGTTGTCATCTAATCCTCCCACAATAATTTTTGGTGTTTTATTGCCAATATGCAGCTGGCAGATCTTGTCCGTTCCGACCTGCAATTGGATAATCGCTTTTGTCGCCTATATTATGACATATATCCAAACATAAAGTTTATCAATATGCCCCGTCCTGCTCTGCCAGCTAATTTAGCAGATATTTGTCCCTTATCCGACTCAATGAGAAAAACAATATATTGCCTTAATTGTCGGACAAAATGATGTCACGAGTCGTTTTGATCTCTATCTAAGAACTTCTGCTTTTTGTAATAGCCGGAATTTAGATCTTATTTTAGGTCTTTTTGCTGACTTACGTTGCCAATATCATTGACGCTTTTTGTGTAAAGGGTTATTCTGTAAGTGCCGCTTATATATTAAAGAGCGTAGTTTTTAAAGTCCGCTTGAGGACATCAGAAAGGGAAAAAAGCCGGCCGGCTTCTTTCCGGTCGACCAAAAATAAGGAGGAATAACTAATGACCAAAAAGATGAGCCCACAGTATCACATGGATTTAGAAGCGAAGCATGGTGCGCACAACTACCATCCGCTGCCTGTAGTGCTGTCAAAGGGAAGAGGAGCCAAGGTTTGGGACGTAGAGGGGAAAGAATATTATGACTTCCTGTCCGCGTACTCTGCCGTGAACCAGGGACATTGCCACCCGAAGATTGTTGCAGCGATGGAAGAGCAGGTCAATCGTATTGCCCTGACATCCAGAGCTTTCCACAATGATCAGATGGGTGAGTTCTGCAAGTTCATGACGGATTACTTCGGCTATGACAAGGTCCTGCCGATGAACACCGGCGCAGAGGCTGATGAAACAGCACTGAAACTGGCTCGCAAATGGGGCTACGAAGTAAAGGGTATTCCCGAGAACAAAGCTAAGATTATCGTTTGTGAGGAGAACTTCCATGGCCGTACTCTGGCGATGGTTTCTTTCTCTACCGATCCCGAGGCTTATGGAAATTACGGACCTTTCCTGCCCGGCGTCGTCAAGATTCCTTATGATGATCTAGATGCTCTTGAGAAGACACTTGATGAAATCGGCGAAGAGACCTGTGGATTCCTGCTCGAGCCTATCCAGGGCGAGCGCGGTGTCTATGTTCCTCACGATGGCTATCTGAAAGGCGCATATGACCTGTGTAAGAAGCACAATGTCCTGTTCATCGCTGACGAAGTTCAGACCGGCTTGGCAAGAACCGGTAAGCTCCTGGCTTGTGACCACGAAGGTGTCCGTCCTGATATCTTGACACTCGGTAAAGCACTGTCCGGTGGTATGCTCCCTGCCTCTGCAGTTCTGGCAGACGACGAGATCATGCTGACAATCAAGCCTGGCCAGCACGGTTCTACGTTCGGTGGTTATCCGGTCGCTTGCAGAGTTGCAATGGCAGCCCTGACCGTTCTCAAAGAAGAGAACCTGGCAGAAGAGTCCGAAAGAAAAGGTAAGATTTTCCGCGATTACCTCAAGAACCTGAAATCCGAGAATATCCTGATCGTACGCGGTAAGGGACTTCTGAACGCAGCAGTCATTAAAGAGAAGGAAAACAAAGCTGGCAAACACATCGAGGCTTGGGATCTCTGCCTGATGATGGCAGATCATGGTGTCCTGGCCAAGCCAACCCACGGCGATATCATCCGCTTTGCACCTCCTCTGGTCATCACAGATGAAGAGCTGATGGATGCACTGAAGAAGATTGAGCTCGCTGTCGCGGATTACGACAACGCCTAAGCTGACCTAAGTCAGACTTAAAGCACAAAATTACCGGAGCTGTTCCCGGCGCTTAAAGGTGCAGGGGCAGCTCCTCTTGTTTTAAGTTATGATGCGATGCAGCTGTTTGCAGAATTGGCCGACCTTGCCAGAAGCAGACAAAAAGCGCCCGCTTGGTAGGGACGGGCGCTTAGGTATTTAGGTATTTTTACCGGATTGCACCGTGCTTTGAGAAGCTCGTTTCCCTCAGAAGGTGAAAGCATCGAGGCCGGCATAAGTGGCTCTGGCGCCGAGCTCTTCCTCAATGCGCAGCAGCTGGTTGTATTTGGCAACGCGGTCGGTGCGCGAGGGAGCGCCGGTCTTGATCTGGCCGGCGTTGACAGCGACGGCGATATCAGCGATGGTGACGTCTTCGGTTTCGCCGGAGCGGTGGGAGATGACGGCAGTCCAGTTGTTCTTTTGGGCCAGCTCGATCGCTTCCAGGGTTTCGGTCAAAGTGCCGATCTGATTGAGCTTGATCAGGATGGAGTTGGCGGAATCAGAGACTATGCCGCGCTCCAGGCGCTCCGTATTCGTGACGAAGAGATCGTCGCCGACCAGCTGCATCCTGGAACCGAGTTTTGCGGTCAAGAGCTGCCAGCCCTCCCAGTCTTCTTCGGCCAGGCCGTCCTCCAGGGAGATGATCGGGTATTTATCGGCCAGCTCCGACCAGTAGTCAACCATTTCGGCACTGGTCTTAAATTCGCCGGTTTTCCAGAAGAGGTAGCCGTCCTTGCCTATGGCTTTGGCCTCTTCGTAGAGCTCGGTGGCGGCGGGATCCATGGCGATGAAGAAATCGATGCCAGGCTGATAACCGGCTTCTTCGATGGCTTTGACCAGATATTTGAGAGCGTCTTCGTCAGACTCAAGATTGGGTGCAAAGCCGCCTTCGTCGCCGACGGCTGTACTGTAACCGTCTGCTTTCAGCAATGACTTCAGGGTGTGGAAGACTTCGACACACCAGCGCAGGCCTTCGCGGAAAGACTCCGCTCCGGTCGGCATGATCATAAATTCCTGCAGATTTACATTGTTGTCGGCGTGCTTGCCGCCATTGATGACATTCATCATCGGCACTGGTAAGATATGAGCTCTAAGTCCGCCCAGATATTGCCACAGCGGCATGTCCAGCGAGGCGGCCGCACATTTGGCACAGGCGAGAGAGACAGCGAGTATGGCATTGGCGCCCAGTTTCGCTTTGTTCTCAGTGCCGTCCAAATCTCTGAGCAGCAGGTCGATCTGTTCCTGATCATAGATATTGCAGCCGAGCAGGTGCGGGGCAACGATATCTTCGATATTCTCGACAGCTTTCTGGACACCCTTGCCCAAATAGCGGGATTTGTCTCCGTCTCTGAGCTCAACAGCCTCAAAAGCGCCGGTTGAAGCTCCGGAGGGTACGGCGGCTCTGCCCATTGAACCATCGTCGGTGTAGACTTCGGCTTCTACGGTGGGATTGCCTCGCGAGTCAATAATTTCACGTGCCTTGATATTGAAGATAATCAGTTCTTCCATAAGATTGCCCCTTTCCTGTGGAGTATTCTCCTCTATTCTATCAAAATTCGGACGCTGTGGAAGGTCACTAAGTTTTTGTTTTGTTATCTAATTGGCGGGAAACCTCGACAATGCTGTAGGTGCGAATGGACATTGATATAATGGAAACCAAAGTTGTGCCGGCTACCGCGAATGTGTCGCAAACCGGGGGAGGAACAGATGAAACAAAATTTACAGCTTCTTTTGGACCACAGCGTGGAACAGGCCCGCCCGCAGCTGGCGCAAGGGAAAGTGGCTGATTATATCCCGGAACTCTCCAAGGTCAATCCTACCTTGCTCGGGGCATCTGTCCTGGAATTAGGCGGCCAGGAGTACTCTGCCGGCGATGCCGAAGTCTACTTCACGCTACAGAGCATTGAAAAAGTCTTTGCCCTGATCTTTGCCCTGGAACTGGTGGGCGAGGACAGGCTGTTCGAACTGGTAGGTATGGAACCGTCGGGAGCCCCTTTCAGCGAACTAACCACTCTGGGTGAGTTCTCGGAAAAACCCAGCAATCCGCTGATCAATGCCGGTGCGATTGTCGTGTCTTCGCTTTTATCCACCTTGATGAGCTTTGATGATTTCCTGCAGAGGGTGCGCTCCTTCTGTCACAATCCGCAAATCAGTTGTAATGAGGAAGTCTATCGTTCCGAATATGCTCATAGTGAGCGCAATCATGCTATAGCCTGGGAACTCAAGCGACTTAAGCTATTGGTAGGGGATCTGGATCAATCGCTTCGGTTCTATACCCGTTCCTGTGCCATCAATGTCTGCGCCCGTGATCTGGCCCGCTTCGCCGCTACAATGGCCAACGGCGGTATCGACTGTACCACAGGCGAACGCGTAATCTCCACCTCTGCCGTCCGGATTACCGAATCTCTGATGTTCACCTGCGGCCTGTATGACGGCAGTGGCTCTTTTGCCGTCAAGGTCGGCATCCCAGCAAAGAGCGGCGTGGGCGGCGGCATCATGGCAGTGGTGAATCATCGTCTCGGCATAGGCGCCTTCGGTTCAGCACTCGACCGCTACGGCAATAGCATCGGCGCCACCGCTATTCTGGAATATCTGTCCTCTCACTGCGGCTGGCACACCTTCAGGCACTAAAATTTTCTAATAAGGGGGGTGAGCGCAGGATATGATAGAAATCGCAATTTATGGCAAGGGTGGTATCGGAAAATCTACACTCAGCGCAAACCTGTCAGCTGCGCTTGCTCTGGCAGGCCGACGAGTGTTGCAAATCGGCTGCGACCCGAAACACGATTCCACGCGGCTTTTAACTCACGGACAAAAACCGACTACCGCCCTCGACTATATGCGCGTTACTAATCCGCTGGACTATAAGATTGAGGATATTTTGCTTCAGGGCTTCTGTGGCGTAGGCTGTGTGGAGGCGGGAGGGCCGGAGCCCGGTGTCGGTTGCGCCGGTCGGGGCATCATCAGCACCTTTGACCTTTTAAACCAATTTCAGCTGAAAGAGCGTTACGACACCATTATCTATGATGTCCTCGGCGATGTGGTATGTGGAGGCTTCGCAGTACCTATACGGCAAGAGTACGCTGATATCATCTTCATCGTAACATCCGGCGAGTTCATGGCACTTTATGCCGCTAACAATATCCTGCGCGGTATCCGCAACTATGACAACGAAAAAAAGCGTGTCGCGGGCATACTTTACAATCGACGTGATATTGAAGGTGAAGACGAGCATGTCCTGCGCTTCGCTCAGGCTGTCGGCTTACCGATCTGTGCAGTCATTCCCCGCAGCGATGCCTTCATACAGGCAGAACGAACAAATATGACTGTCATCGAACAAGGTAGCGACCGGGACATCATCGATATTTTTTTAACTCTGGCACGGAAGATTGCGAACGGCTGTACTCTCTACGCAGCAAAGCCCCTTACTGACGAGCTGCTTGAAGTCGTCGTACAAGGCCGTTCCGGAAAATCCGGTGTTCAGCCCGGTGTTGAGCCGCAAGTCACATCTGCTCCGGAAGCCGGAGCGGCGCCGGTTCCGGTTCTGCCTGAAATCAACCTTGCCGATCCCAATCGGTATCTGTCCAAGAATGTCATACGCTCCGAGCCCCTACACGGCTGTGCCTTTAACGGAGCCATGTCTGTAAGTGTGCATATCCAAGATGCTGTGATCCTTGCTCATGCTCCGAAAAGTTGTGCTTATATTACTTTTCAGACCATCAGCTCCTCCGGGCGCAGATCGCTGTTCGAGCGCGGCGCTCTGCTGCCGGTTTCCATCACTCCCAATCTGGAATGCACCGAGATAGGCGAAGCGGAGGTCATCTTCGGCGGGATGGAGAAACTGGAGAAAAAAGTACGGGAAATCAAGGCGGCAAAACCGCGGGCCATCGTAGTCGTCAGTTCCTGCCCCGCGGGCATCATCGGGGACGACATCGACAAGGTCAGATTGCTTGCGGATCCGGAACTACCTGTCGTCACGATCAAGGCCGACGGCAATATGGCCGGCGATTACCTGCAGGGAATGCTGATGTGCTACACCTCGCTGGCGAGACAAATCATCCGCAAAGACGTGCCCGTTGTGCCGGACACGGTTAATATTGTTTTTGAAAAAATTGTTGTGAAACATACAAACGATAATTTCCAGGTCATTAACGGCTTTCTCTCTCGCCTGGGTCTGAAGGTGAACTGCCGCTTCCTTTACGAGACGACTTACGACAGCGTAGAAAACTTCTGTTCCGCACAACTTAACCTTCTGGCGTACAAGGATTATACAGGAAAACTGCTCCGGGACTTCTTTACCAGGGAATATGGCTCTGTCTTTTACGATGCTGCCTTTCCGGTCGGTTTTGCCGAGACGGAAGAATGGCTGCGCGGCGTGGCCGCTTTCTTCGGTCGTACGGAGACTGCCGAAGCCATCATATCTGAGCATAAGGAAAGTTATCAGCGTGAGGTGAAAGCCTTGAAGCCTGTTCTGAGCGGTAAAAGGCTCATGATTATCACATACAACCATGAGCTGGACTGGATCCTGGAGACTGCTGTCGATGTCGGAATCGAAGTCGTGAAAATCGGGATCTTAAACTTCTCTCAGGACGAAGGCTTCCGTACCAGGTTGAATCTGCCCCTGCCAGTCGAGGAGAACTACGACAGGGACAACCGCGAAAGCGACCTTGAACGTTATAAGCCGGATATTCTCCTGACCAATTACGCATCCTCTATTGCAGATGAGGTCTTTGTCGCGGACACCATACCCATGTGCCCCGACGTAGGCTTTTACACGGGAATCAATATGGCAAAGCGCTGGGCGCGGCTGCTCCGATTAAATCTGAAGGGAGAGTGGAGGCAGGATGAGAAACTATTTAAGCAATATTACGCCTGATAGTTTTTCCGGCATTATCTTTGCCCTCGAGGGCGTGTCCAGGACGGCAGTTCTGCTGAACGGTCCCACGGGCTGCAAATTTTACCATTCAGCCCTTTCAGACAACCAGTGCATAAGGCAGTTTGAGTTTGACCCTCTCAATTATCCTGAAAAAGGGTACTTCGGACAGCCACGGTTGCCCTGCACCTACCTTGACAACAGCGATTACGTATATGGGAGCAGGGACAAGCTGGAGGAGGCGCTGACCTTCTTGCGGGATCAGGTTCCCTGCGAGCTGTTGTGCATTGTCAACTCCCCCGGAGCCGCACTAATTGGTGACGACCTCAAGGGAATTGCCGGTCAAATTATACGGGACAGGCCTGTCATTACCATTGAAACGCCCGACTTTTCCTCTGATGTCTGCTCCGGCTACGAAACTGCGGCGATAGAACTGATAAAGCAACTCCTGCCGCCTCGATCAGAAGAAATAATGCCGGCTACGGTAAATCTTCTGGGACTGTCTATCTACCACCGCAACTACGCGGGGGATATCGCCGAGCTTAAGAGAATAATGGGGCTTTGCGGTATCGCTGTTAACTGTATCCTTTGTGCAGACTGCAGCATTGAGAGCATAAGGCGCATCCCGGACGCAGCGCTGAATATCGTTATCCGGCCGGAGTACGGCATGAGAACCGCCAAATTTTTGCAGGAGCAATACGATACGCCGGCCTATATCTGCGCTGGCCCGCCGGTAGGCTTCGCCGCGACGGAAAAGCTCATGCGCGAAGTCTGTACCATCCTGGGAAACGACATAGTTGACTTCACCATGGATAGTGAAAAAGCCCGCGCCAAGGCCTACGCGTATATCTCAAGAGTCAATTCCCTGACAGGTTTACCTAAAGGTGTTAACTTTGCGGTTGAAGGCACATACTCCGAGCTTTACGCTTATATCAGCTTCCTCACCAGGTATTTTGGCATGATACCGGAATGTGCCTCTGTTCTTAATGAACAGACCGATTCTTATAAGGATCATCTGTTTGGGCTACTCAATGAGCTGGGTCTGCCGCAAGCCCTTAACCGCGACATCCGACAGACGAAAAGCGAACTGGTCTTTGCCAGCGGTAACACCATCGCCATGCTGAAGCTTCGTAGGCATGTGTTCACCGGCATTGAGATATCCCTACCCAGCCTTGGCTATGTAGATGTAATACCAAAGACACATTTAGGCATCCAAGGCGCGCTGCTCTTGACCGAGCAGGTAATAAACGGACTGCTGTTTTAAACCCAGCTATCAAGAACAAGTCAGAATGAAAAATCGGGGATGTTACGATAAGTAACACCGCTGTTACGGAAAAAGGATTGCACTGACGGCACAGGGTGCGTATGGTGAAGTCAAAAAAGGGGGTCACCATTATGACTTTCGGAGCAAAACTACAGGATTCAAGAAAGAGAGCGGGTCTGTCACAAGAACAGCTGGCAGAGAAATTGTCAGTGTCGCGCAGTGCCGTGGCCAAATGGGAGAACGACAATGGTATGCCCGATATAGATAATTTAAAGGCAATAGCACAACTACTGGATGTGAGCATTGATTATCTGTTGGACGACGGCGGCACACTGGAGTTTGAGGTGATGCGCGAAGCCATTGATATCAACTCCTTTGAGAAATCGAAGAAACGTAAATCCCGTTATGATACGGCAGTACTGTCCAAGTTCCCGGACGCTGATTCCATTATCCCTTTGTGGCGCGAAAAAAAGCTCAGTAAATTGGAAACTGCCATCGAATGGACACTGTCACCTGTATTTGGTCTGTTTGATTTTGTAGATCAGGTTGACAATTATGGCTACTATTACCTGGTGGAGCAAAAAGACCGGCAGTATTTGGTCAATGTGAGCAAAGAGTTTGTCACATCATCCAGGCTGGCCAGACGCATAAATGAAAAGAAGTTTACCATCGGTAAGCACAGATTTAAGAGACTGGATCCACAGGAACTGGTGGAAAAAGCATAGGGAGCGCCTTCGGCAAATCAAAGACCAGCAGTCTGGGCGGGGACAGTTTCGAACCGTAGGGTGAATAGGGCGTAGGATCGACGTTTGCCGTCCTATGCAGTCTGTTGCGGATAATCAGCTATAGATGCGATCAGCTATAGGGCAATTAACTTTAGGGATAATCAGTTATAGGGGCAGCGGTGCCTGGAAGGGCAGCCGCTGCAGCCCTTTGCTCCAGTAACTTCGGGGGCTCTGGAAGCCCCGGAAGCTCCTGAAGCTCCGGGAGAAGGTGATTTCCCACCCCGAAGATAATAGATAATCAGGGCTACAGCGACTGCGATGATGCTTAGAATGATCCAGGAGGTAAGGTTCATCAGGCCGATACCAGTTCTTTCTTCTGACCGAGCGCCAGATATCTGTTGGGCCGCAGTAGCAGTGCTACGAGTAAGATGAGCACGGCGATTGCAGCCACGGTCCAGAGACCGAAAATGCCGTTGACGAACCACTGGGCCAGATTGTAATAGATCAGACTGACGGCATAGGCCAAGCCCATCTGCCAGGCCACTGCAGCCAGAGTCCACTTCGTGCTCGCCATTTCGGTTTTGATTGCGCCCACGGCGGCGAAGCAAGGCATACACAGCATATTGAAGAGCAGGAAGCTGTAGGCGCCGTGGGTGTTGAGCAGAGCTCCGAAAGCTTGGAGCAGCTCCGGCGACTCCTCAGTTAGGCCACTGCCTAGATTCATCACAATACCCAGAGTATTAACGACATTCTCTTTAGCGATAAAGCCGGTGATGGTGGCAACGATAGATTGCCAGTTGTTGAAGCCAAGAGGGTAGAACAACCAGGCCAAGGCGTTGCCGAGACTGGCCAAAATGCTGTCCGCACCGCTTTCTTCCACCATCCGTAAGCTCCAGTCGAAGTTGGAGAGGAACCAGATTACGATTGCCGAGAGCAAGATTATTGTGCCGGCGCGTTTGATGAAAGCCCAGGATTTTGATAGAGCATATTTCAGTGTCGTTAGCGCACGTGGAGCATGATAGCTGGGCATTTCCATCACGAATGGCGCAGGTTCCGCGGCCAAACGCTTGAACTTCTTGAGAATGACTCCGGACACAATAACTGCCGCGATGCCAATAAAATAGAAGGAGGTTGTTACCCATGCTGAGCCACCAAAAAACGCGCCGGCAATCAGAGCAATAACAGGCAATTTAGCGCTACAAGGCATGAATGAAGCGGTCATAATCGTCAGACGGCGATCACGCTCGTTTTCCATAGTGCGCGAGGCTTGGATGCCGGGCACACTGCAGCCGGTTGAGATCATCAGGGGGATGAAGCTTTTGCCGGATAGACCGAAGCGACGGAAAATCCGGTCCATAACGAAGGCCACACGGGCCATATAGCCACTGTCCTCCAATATGGCCAGACAGAGGAAGAGGACAAACATCTGCGGCAAGAAACCCAGAACCGCTCCGACTCCGGCGACAATTCCATCGTTGACCAGCCCCAACAACCAGGGTGCGACATCTCTGGCCGTCATAAAGGATTCAACAGCACCGGGTACCACATCGCCAAAGACCACCTCATTGACCCAGTCGGTAGCCATAGTCCCAATGGTTTGAATCGATACGAAATAGACCAGAAACATTACCAGAATGAAGATAGGAAGTCCCAGGAGTCGGCTGGTTACTATGCGATCGATGCGGTCAGTCGGACTCAGCTTGGCCGGACCGATGGTTTGGACAGCGTCAGCTAGCCTGCCGAGAGCCTCATAGCGCTCCTGCGTGATAATCGAGTCGATCTCATCATCCAAGTCCTGCTCCAGTTCAGTGCGAATGCCTTTGATCATTGCCAGCTCATTAGCACTGAGCTGAAGACGAGCCAGAGTGAGCTCATCAGCCTGTAGAGCCTGGATTGAAGAATAACGCAGAAGATCAGCGGAAGTATGTGTAGCCAAAATGCCCATTACCTGTGCCAAAGCGGCCTCGGTCTGGGGTGAGAAAGTTAGGACACCCGGTGCGGCAGGGGCCGCTTCAAGCGTAGACTGAATCACAGCGATCAGCTCGTCAATGCCGGTTCCTCGGGCAGCCGAGATAGGTACTACAGCACAGCCCAGGCGTTCGGAAAGCTCGCGGACATCAATTTTGGCACCGGTTTTTTCCACTACGTCCATCATATTAAGCGCGATCACCAGCGGCACACGCAATTCAGCCAACTGCGTTGCCAGGTAGAGATTGCGCACAAGATTTGATCCGTCAACCACATCAACGATCAGATCGGGGCGTTCCTCAATCAGATAATTACGGCTGACGACTTCTTCAGGGCTATAGGGAGACAGTGAATAGATTCCCGGCAGATCCTGGATTTTGATTTCGGGATTTCTCCTCAATGTCCCCTCTTTCTTATCGACCGTGACACCGGGCCAATTGCCGACCCTCTGATTGCCGCCGGTCAGATGATTAAATAGCGTGGTCTTGCCACTATTGGGATTACCAGCTAAAGCAACAACCTTTTTCATTATCTTTTATCCTCACAAATATTTTCTGCTTGAGCCGGCTAATCGCAGCTCTCTACTTCTATCATTGCGGCGTCAGCTTTGCGCAGCGAGAGCTCAAAGCCTCTGGCGCTTAATTGCAGCGGATCTCCCAATGGTGCCAGCTTGCGCACCAGCACCTTGGTATTCCGCGTCAGACCGAGATCTAGAATTCTGCGCCTGGTCGCCGCATCTCCGCCCACTTTCCGGATGATGGCTGAACTGCCAATTTCAATATCAGCCAAAGTAAGTTTATTCAAATTGGTCATACGGTATTCTCTTCCCCCTTTTTATTATCCAATCATTAATGTCGTCACGACTATCTGCAGCGATTTCCGGTGATTTCCCTCAGTGCTATTCTTGTCTGTGACCTAGCCGACATGCGCCGAAATAGAGCGCAATTCGAATCCGCGGGCCACAGCTTAGAAGGCTGCTCTCTATCCAGGTCGACATTCATTCAACTAGAGCGCCACGATTACCCTAGATGCCATGCCCTTATCCAGAGCCAGCCGACACTCGCCCACCTTGACCAGCATGATATTGTTGTCACTGGTGATCAGCTCTGTTGCCGCTCCCTCGACCAAACCCATGGTGCGCAAGCGGCAACCGATCTCATCTTTGCCGGCGATATTTCTGATCGTAGCTTTCTCACCCGGTCGTAGTAATGTTAACGGCATAAACCTCTCCTTTCCGGTCTGACTGATTGCTATCACCTCTGATGTTCACTCCGTTCTGTTTGGGTGCAGATCATCTGCTTGTGATTCATTGACTTCTCAGCCGAAGTGCAGATTATCTGTCTGCGACCTGCCGCCTTTTCTGCCGTTACCGCGATAAATTTTTCACGGATACCGGCGAATTAAGTTAGCAAGCGCTAACCAACTTCTGCCATTATCGGTTAGCTTTAGCTAATTGTCAACCCTTGAGCGGATAATTTTGTATCTTTGTCCGGATGGGAGCAGTGGGGCTCGCATATTCTTTTGCCGAAGGCTACCTCGGGTTGTCCGGTATCTTCAGAACAGGAACGGTTTCCCCCCAAAGTACGGCCTCAGCGTACTGTAGCCGGTAAAAATTACACGAATTTTTTTGATGTGACAGTACCGTACAGGTAACATCGGTGACGTTGCCTATGAGTAACTGGAACCATCGGCAGCGTCTTCGTAGAATTAGCAATAATGATGTAGAGCGTTGATTGAGGCTGTTAAAAAGACTGCAGAAATTGTGTAGATTAAAGGTGCAAAAAGTAACTATTAAGTAATTGCATCCCAAGTAGGGATAGCTTATTATCTAGTGTAGTAATGTTGAGTCCGCTCCGGGCAGAAAGGGTCAGGCCAGATGAGTTCTGACAAAAACAGAATTAAAATTATAGTAGCATTACTGGTTTTCCTACTTATTATTTTTCTTTTAAGTAAAAGCGATCTCATACCTACAGTTAAGGCTAAACTGGTTTATACTCCTGTTGCTAGCACAAATGAAGCAGCTGGGACGGATATCGATACCGCTGATGGTGAACAGTCTGCGACCACTGCTGCTCAAGGCAGCGAAAGTCCACCTACCGATCAAGTACCGGAGGAATCGAAACTTGCCGCAAAGACGCAGGAATCCAGTCTCCAGACGCCGAAGAATTCTGTAGTCCATTACATACAAGTGCCGCCGGTGACGATTACACCGACCCCGAAGCCGACCCCTAAACCAACTCCCAAACCGAAGTCCAAGCCGACCCCTAAGCCGACTCCCGAGCCGACCGAGGCGCCGACTGTGATTGAGGAAACGTCTTCTGCCGAATTGATAGAAACATCGGCTGAGGAAGCAACGGAGACGTTGTCTGGCGATGAGACAACGGAAGCGTTGACGAATACTCCTGATAGCGAAAGCAGTGCGGAACCCACCGTAACTGAACCTACCGAGGCAGCAACGCCGACCCCGGAGCCGACCCCGGAGAAGCCGAAAAAAGGAGTAAAATATATCGCTTTCACCTTTGATGACGGGCCAACTAAAGACACCAAGAGACTACTTGATGCTTTAGCAAAAAACGGTGACCGGGTAACATTTTTTGTGCTGGGACGTCTGGTAGACGGAACCTATGGTAAGCTCACGGCACGGGCTTTTAAAGAAGGCCATGAGATCGGTAATCATAGCTATACTCATAAGAATTTGAGCCGAGCCTCGGCGGCCAAAATTAAGGATGAACTTGGCCGCACAGATAATGCTGTAGTCAAACGCACCGGTGCGAAGCCGACGCTGGTACGTCCCCCCTTCGGCGCCACGAATAAAACTGTCCTAAAGCTGGCGGAACGCCCCGTGATTATATGGGATAAGGATACCTTGGACTGGCGCAACAGGAGTCGCAGCTATGTCAAAAAGAAGATTCTCAATATGGCTGCCGATGGCAGTATAGTCCTGCTCCATGACTTGCATCCTACATCTGTTTCCGGCTTTATAGATGCTCTGCCTGAATTACATAAGCGAGGATATAAGTTGGTGACAGTCTCGGAGTTGATGCGCATTAAAGGCATTAAAATGCGGGCGGGCAGGAAATACTATAGTGCGCGCTGACGTAGTCAGCGGATGGTTGCCTGTGTTTTTTCGTAATCGTGGATATCCACAAGGGCGTACTTGCCGCGGGAAACTCCTATTTGTCATTTAACGAAGGCGCTCTCTGGTCGTCCGGCAATCCCCGGTACAGGCACGACTCCCCCAGCAGTACAGCTTCAGGCGACAATAAGTAGCGCTGTTGTTCTGGCAGACGACGGCCCCCGGAAGTATAGCTGCAAAGCACCACACACAAATAGGGAGCGTAAGCACCATAGTGCCTTCGCACCCAAGTACTGATGGAAAACTACCTGTTAAGCCACCGGTGCTGATTACAGAATCCAATTCTGATTAATCTTGTGTCGACAAATCAGAAACAGTGCCGCTACAAAAGCTATCAACATGGCAAAGGATAGAACAATAGAAAGCGAATACGCGCCCGTAATCGCGCCCTTGAGGATATCGGTACCGTAAGTTAGCGGCAGGCAGTAAGAAAGGGGGCGCAAAAATACCGGCAGCTTTGCAATAGGTATAAATAGTCCGCAGAGAAAGAGCATCGGAAAGCGGAAGAAGTTTGAAAACGTCTGAGCTTCAAAGACTTGCTCAGCTGAGACAGCAATCAAAAGTCCCATGAGCGACGAGCTGATGGCAATCAGTAAAACTGCGGGCAGTACCAGTCCCCAGCTCACGACACTCAGGTTGATAAAGAAGCTAGCAAAAATAACCGGAACGAAGGCATTAAAAATGCCGAAAAGAATCGTTCCTGCAATTTTGGCCAGCACCATGAGATTAAGACTGATGGGAGCCAAAAGTAGGCGTTCAAACGATCTGCCGCTTCGTTCAAAGGTAATCGTGACAGCGAGCATAGAAGTTGTCCCGAAGAGAACGCTCATCGCAATCAGACCTGGGAGTAATTTTAAAATGCTTTCGCCGGGTGAGCGAATAAGCTGCATCAATGTCCAAGAAAGAGGAAAGATAATACCCCAACTGATATTAGGTGGCTTGAGATAATAGTTCTTGACATCCTTTTTCAGGATATTCCAAAAGGCAATCCGGCTTTTCATCGGCGATCCCCTTTCTCCTTGTCTTTTTTGAGTACAGAGGATTCAATACCGGTCAGCTTAACAAAGACATCCTCCAGAGAAGGACGAAGCTCTCGTGCTTCGTAAACCTCTATCCCTTTCTCATGAAAAAATGCCATGAGCGGGAACAAGGGAATGCGTTGCTCCGATCGCAGAACAAGAGAATGGTCAGGCCGGATTGTGACTATGCTCCCCTCAAAGCTGCTCTGTAATTCTGCGGCAATACTTTCGCTGTTTTTGTCTGTGACAAAGCGGATAGCATGGCCGTGAGTAACGCTATCCATCAACTCAGGCACTGTACCCGAGGAGACAATTTGACCCTCCGCAATAAAAGCGATGCGGTCACAGATGCGCTCTGCTTCTTCAATGTAATGGGTCGTAAGAAAGATCGTGGTTCCCAGTTCTTTCAACGCCACAATCAGGTCGCGAATTTGCCTCGAGCTCTCCACATCAATTCCGGTTGTCGGTTCATCTAAAAATAAAACTTGCGGTGAATGGATAAGTGCCGCCGCAATAGTCAGCTTGCGGCGCATTCCTTTAGAATAGGCTTTAAACGGTCGTTTACCCGCCTCTTTTAATCTGAATTGTTCCAAAAGCCGTCGGGCCTTCGCCTTTCGTTCCTCCTTACGCATCCCATAGAGGGCGGCACAAAAACAGAGATTGTCAAAGCCGTCCATCTCATTGTAGAGATTGCTTTCATCCGGGACGATGCCCATAATAGCCTGCGCTTTTTTTGTCTGCTTCTTAACGTCTATACCATTAACGAAAATCTCCCCGGCCGTCGGCCTGGATAGACCGATGATCATATTGATTGTAGATGTTTTACCTGCACCATTTGGGCCTAAAAAGCCGAAGATCTCACCTTTCTTTATTTCAAAAGAAATATCATTGACAGCGGTAAAATCACCATATGTCTTTTTGAGATTTTTGACGCCGACCATTCCCATAGTCATTTTTTACTCACCTGGATATTTTTATATGCGATTGATACTATCAAGTTTATCTTCATCTATACCTTATTTATCTAGTCCGCATCTTTTCCGTGACAAAACTCCTTGACCTCGTCACTGCATTGTCCCTTTTTTGGGCACTCGTGCTTCTCTTCAGCGGGACAGTCATCACGCTTTTCCGGCTGACAAGCTTCCTGCTCGATAGCTGCCAAAGCCTCGATCTCTTTTGCCAGTTTAAGCAATACTGAGCGGTTGACAAGATAGTGCATGAAATAGCCACGTCTTTCTCCTTCCAGCAAGCCGGCCTCACGTAAGACCTTGAGATGCTGGGAGATAGTTGCCTCGGTCAGTTCAAGCTCATTAGCCAACGCGCGAACACAATAATTATGCTTAAGCAGCAAAGTTAATATGTTCATGCGCGTTTCATCAGCGATTGCCTTTAATACTTTATTCTTGTCCATGAGAATCCTCCTCTTTGTTAGCTATGCAAATCTAATTAGGTATTTACCTAATCAGATTTTAGTACCTAAATTTATTTAAGTCAATACCTAATCTTTCAAACCGTGACCGTTTATCACGCTTTAATTTTCAACTGTCGACAAAATGCCGACAGTTCATTACTTTTTAGTTTTCGACTTAAACTTCAACTTAGCTTTTGACTTGTTTAATTGTTGGGAGTTCTATTGAGTTCGGACTTTATGCGTCCTCAGTTTCATCTGCGAATAGGATACGCAGATAGTCTCTACGGCCATAAAGTATACGATCAATGAAAATGACCTTATCGACAACTCGATAAAAGACAATAAAGTTGCCGCTAACAAGGTAGCGGTAATCGCTGTCGATATTGGCAATGGCGGAAAGGGATGCGCCGATCAGTGTGTGTTCCCGCAATCTGCGGATGGTTTTTGTGATTTTCGCAATTGTGGAGAGCGCAGCCTGCGGATTTTCCAAATCCTTCTCAATATAAGCTTTGATCTCATAAAGGTCTTTCTCTACCTGTGGAGATAAATGCAGATTATTCATGCGCGATTCCGAGATGTTCTTCTACGGTCTCTAAAGTCAACCATCCTTTTTCCTCGCCGGACTTACGCCCCCTGGCGAGTTCGTTCATTAGTTTAATGGTTGCCTGTGTTTTTTCGTAGTCGTGAATATCCACAATGGCGTACTTGCCGCGTCCGTTCTTAGTTAAAAAGACGGGAGCACCTACAGCTACATCACGCAGCACTTCGGTATAATTGCGGAGATCGGAAATGGGTTTAATGTTTGGCATAACTATCAACTCCTTCACGTATAAGATATATATAACTGCTGTAAAATTCAACTGCGAATTTGCAGCAATCGGGAGAGGGAGGCTCCTTCTTTTTTGCTCTTGCCACAGGCTGTCGTATTTTAAAAAATGATCCAGTCGCGCAAAAATTTAAAATAGGATGAGCTAGGAATGAATTATGATTATCGAGCGAAATATTTATCTTAACAGACTGCTCTCTCATATGCACAACGGTATGATTAAGATAATTACCGTCTCACTGCCGTTATTAAAATGAAATGTCCCTAGCTCCCCGCCCTGCCCTTGCTTAGAATTTTCGCTTGTATTACAATGATGCCAAATTAAATGACTACTGTCCTGCTGTCAATGTGACTTAATAGGGAAGTCGGGTTAAATTCCCGCGCGGTCCCGCCGCTGTGATGAGATGGAAGAGCAACATAGCACTGGAGGAAAAATCTGGGAAGCTGCTCTTTGACAGGCTCTAAGCCAGAAGACCTAGCATGATGGAAGCCGTGTCACGGAGGATGACGAGAGCGGTTTTGTTAGGTTATTGCTTTCAACTCCTTCTCCGTGATTTAGAAAGAAGGAGGTTTTTTATGCACAAAAAATTAAAGAAGATCCTAGTGCTCTTGCTTGCTGTGAGCCTGCTCTTGACAGCTTTTACCGCTTGTAGCAAGACTGCTGAGGAGAAGACAACATCAGATAGTACAGGGACCGTGGCCACAACAAGTTCTACTAATAAGACTTCAGTAGAAACAAGTGCAGCAACCGCATTGGATGACTATAACCCTGTTACCATAACCGTTGACCTAGATCGCAGTGGCTTGGGAGATAAAATTGAACAGACCTTTCTACAACCTCCCACTCGTGCAGTAGGTCTTTACGACCACTTAAGTGATATTCTTTTGGACCTAGGCCTGGCAGATAATATAGTCGCCTTAGCACGAGGGGCTGAAGAATCTCCCCGTGATTTTCCGGAGAGGGATACCATTGAAACCATTTGGGAAGGCGGACGAAGAGACATTTCTCGAGAACAGTTGCTCTCAGTTAATCCTGACTTCCTTATAGGTTGGGATTCTGATTTCAGCGAAGATTACTACAACAAGGATTTTTGTCAGGAAAATGGCATTGCGATGTACATGCCTTACCTCTGCTCAGACTCGGCAACCTTAGAAAGCCTTTATAAAGACTATGAAACACTTGGCAAAATTTTTGGCGTTGAAGACGTCGCCGCAGAACGAATTGCTGCTATGAAGAGGACTGTTGAAAGTGTAAGAGAGACTATAGGTGAAGACGCCTATGAGAATCCTGTTACGATTTTTAACTTTGATTCAGCTGAGGATTCTCCGTTTACTGCCTGTCAGGGCATGCCGGGGGATATTTTCAAATTGGCTGGCGGCATCTCCATTTTTGATGACATTGATAAAGGATGGGCTACTGTTTCTTGGGAACAGGTGGTAGAGAGAAACCCACAGGTGATCATTGTAAACGAATATTCCAGAGGGGATGCTCAAGAAAAAATCGACTTTCTATACAGTAATGAAGCTTTAAAAGATGTTGCTGCTGTCATAGACAAACGTATTTATGCTGTTCCTTTGGGGGACTTGGAAGGTAGTTGTGGTTCGGCTGACCTTGTAAAGCAAATTGCGACTATGTTATATCCAGATCTATTCTAAGGTATGACAGCACCCGACTTCCCAAAGTAACCCTTTGGGAAGTCGGGGTTGTAGTGCAACGTGATAGATATGCGGAAAACTTCATCAAAAAATATCCTTCCATTAAAAGAACGTCCCCAATTCTTGCTCTTTTGCTTGTTTATGTTCTTTTTGCTTGTATTGGCACTTGTCATATCTACTCTAGTAGGAAGTGTCAATATCAATCCTTCTACTATTTGGCAAGTCATTATTAACAAGTTGACGGGGAAAGATTTTTTTGAACCAACCTGGGAAAAAAATGTTGAATCAATTATATGGACACTACGACTGCCACGTATTATCTTAGCTTTTGCTGTTGGAGCAGGATTATCCTTGTCGGGCATACTAATGCAAGCCCTCACAAAGAATTCTCTTGCTGATCCCTATGTGCTCGGTATCTCGTCTGGGGCCTCAGCAGGTGCTGTCTGTGCAATTCTATTTGGTTGGTTTTCCTTTGCTGGGAATTACAATGTTATGTTTGGCGCAACTATAGGTGCTGTTATAGCTTTAGTATTGTCCATGAAGGTAGCTACCATCAACAATCGAATCACCTCTACACAACTTATACTAGCTGGAATTGCAGTATCAGCCCTTTTTTCCTCTCTCACCAATGTGTTTATTTATCACTCAAAAACAGGTTCCGACAAAGTAAACACTGCTTTGTATTGGATGCTGGGTTCTCTAGGAGGTGCAAATTGGGCGAAGATGTCTTACGGGTTGACCGCCTTTATTGTTTGTTCCATAGTGATTGGTTTTTTTCATAAAAGCTTGGATGTTCTCATGCTAGGAGATGAAACTGCTGCTACCTTAGGTCTTGATCTGAGAAGGACAAAGACCTGTATTATTATCTTAGCAACAGTTTTGACGGGTACTATTGTTTCCATCAGCGGGGTCATTGGCTTTGTAGGGTTGGTAATACCACACATTACCAGATTTATTGTTGGATCCAGCCATCGGCGCCTTATCCCAGCTTCAGTCTTAGTGGGTGGTTTATTTCTAATTGTCTGCGATGTTATTTCCCGTGTGATTGCTTCACCTCAAGAGTTGTCGATAGGTGTAGTTACAGCTTTCTTTGGTGCACCGTTTTTCCTTTTCCTTATTAGAAAGAGAAAAAATGCATTTAGAGGCAGAGAATGATAAAATTGCAAGTGGAAAATCTGGGGTTTTCTATCGCAGGCCAGCAAATCATTTCTGGTATTAATCTGATAATTAATAAAGGAGATTTTGTTGGTTTGGTGGGCCCAAATGGGTGCGGAAAATCAACATTGCTTAAAAACATTTATCGAGCATACAAACCAGACTTAGGAGCAGTGTTCATTGATGGGACGGATATTTTCAAACTGCCAAGCAAGGAAGCTGCTAAAAAACTATCGGTTGTAGTCCAGGAAAATAATGTTGAATTTGATATGGATGTCCTGGAGATGGTAATGTTGGGAAGGTTTGCTCATCAAAAACTATTGAGCAGTTCTACGGAAGATCACAGAGTAGCCCGGGAAGCTTTATTAGCAGTTGGGTTGGAAGGCTATGAAGCAAGAAGTTTTGCCAGTTTATCCGGAGGTGAAAAGCAAAGGGTTCTGATTGCAAGAGCTTTGGCACAGCAAGCTAACTTTATCGTTCTAGATGAGCCTACGAATCATCTGGATGTTGGTTATCAGTATCAAATAATGAGTATAGTTAAGAAACAAAATACTACTGTGTTTTGTTCGATCCATGACTTGAATATTGCCGCCTATTACTGCGATAAAATAATTGTAATGAACCAAGGAACAATCATAGGTTATGGACCTCCAAAAGAGATACTAACCACACAGCTTATCGATGACCTATTTGGGATATCTACTGACATCATCATAAATGAAACAACAGGGAAGATGCAGATATTGTTTAACCCTTATTTATGAGTTATTAATACGTGCGTAAGGACAGGTACCTGCGACCTAGTAGACTAGCGTTATTACCGCAGAAATGTCCATCTAGTTGTAATTACCAACAAGTAAATCGTTTACACTCAGATAGAGACGGCAAAAAGGTACAACATTACTTAATTTGAACATTTATTATCTTTCAGCATGAAGTGAATCATAAACCTCAGGACAACCTAATTTAATGCATCATATTTAAACTATTTGTACTGTTGTGCCATTACTAATTTCTCATTATTCGCGCCACGATAAGCGGGCCCGGAAGAATTGTGCTGCGGGTACTGCAGGTCTTGTATTGAGACAATCCTCAGCGCTGTAGCTTCTATTTGATCAGAGCTTGTAATTCCTTGAAATGAGGGTCCTTGGAATCTTGCAGCAGATCAAACAGCACCGTCTCCGTGGAAGTTATATGCGCGCCCATCTGACGGAATTGCTCTAAAGCAATTGTCATATTCTTGGGATCACGTGAATTTACAGCATCCCAAGGTACGTAGACATCATAATCTCTCGCCACTAGGTCACGTACAGTTTGAAAAACGCAGACATGAGTCTCGACACCGGACACGATAATTTGCCGGCGGCCTGTTTCCTCGAGCCTGGTCAATAGTTCTGGCAAAACTGTACTGAAGCTGGTCTTCTCCAGGACCAGAGCCTCCTGTTCATGTAACTTCGTCGCCAGAGGCTCTGCGGTGGGGCCGAGCCCGCGGGGATACTGCTCGCTGCACAGGAGCGGCAGATTAAAGGCCCTGGCCATTTCAGTCAGAACCAGAGCATTTTTGAGAACCGTTTCCTGATCCGGCATGGCCGGCAGCAGGCGTTCTTGTAGGTCAATAATTAACACAGCCGCGTGTTCACGCAGCAAATGGGGTAATTTCATTATTTCCTCCAGTTTTATTTTGTGCCGAAGATTCTGTCGCCCGCATCCCCCAAGCCGGGTACGATATAGGCATTTTCATTTAGAGTTTCATCGAGGGCAGCACAATAGATATCCACATCCGGATGGGCATTGATAACTTTCATCAGTCCTTCGCGGGCTGCAATGATGCAGAGCAGCTTGATTTTGTGGGCACCGGACTTTTTAAGGGTCGATAGCGCCGCTACGGCTGATCCCCCGGTAGCGACCATCGGATCAAGCAGGAAGACATCTCTTTGCTGAATGTCCTCGGGAAGCTTGCAATAATAATCGATCGGCTGCCAGGTATCGTGATCACGGAACAGGCCAATATGTCCAACCCTGGCACTGGGCGCTATAGACAATAAGCCCTCAACCATGCCTAGGCCGGCTCTCAGGATCGGCACTAAGGCCAGCTTGTTTCCGGCCAGTTGTTTAACCTTGGCATGGGCAATCGGGGTTTCGACTTCGACTTCTTCCAATGGCAGATCGCGAGTCGCTTCAAAGCCAATCAACATAGCAACTTCGGAGACTAACTCACGGAATTCTTTGGTGGTTGTTTGTTTGTTTCTGAGGATTCCTACTTTATGTTGGATCAGGGGATGGTCCAAGACAATGATGTTTTCAGGCAAATTCGCTTCCATATTCAGCTCCTCGCAATTTTTTTCAGTATATCATTTTACGGTTGACCCCAAAATAGTATTTGCTCAGTCGGGAAAGATTTCCTCAATCTGTGTATAGCCAAGATCTATCAGTTCATCGATCTGTCTTCTGACATTGCGGCGGCGTCCGGCAACCAAGATAGTTTCGCCATCGACCCTGCGTCGGGCAGCATCTTCCATAATTTCCACTATCTTGTCCGGATCCAAATCCTTATCCAGCAGATAAGCCGACCGCGGGTCATTAAAGCCCGGAATCAGACCCTGCTCCTCGAGCAGCACTATAATTCGCTCAAAGCCAATGGAAAAGCCACAGGCGGCTACCGGCTGATTGACGAAATTTCCGACCATTTCGTCATAGCGTCCTCCTCCGGCGACCGAGCCCGCCATTCCCGGCAGCGAAATTTCAAAGATCGTGCCGGTATAATAGCCCATGCCGCGCACCAGAGTCGGGTCAAAAATTACCTTGACCTCAGAGTCTGTCAGTGTGCGTGTCATGGTCAGAATAGTATCCAGATTCTTAAAGATCTCGGGATCGGACATAATGTCCAAATTAGTAGCGAAATACTCGCTGCTCAGCAGAGAATCAGGCAGCTCTTTGAACAGTCCCAGATATTTATCCGTGCTATCCGGAGAATATCCGGCGGCCAAGAGTTCATCTCTTAGGCCTGTGAAGCCTATCTTGTCCATCTTGTCCAGCAAAATGAAGATCGTGCCCAGTTCATCCTCCGGGAATCCTGCGTACAGCGCCATAGATCTGAGAATCCGGCGGTCATTAACTTTTACCACCAGATCTTCCAAACCCAGGCTGGCCAGCGCCTCAGTCGTCGCACAGATTAGCTCAACTTCTGCCAACAGCGACGGCTCGCCCAGAATATCGATATCGCACTGGACAAATTGCCGAAAACGACCTCGCTGCGGGCGATCGGCCCGCCAAACAGGTCCCATCTGCATCACTTTGAACGGTAGCGGCAGGTCACTCATATTATTGGCGTAGAAGCGAACTAGGGGTACGGTCAGATCATAGCGCAGACCTTCAGCACTGATATCTTCGCCCTTGTCCAGAGCCTGCCTGAGACTTTCTCCCCGTTTGAGAATTTGAAAAATCAGTTTTTCATTCTCACCGCCCTGATCTCCGGTCAGATTCTCAATATGCTCGATAGCTGGAGTTTCGATTTGCAAATAGCCATAGGATCGGTATACAGTACGGATCTGGTTCATTACATAATTGCGCAACTCCATCTCGCCCGGTGTTTGTTCCGGCATACCGCGCACGGGTGTCTTGATAAAAGTCATATGAATAATACTCTCCTCTTCTCAATCAATCGTCATATTTTACTGATTATATCACTGCCATAAGCTCTGAACAGTTAGATGGATGTAAATCACGGCTTATATGCCGTAATGTTTACAGCCGCGCTTGCGCAGTCAGTGTCCGAACCTTAATCGCAGCCAAGATTTTCAGCCTGCCGGACAGGAGTTTCCTTAGTTAGCGTCTGAATTCCTTCCTTGGCCAGTGCCCGAACCTCAGACAAAGTCAGATCGTTGTCACGGGCCAGCCGGGCCAGATCTTCATACTCCAACTTGGCTTTACTCAGCCCTGCCCCCTGTGAAAACTTGCAGCGAATAGAGCCTAACGGACTGTCTACCGTCTTAACTTCGCGATCCAGGGCCATCCGCTCACAATCACTGATCCGGATACCCAGCGTCGTCGTATGGCGCAGGATCAACCTGGCCAGCTCTGCCACTTGCTCGGGGCAGCACAGTACACTAAGCCGCACACCCGGCCGCCCTTTCTTCATGATCATTTGGCAGAGCACCACATCCAAAGCCCCGGCTATTCTCAATTTTTCCGCGACGAAGGCGCAATCTTCCCCGCCCAGATCGTCAAGATCAGTTACCAGCAGCTTTAGCTGTTCCGTCTTCAGCTCTAAGTACTTGCCATCTGACGGGTCCGCTATCTTTGCTTCTCCCAGCCAGGCTCTGACGGCATTAAGAGCCGGATATTCTTTGTGGCCCAGCCCCAGGCCCTCTCTGTGCCAGAGACCTAAAGGGCGCTCCCGATAGTCTTGGACAAAATGAGACAGCAACGCCGCTCCGGTCGGCGTCAGTAGCTCTCCTTTGATGCTGCCGCTATAGTTAGGTATCTCTCGCAACAGGTAGGAAGTCGCCGGGGCGGGAACGGGCAGGATGCCGTGAGCGCAGCGTACAAAACCACTGCCGGTGCTAACCGGCGTTGCCAGCACGACCTCCGGTTGGAGCAGATGAATCAGGAGTGAGAAAGCGACAATATCGCAAATAGCATCCAAAGTACCGACCTCATGGAAATGAATCTCAGCGACCGGAACCTGATGGGAATGCGCCTCTGCTTCAGCCAGCAGAGTGTAGACAGCGATCGCATCCTTTTTAACTTGAGCCGGTAACTCCAACTTATTTATGATCCCGCTAATATCATTCAAGCCCCGGTGAACATGGTGGTGTGAGTGTTCCGCGTGCCCAGGGGTATGGTCATGACTATGTTCGGCATGTTCGTGAGAATGTGCATGCTCGTTGTGAGCATGCTCCCAGCGAGTATTTTCGTCTGTATGTGTATGGTTATGGTGGCTATGCTCCCCGTGCCCGTGAGCATGTCCGTGTGAGTGTTCTGGATGCTCATGGGCGTGAGCATGATCATGTGTGTGTTCGCTGTGAGTGTGTCGATGCTCCCGTGCGTAGCTTTTGGTTGAAGCCAGAGGTTGACCAGAAGCATCGACATCGATACTTTCTTCCATTGCTTCATGCACCAGGACATTGAAACGATATCCCCAGATACCCATGGAGCTGGCCGGCTCGAAAGAAATCCTGACCCCCAGGTCCTCAAACTGTCTGAGCGCAGCAAAAAAAGCTTCCTGCTCCTCCAATAGCGGCAGGACAGCAGCAACCAGCATATCGCCGGCAGCGCCCATGCTTAGATCTAAAAACAGAGTTTTCATTATCTCACCATCCACATTTTCTAAGCCAGATGATTAATCCGGCTGGCAGCAAATGCCGCACCAAAACCATTATCGATATTTACGACCGTAATACCGGAGGCGCAACTGTTCAGCATTGCCAGCAGTGCAGCCAGACCGCCAAAAGAAGCTCCATAACCAACACTGGTTGGAACGGCGATTACCGGGCATGATACCAAACCGCCCACTACGCTGGCCAGTGCCCCCTCCATGCCGGCAATGACAATAATTACTCGCGATGTCATCAAGGCGTCAAGGCTGGATAGCGTGCGATGCAAACCGGCGACGCCAATATCGTAAATACGCTCAATGCGATTGCCCAGAGCCATTGCGGTGCGGGCGGCTTCTTCAGCGACAGCCTGGTCGGAAGTTCCTGCCGTCACAATAGCAATTGTACCTTGTCCGCTTGGCTGCGGCAGCTCACCTGATAAACCTGTGCGTCCTACCGGGTCATAATCCAAATCGATCTCAGCGGCGAGCTGATCCGCCTTGTTCTGATCGAGCCGTGTAATAAGAACCGTTTTAGCGCCGCCGGCCTTGATCTCACGGATAATTGCCAAGATCTGTTCAGCAGTTTTGCCGGTGCCGTAAATGACCTCTGCTGCTCCCTGTCGCAACGGGCGGTGCTGATCAACCTTAGCGAAACCCAGATCATGGAATGGCTGTTGCTTCAGAATCAGCAAAGCTTCCTGAGGAGTCATGGTACCGGCGCGAATTTGTTCCAGTAAAGCCAAGATTTTATCTTGCATATTATCCTCCGTCTCGGGGCTGCAAATCCAACGCGATCTGATCGCAAAAGGGAGACAGCTGTTCTAAGATGTCCGCCTTCGCCGCTAGCAAAAGCGGGAAATCGCGGTCATTGATCTGGATTAGCGCCTTTCTTTCATTTAATCTGACTCGTGCACCGGTGATGCCCAACTCAGTCAAAAATTGCTCAGCCTGTTCGATCTGCCGCAGTTTCTCAGCGGTAATTTCTTGTCCGGTTAAGATCCTGGCGGCCAGGCAGGAATTGGCCGGCAGATTCCAGTTCGCAAGTCCCAGCTGACGGGCTTTTTCAGTGATCTGTTCTTTGGTCAATCCGGCCTGCCTGAGAGGAGATAAGATCTCTTGTTCCGACAGCGCTTTCATGCCCGGTCGATCGGATGGCCGGTCGCTGGCATTGCTGCCGTCAACCACGACTGTCCACCCGTCCTTTGCAGCTGCCTGCCGAATGGCGGTGAAGATCATGCTTTTACATAAATAGCAACGTTCAGGGGAATTTGCCGCCAGTCTTGGATCGGCTAGGGCAGACAGTTTCAATATCTTCAGTTCTACGCCCAGATCGGTGGCCATATGATGCGCTAGTTTCATCTCTTTTTCAGTCTGGAATTCCGATTTGACAAAGTAGGGTTGGACTTTAGCACCCAGTTCCAGAGCGGCAGCGAGCAGATAGGTGGAATCTATCCCGCCGGAAAAAGCCAGGGCAAAGCGGGGATAGAGTTGAATAAATTCTGCGAGCATCATGACCGGCTCCTTTTTTGATACTATATTGTTCCTGAGAGACTGAATACTATCATCATAGGGTAATCATTTCGTTTTTTCATCACAAAGGTAACGAAATTTTTCACAATTTAGCATTATCATTAATCATTAGATAATTAGATCAGGATGGCATAGGTCATGAGCCGAACCAAAAAGGAGTACCATAATGCATTATGATGACAAGATAGATAATGACGGCGGAGGCACAAACAATGCAGGGCATCGGTCAGCGGGAGCAGGAAAGCCGGGAGGTGAACAGTTCAGAAATGCAGTCTACAATAATGAGCCAACCGGGGCCGAAGTACATAGTTCTGAGCACAAGAGCCCTAATCACGCAAACTATCAGTCATATACCGATCCCAGGCGGACAGCGCCTGACAGATACCACGCGGAATATAGATGGTCGCGTTCGGTGGACGGCCAGACACCTGGCAGCATACACTCCATGAATTATCAGCTGTATCAGACTTCCGATAATAATGACAAAAAAGATCGCCACAATAAGGCTGGCGTCAGAGCAGTCATTATTATTTCAGCCATCCTGGTGGTGCTGGCAGTCGCTGCAGTTTCTATTCTGGGCACACTGGCTTATACTCAACTGAAAAAGGCTGCCCCGGAGCTGACGGTGGAAACCGGACAAGAGGAACCGGTTGAGCCGACGGATGAAGAGCCTGTGACAAAGCCTGCTGATAAGCAAGCGGAGGCGACTTCTCCGGACGAATCCCAGGAGGCCGAGCCGGAGCGTGACGATCTGGTGTTGGAAACTGCAGCACCGGAGCAACCGTCTACCACCGGTCAGTTACAGGATGCCGCCGAGAAAGTGATTCCGTCCGTTGTGCTGATACGTGAATATAGACGTCCATCCATGGATAATCGTACGGATACTGATCAGAGTTCCGGTAGCGCAATTCCGAATTCGCAACAGATAAGTCCGATTACTACCAGGCAAAGACAGGACATGATAGTCGGTGAGGGTTCCGGCGTTATTTTGTCGGCTGACGGCTATATTGTTACTAATGCCCATGTCGTTGAGGGCGGAGACAGCTATGAAGTGGTACTGTACGATGGAGTTTCCTTCGAAGCCGACCTGATGGGTGCGGACAGCGTGACGGATCTGGCTGTCCTCAAGATCGATCCGGGTGATGTAGAGCTGAAACCTGCTACTTTTGTCGGGACATCCGGTCTTAGAGTTGCCGATCAGGTCATAGCTGTCGGAAATCCCACCGGCAGCATTTTGAGCTCCTCTGTCAGTGTGGGCTATATTTCTGCTCTTAATCGCAAGGTGATGGCGGAAGATGGTTCCAATATGAATTATATACAGACAGATGCAGCAATCAACAGAGGCAATTCGGGTGGCGCTCTGGCTAATTTGAACGGAGAAGTGATCGGGATTAATGCACTCAAAGTTGCGGGCGATACCTATGAAGGGCTGGGTTTTGCTATCCCCTGGGATACTGCAGAGCCTGTGGTGCGCGATCTAGTCAAATACGGCAAAGTGCAGAACCGCCCTGCCCTGGGTGTTAGAGGTCGCTATATTGATCATCAGTTTGCTTTCTACTATCAACTGGCCAGCGGTGGCTTCCTGGTTGATGAAGTTGTTAACCGTGATTTAATCAAGGCCGGTCTGCGGCAAGGACATATCATCACCGCCATCGATGATCTGGAACTGGTCAGCTCAAGTACCTTGTCTAATTATCTGGCCCAGAAGAAGCCCGGGGATGAGGTCGTACTGCATGTAGTAGATAATCGCACCCGCCGGACTTTTGAAGTTACCGTCACTTTGATCAGCAGCCAAAGCCTAGGTTAACCATTAGATTCAATATATACAGCGAAATATTACTTCCTCTCCCAACCGGGAGAGGAAGCGTGTATATTAAATTAATTTAATTTTTCAGCCCACTCTGCTTCTTTAAATCCCGCCAGCACAGCATTTCCACCTTCACGGTTTCAAATTGCTCTCTAGCAATTAATAGCTCTTATATTTTTCTATTCGATGCTTAATATATTTTTCTGCTTGTTTTAATTTTTACTTTCCGTCTTTTATTTCTGTTATGCTGTTTTCCGGAGCAGAATATGTTAGTCTATTGTTGGGTTAACTAATTAGTTAATCCATAAAATAAATATATATTTAATTGTGCACTACTTAAGTGCAGAGGAGGAACAAATGAAGAAAACACAATACAAGGTTCTTGCATTCATCATAGCAGCTTTGCTGTTAGTTTCCCTGGTTGCCTGCGGTGGCAGCAAGTCCCCTATCGTTGGCAAATGGACTCCTGAGGCTGGCGGCGCTCTCGGCATGGACGATCTGGAGATGCTTGGCATCAGTTCAGAAGACATCTATCTTGAATTTACCTCGGGCGGCAAAGTTGAGATTATGGTCAAAGACAAGCCTTTCGTGGATTTCATGAAAGACATGTTGAAAGAAATGGGCATGGATGAAAAAGAGATTGACAATCAGATGAGCAATTTCGAAATGAAAATGACCTATAAAGCCGATGGTGACAAAATCAAGATGGAAATGGATTTCGCCGGCGAGAAAGAATCTCAAGAGGGAACATTCAAGGTTGATGGCGATAAGCTTACGATCACAATTGATGGCGAAGACGCTGTTTTCACCAAGAAGAAGTAAACCATCGATTAACAATTGTACTAACCAAGGGCACCCGCGAGGGTGCCCTTATATTTATAAACAGTTCGGCCATAAAGAATACTAATTAAAGAACTCCCGGATCAGGACTTGGTAGGCCCTGTCTTTATTCATGCCGGAGTTCAGAGAGGGATGATAGAGGATGCGAATGACTGCCCAGTCAATCGGCATCAGATCCTGCACCACATTCCAGTCCTGCTGAAAGATACTATCGGCATAATCATAGGAATCGTTCAGCATACCCAAACCTTGGATGAACTCCTCCAGGATAATATGGTTTCTCTCCTCCTGATTCATCACATCTACAGCAATTGCAGCCTCGGCATCAGTAATTTTCTGGCTACCATCCCAATATATAGAGACAAAGCCCCAATTATCCTCGACATAACCGCTGATCACATTGCCCATTTCCTCCAGAGGAACGAAGTAAACTAAGTAATTTCCTCCTGTGTCAACTATGCTGATTGGCGGAATAATATTAAGGCTGTTCAATTCAGAGATAATCCTGTTCAGTGTTGCCAGATCTTCCGCCGATGGTGTGCCGTGGACTTCAACTCGGATGGGATCTTCCCATTTGTGAACGAGATTATCATTATTGTCATTGAACTCGGCTTTTAGTGCGATCTCGCTGAAGTAGCTGAAAGCTAATTCGAAGGCATCACGCTGAGTGAAGTAAGCCAGTGAAGCCTGAGCAGCAGGTGAGCTGTCCTTTTCCATAAGACTGACCGCGGGATTAGCATTGATCTCAGCCTGACTTAGCAGATAACCATAAGGGTCATTGGGAAATTCAACAGTCGGTGCTTCTGTGACCTCAGGGGTCGGCTCGACAGTCGGTTCTTCCGTAGGCGACATAGTTTCAACTATGGTTGTGGTTGGTGTCTCAGTCGAGGTTGTGACCGGCGTAGTTGCGCGAGTTGTCTCCGGGGTTGTCACAGTCAGATCTGTTGTAACTATAGTGGCATTGTCCGTAGTTGAAGTTGTTTCCTTGCCTGATTGCAGATGTTTGATCAGAAAGATAGTACCGACAGTGATCCCAATGAGCAAAAGCACAATCAGAGCTATCGACAGATAAACAGCTGTACTGCGGTTCTTAGGGGGCTTTCCGGAGGGACGACTTTGCGGCATCTGATACGGTGGATGCGGATAATGTCCCTGAGGCGGCGGATAGTTGCGCGGTGGTTGATGCCCTGATGGCCCCGGATAGGACTGATCGGGATAAGGCTGTTGCGGATGGTTATGTGGTGCCTGATAACCCGGTTGCTGCGGCTGACCGGGATAAGATTGATTAGAATAAGGCTGTTGATGGTTGTACAGTGATTGCTGACTCGGTGAACCGGGCTGTTGATCAGGATAATTCCCTGGTTGCTGATACGGATTTTGCACATCTTTATTCATAGCAAGACCTCAATCAAAATATTTAGCTTAAACCAATGGTATATTTCCTTCAGATTATACCTGATGCAGTAAGGAAAGACAGGCTTGCTCTCTGACAAAAAGTAAGAATTTCCCTATTTTCAGCTTAGAAAAGAAATACTATTCAGGTTCAGCCGGACTGTAATTAACCAAAAAGCAGACGAGCAATAACGGTCCAATAAGATCTGATAAATCGCTGAGTTGTAGGAGAAATGAGCATATCCATATGGACAGCTCAATGCTGTAAAGGCTTGCAGCAGCGCACTTATCGGCGTTTGCAGCTTTGCCCGAAAGGTTTATTTGTGCTATAATATGAGCTGTTAGGAGTGGAAAATGAATCTGATTGAAACTAAAGTAACTCGTAGAAGAATGAAATATGGAGCAATGCGTAAGAACACGATTACAGAGAGCGTATCAAAAGGCTATCTGTGCCCGAAATGCAAAAAATTGGTCAGTTACGTACCGGTCAGAAGATTGCGCCGCTGCGTCTATTGTAATCAGGAATTGTCCTGGGGACCGGATCAAGATGAAGCGGATTGATTATCAAGAACGGCCAAGCGGGAATTGAAAAGTCTCCTGTCAAGCAGACGGGGGACTTTTTTTACGAAGACGCTGTTCCGGCAATAGAATTGGTGTAACGAATTTGGTAGTTATAGTCAAAAAACAGTCCCCTAAAAGTGCCATTTTGTAATTGGACAATAAATCTGAATTTGGCGAGATATAGTTGACCGTGATAAACTTCAATAAAAATAATCTGGAGGTCGAGAAATGAATCCCATAGCTACGATCACTATGCAAAACGGAAAGAAGATTGTTATAGAATTGTTGCCGGATATAGCTTACAACGAAGTGGCCAGTTTTATCTGGGCAGCCGAACACGGCTATTATGACAATCATACAATAGAGAGGATTGTCCCCGGTTCCTGGATAGATATGAGCTACAGAGCCTTTGGGCATGAAGAATGCAAATATTTCCTGCCGAACCGCCTGCGCGAAAGGGATAATCTGAAGACGCCGGCCCTGGGTGATCTATGTCTCGGCTATTATTCCGATGCCGACATCTCCGGTACAGAGTATTTCTTCCCGCTCAAGACCTGTGACCATCTGATCAACAATTGTCCTGTGATCGGCCGGGTGCTGGAGGGCATGGACGAGATCCTGCGCATCGCAGCAGTGCCGGTCAGGCCGGTCAAATACGATCCCGATCTGGGAGTTGAGATCAATGTGCCGCTGGAGCCGGAGATCATCAGCAAGGTGACGATTGACGCCAAAGGCGTCACCTATCCCGAGCCGGAGAAGCTGCCCAATATTACTTTCCCGCCCAGTTGGGGCACCATTACAGAAGTACCGGCTACAAAATGAAATAGATCAGTCATTAGAGCATGAAGATCGCTTCTCTGATTACCTCAGCTACCGTCGGGTGCGGGAAAATCTGGGCTTTGATTTCGTCAAGTGTCAGCTTCTGTTCGATCATAATACCGACTGCCACGATAAACTCGGAGGCGTAAGGGCCCATCAGCTGACAGCCGGCCAAGGTCATGCTTTCCTCGTCCAAAACCAACTTGCAGAGGCTGGCTTCGCGTTCGGTTTCCGCCTGATAACGTCCCGAGTACGAGAAGGGTAGCTCGACTTTGCGATATGGCTTGCCGGCTTGCTCCAGCTCAGCTTCAGTCAGTCCGACCCAGGCCACTTCCGGGCTGGTATAGATTACGCTGGGGCAGTTCAGATACGATACTTTGTCCTCCCGGCCGAGGATTGTGTTAACTGCCACTTCTGCCTCCCGGTACGCCGCGTGAGCCAGCATCCAGATGCCATTGACATCGCCCACCGCATAGACCCCGGGTACATTGGTGCGGCCTTGTGCATCGGTCCCGACAGCGCCGTTTTCCGGTGCAATGCCGATCGTTTCCAGGCCCAAGTCAGATACTGCCGGACGGCGCCCCACTGCACAGAGCACACAATCGGCCGCCAGTTCCTGGATAATCCCGTCCTGCTCATAACTGACAAAATCCGTGCCGACATTTGTGACTTTGGCGCCGAGCAGGAAGCGGATGCCTTTCCGCTCCAGATCTCTCAGCAGCAATTCGCTGATCTGTGGGTCCGTCTCACCCGCGATCTTTTTTTGCTGCTCAATCACAGTGACTTCGCTGCCGACCGTCCGATAATAACTCGCCATCTCCAGCCCGATCACACCGGCGCCGATCACGACTAAATGTGACGGGATCTCCGTCAGGTCCAGAATCCCCCGGTTTGTCACGACAAAGCCTGATGCCAGTGCCTCTTTAAGGCCCGGAATCGGCGGGATCGCAGGCACTGAGCCTGTGGCGATAATTAGATTTCGACCCGAGTATTTTTTATCGAAGGCGTCATGCAGACAGAACAGATCACCATCACGACCGCTGATCCTGGCTGCAGCCTCGATTACTTCGACACCGGACGCTTTCATCTTCTGCTTAACCCCGGCCACTAGCATGCGCACGACTTTATTCTTACGCTTGATCACCTGAGACTGGTCATACGAAGTCTCGCTTGTTTTGATACCGAAAACTTGGCTGTCTCGGGCCTGATTATACAGTTTTGCTGAGTTAAGCAGTGCTTTCGACGGAATACAGCCTTCATTGAGACAGACACCGCCCAGTTTATTTTGTTCGAACAAGGCGACCTTGAGTCCTGCTGCACCGGCACGCTCGGCTGCCGTATATCCGCCCGGGCCTCCGCCTATAATTAACAGATCATATATCATTATTTCAAAGTTTCCTTTATTGCTGCTAATAAATTTAGATCTTCAGTTGTCTCGGATCAGAGATCGTCAGTGAACTGCTCCTTGATGCGACCATAGCGATAGGCTCGGATCAATTCCTCGAGATCGGCGATCATGCTATCCCACTCCCGGCCCAGATCAGTATCGCCTTCGACCAGACGCCGCGGCATCTCCTCTACGATCTGCAGTGTCGGAGTATAGGAGCCCAGATCGTTGACAATACTGTAGTCCAGGCTGTGGTGTTGTGCCAGAGCCAGATGATGGGAATTGAAGATCAGGGTATAGCCGGCAATTCCTGTCTTCGGCTGATAAGCCTTGGCGATCCCGCCGTCGATCACATAGAGCTTACCATTGGCCTTGATCGGACTCTCGCCATCTTTAATCTTGACCGGTACATGGCCGTTGATAATATGCGAAATATCCGGATCGAGACCGAATTCTGTCAATATCCGGCAAACAACTTCTTCTTGTTGGGACAGCGTGAAATAGGGATTGTAATGCTCTTTGCGGATAGCCCTGTCCTCAACAAAGAAATTTTCAAAGGTTGACATCTGACTCTTACCGAAGAGCGGTGACTTATGTCCGGACCAGAGATACCACATCAGATCTTCCGCTTGCTGCTTTTGTCTCGGTTCTGAAGTCAGGAAATAAGCATCTTGGATTAGCAGATTGAGTTGATCCAGCAATGCTTTGCCGCCGTATTCCTTGCCTTTGATCTTCATAGTATCGAAGCTGCCGTCTTCCCGCAGCGGGATACAGCCGTGAAAGAGCAGATTATTATTGACCGTTTTGTACATGCTGCCGCTGGAATAGAGGAAACGAATATGCCGCTGCAGAGGCTCCGAGTGTAGGAAAGATGCCCTGATACCGCGCATCAGATCTTTTTCCTCCTCTGTCAATTGGAGCGGATTTTTAGGATCAATGGTAGGGAAATTGGTATCCAGCAACGGATATTCCTTATCTCCGTGCTTATAGACACCCCGCTCAAAGTCCACTTTTTTCAGTACTATCCGATCGTTCATCTCATATTCCGGATGGCGCTCCAAGAGCTGACCTTCCAGCTTGAATTGGATGATGGAAATCGCCTTGTGCATCCGTGCCGCATGGGTTGGATCGACTTGATCATACTCATTCTTGTCGAGAATTTTGGGCTGGAATCTGGCGCACTCGTCCTGGCCGTAGACGGCTTCGGCAAAGGATGACAAAGGCCGGAGATTCAGATCGTAACCATCCTCCAAGGCATCGAAATTGTTGTAGCCGATGCCGATGCGCAGCACACTGGTCATGCAGACTTCATTGCCGGCGGCGGCACCCATCCAGAGGATGTCATGATTGCCCCACTGGATATCCACTACCGGGAAATTGATCAATTCTTCCATAATGCGGTGCGGACCCGGGCCCCGGTCGAAGATATCGCCGAGGATATGCAGGGAATTGACGCAGAGATTTTGAATCATATTGCACATGGCAATGATAAAGCTCTTGCTGGCGTCAGCTTCGATAATAAAACGGACGATACTCTCAATATAGTCCTTTTTATTTTGTTCTTCATAGCCCGTGAACAGGAGTTCCGTAATGATATCGTAGTAAAGCTGCGGCGTCTTGCGGGCAATATTTTCCCTTGAAGATTTGGTTCCGATATAGTGGCAAAGATCAACCAGACGGAAAATGACAATCCGAATCCATTCCGGTGTCAGACGGTCAGATTCTTTCAAAATCTGCAGGACCCGGGTCGGATCATAGACCAGATTCGCCAATTGATTTTGCTCCTCAGTAGTCAGTTTATTGGCAAAAAGCTCGGAGATCTTGGTCCGGATATTCCCTGAGGCGGAGCGCAGCAGATGCACGAAGGCCTTATCCTCACCATGCAAATCGCTGAAGAAGTATTCCGTTCCTTTGGGTAGGGCTTTCAGAGCATTGAGATGAATGATCTCGGCCGTAGCCGCCTTGATATTAGGATAATCCTTAGCTAATAATTGCAGATATTTGTCAGTGTTCATGACTTCAATCTCCTTTGCCGATATGTTCTATATTTTATCCGGTATGTTCGTATTGTGCTCCAATTTTAATCTATCTGTAGCTATTATGCCATCAAGAGTTACGTCTGTTGATGGTTAATGCTCTCTATTTAGTTTAAAATATGAAAAATGCCGGACTCGGTCTTTAGATATCTGCCGCTTGCGACAGTTTTACAGTCCGTCCACCTCTCCGGAGCTGACAAGATTGCCCCGGGGCACACGAACCGCAGGGATCGACTGTCCATCCCGCCCGGCACCGACGAGACTCGGTACATATTATGAAACCTACCATCATCAAGCTGAGAATACTGTTTGCCCGCTACAACCGGTTACTGCGCTTTGCGGTGACCGGACTGGTAATTGTTCTGGTCGTTATTGCAGCCAGCCGGCAGTTCGCCGGGATCAAGCTGGATGAAATACGTCGGGCGGCTCAGGAGTTATCCGTGCCTAAATTGTTGTGGAGTTCTCTTTTGGGGCTGGCCTGCTTCCTGATTGCAGGAGTTTATGATGTGGTTGAAGATTATTTCCATGACAGCGCACTCAGTAAACTGCAGCTGTTGTGGATCGGCTGGACCTCGCAAGCGTTCGGGCGTTTCTTGGGTTTCGGCGGGCTGTCCGGCGGTGCTCTGAGGCTTAAACTATATCGGCGCTATCACAGTAACCGGGACAATACGATGGGCTATGCCGCACGTATCTGGGCTGCCGGGCTGACGGGGGTCTGCCTGTTTCTGATGTTGGGATTGCCCTTTGCCGTCGGGATCTATGAGCCTTTTCTGCTTCTTTTGTGCTTCTTGTTCAGCCTCTATTTGCCGTTTTACTATCTGACCGGAGTTATCAAAATCGGTCGTCTCAATATCCGGGATTCCCAGATCGGTCGGATGCCGCTGCGCGAAAAACTCAGTCTGCATTTGGTCTCTTCTCTGGAATGGCTGGGTGCTTTCGCTTTTTTTGCCTATACGATCCGTCTTTTCTCGCCCGGTATCTTTTTGCCTTTACTGCTTTTCGTGTTTGTAGCTGCGACTGCCCTCGGCTATATGTCTTTCATTCCGGGTGGTTTCGGCAGTTTTGATCTTGCCGCCATCAGCATGCTGGGGATACTCGGGCTGGAGAAGGAGAAAGTCGTACTGTCGCTTTTGCTGTACCGACTGATTTTTTTCTTCCTGCCCTTCATTCTGTTTATGATAATCTTGGGCATCAACAGTTATCTGAGATTCCGGCGACAGCGAATAATAGACTTCTATAATATGTGAGGGTAATGAAATGGATTTTGAAAAACTTGGTTTGTTCTATCTGGGACGTGAAGTTGACGTAGAAACGAAAGAAAAGACAGACAATCTATTGCTGTATGATGCCAAAGACCTGACCACCCATGCCATGTGCGTGGGTATGACGGGCAGCGGTAAGACCGGCCTTTGCATCGGGCTGCTGGAAGAGGCGGCGATGGACCGCATTCCGGCGATTGTAGTCGATCCTAAAGGCGATATGACGAATCTACTGCTTAGCTTCCCCGATATGACGGCAGCGGATTTTGAGCCCTGGGTCAGAGTGGAAGAGGTGCAAACACAAGGAATTTCGCTTCAGGAATATGCCGCGCAGCAGGCCGAGATCTGGCGCTCGGGTTTAGCTGGCTGGGGCATTGTTCCGGAGCGTATCCGAACCATGCGGGAGACTACGGAGTTTACGCTCTACACACCCGGCAGCTCGGCCGGCAAGCCGCTGTCCATCCTGAAGCTGCTGAACGTTCCTACTTCACAAGTGGCAGCGGACAGTGAGCTAATGGCTGAACAGGTATCGGGCACTGCTTCCAGTCTCTTAAGTTTGATCGGAATCGAGGCCGATCCTTTGCAGTCCAGAGAGCATATCCTGATTGCCAATATCTTGCATCAGAGCTGGGAACAGCAGCAGCGATTGGATCTGCCCCAACTGATCGCCGTCATTCAAAATCCGCCCTTTTCACGTGTAGGAATTATGGAGTTGGAAGATTTCTTCCCGCAAAAAGAGCGTTTTGCCTTAGCTCTGCGCTTTAATAATCTCCTGGCCTCACCGCAATTTGCCGGCTGGCTGGAGGGCGAAAGCTTAGATATTAACAATCTGCTCTATACTGAGACCGGTAAACCGAAAATTTCTATTCTCTCGATTTCTCATCTCAACGACAATGAGCGCATGTTCTTCGTTACTTTACTGCTGAATCAACTGGTGAACTGGATGCGCACTCAGTCCGGCACTTCCAGCCTGCGAGCGCTGTTCTATATGGATGAGATTTTTGGCTATTTCCCGCCGGTTGCCAATCCACCCTCCAAGCAGCCTTTGCTAACTTTACTGAAGCAAGCCAGAGCCTATGGTCTCGGTATTGTACTGACGACACAAAATCCGGTGGATTTGGACTATAAGGCACTGGCAAATATAGGTACCTGGTTTATCGGCCGTTTGCAGACCGAGCGTGACAAAGCCAGATTGCTGGACGGACTGGAGGGTGCAGCAGTTTCTTCAGGTTCCGCCTTCGACAGGAGCGGTATGGATACACTACTGTCCGGCCTGGGAAAGCGCAGATTCCTGATGAATAATGTGCATGAGACGGAACCGATTCTCTTTGAGACCCGTTGGACCATGTCCTATCTGGCCGGTCCCCTGCTGCGCAACCAGATCCGGGAGCTGACCGCCGGCACAGGCAGTGCAGGCGGCACAGAGCCGGCAAATGAATCGATACCGGCTGCCGCTATGACAGCTTCTGCAGTCGCTGCCTCGCCAGCAGATCTCACAGCGACAGGTGATTTCGTCAGCAGTGATGGGCAACCGCAGCCCATCCTGGCCGCAGATACTATAACTCCGGCGCCTACCGCTGTTGCGGCAGCTCCGTCGGATCACAGGCCTGCTTTCACTGAAATAGCCACGTCTGACGGTTTGCTGCTTACCGCCCCCGCTGCTCCTCAGGGTGTTCCTGTCTATTATTTCCGTGCGCAAGAAGAGGTGGTCCTGCAGCCCGCCCTGATCGGCCTAGCCGAGGTTAATTTTGAAGATCAAAAGAAGGAGATTTCCACCAGCCGTGAGGAGAGCTGGCTCACGCTCTTGCAGGAGGGACTGGTTACTGTCGCTTGGCAGTTGGATGATGATCAGATGATTCAGGAGCAAGACCTCAAAACCAGGGTACCTGAACAGGCAAGCTATATGCCGCTGCCGGCGATTGCCCAGAAGAAAACGAGCTTTACCCAGTGGGAGCGGGATCTGAAAGATGTGATTTACCGCCGAAGCAGGCTGGAACTGTTCCACAATCCCGGCACAGGATTAATCTCCCGGCCTGAGGAAGACCTGCGCGAATTCAAAATCCGTTTGGAGCAGGTGCTGCGAGAACAAAGGGACGAGGCGGTTCAGAAGCTGCGCGATAAATACCAAGCCCGCATCCTGCGGGCGGAAGAAAAGGTCAGAAGGCAGGAACAACAGCTGTCTCGGAAAGTGGAGCAAGCTGAGGATGCCAAGAGACAGACCGCTATCTCGGTTGGTGCTACCATACTAGGTGCTTTCATGGGTCGCAAGACTCTCTCCACCTCCACCCTGGGTCGAGCAACTACCGCAGCCAGGTCTAGAAGCCGTTCACAGCGACAAGGAAGCGATGTGGGCAGAGCAGAGGAAACACTGACTGTATATCAGGAAGAGTTGCAAGCGCTGGAAGCTGAATTAGAACAGGAAGTCGAGCTCCTGCATCAGAAATTTGACCACCGGCAGGATGAGATTGAAACGGTCGAGATCGCACCGCGCAAGATGGATATCCGCCTGCGCGCTTTTGCTCTGGTCTGGCTGCCGGAGGGCATGCTATAAACAGCAGATATTATCTGCACCGACAAAATAGCAGAAGAAAACGAAAACGGTCTCACTATTAACTAATTGCCGGTTGCCGGATACAGGCTCTGTGCCGACATACCGCTAGGTTACCGATAGATTATAGATGGTATAAATAAACTAGAACTCCAGCAACTCTTCGAGCTTTCGGATCGTATATTTTGCATCTGCCTGGGGGTAAATAGCTTGCGGATCGTACAGGCAACTGTCCAGACCGAAGTCATTTGCCCCCTTGATATCTGATTCGGGGGAATCGCCCACCATCAGTACAGTTGACGGGTCGGGATTACCTGCCAGTTTCAGCACCGCCTCGAAAAATGCCGCCTCAGGTTTATTTGCACCTACCGCCTCGGAGACAACGATCTGGTGGATATGGGGCATCAGACCCGAGAGAGCGAAGCGCCGCTTCTGCACGAAATCAACGCCATTGGTGGCGATGACGATCCGGCTGCGCTCAGATAGCTGCCGCAACACATCCTCTACCCCGGGAAAGGCGAAAACCTGATAACTGAGATGGGTCAGAAAAGAGCGATTGGCCAGTTCCGGCGATAAATTCAATCCGGCTTCCTGAGCAAAGATCTGAAAACGCTTTGGCAGCAGTTCTTGTTTTTTGATCTTGCCCCCGGCCAAATCGCGCCAAAGTCCCTGGTTAATGCGGTGAAAGCTGGCTAGCAGCGCCTCCGTCATCGGATAACCGAAGTCAAATAACATATGGTCCAGAGCTACCCGTTGACACTGGTCAAAGTCAAGCAAAGTGCCGTCCGCGTCCAGCAAAAACACCTGATACCGTTGCGAATTTTTACTCATGACAGACCTCTTCTTGTACTAAAAATTGGAGAGCCAAACTTGCCAAGGCAAGTCCGAATGCCGGCGGAACCAGCGACGAAGACGCTTGCACCTGCGCACCAGTGCTCTTAACTGCGCTTGTACCCATACCGGCGGTCGAGGCAAGCAGCTCAGTATTGGCGGTAGCTTTCAACTGCTGGTCTGACCTGGCCGGCTCATCGGAGAACACCACCGGCAGATGAATAATACCCTCTGCCTTCAGCTCCCGCCGCATGACCCGCGCCAGCTTATCGCCATGTGTCCGGGCCAAATCAGTACAGCGCACCCTGGTCGGGTCTAATCTGAAGCCGGCCCCCATTGAGGAAAAGATCGGGATACCGGCCCGCACCGCCTTCGTTATCAAAGCCACCTTGGTTTTGATGCTATCAATCGCATCTAAGATCAAGTCTATGTCAGGCTGCAGCGCCAGCACTTGCTCGATTTCGTCAGCTGTGACGAAGGCGCTGTGAATGGTGCACTGTGCCTCGGGGTTGATGTCCAGAATGCGCTCACGGGCCAGCTCCGTTTTGGTATGGCCCAGCGTCGAGTGCAGAGCGTAAAGCTGGCGGTTGAGATTGGACGGTTCGATCCGGTCGCCGTCAACCAGCAGGAAAGTTCCGATACCGGCTCTGGCCAAAGCCTCGGCGGCATAGGCGCCGACTCCGCCCAGACCGAAGATGGCGACTTTGGCTGCGGTCAGGCGCCGGATTCCGCCTTCGCCGTAGAGTGGCAACGAGCGGCTGAATAACGGATTATCAATCAAATTATAATTCATATCAATCCAGGCGTTGGAGGATTTGACGTGCGGCATGGATGCCGGAAGCACCCGCCTGCGACAAGCCTCTGGTAATGCCGGCACCATCGCCGATAGCGAAGAAATTGGGCAGCTCTGTTTCCAGTTCGGGAGTCAAATGCACGCGGCCGCTGTAAAACTTGACTTCCACACCGTAGAGCAATGTATCCGCATTGGCCGTGCCGGGTGCGAGCTTATCCAGGGCGTAAATCATCTCGATCACATTATCGAGATGGCGCTTGGGCAGAGCCAGACTCAGGTCGCCGGGTACGGCATCGAGCGTCGGACGCACGAAGCACTTGGTCATACGGTGGGTCGTTGTGCGCCGGCCATAGGTCAGATCGCCGAAGCGTTGCAACAGCACACCGCCGCCCAGCATATTCGACAGAGCCGCAATATGCTTGCCATAACGGTTCGGCTCGGTAAAGGGTTGGGTAAAGCGGTTCGAGACCAGCAAGGCAAAATTAGTATTCTCACTGCGCAGTTTGGGATCCTCATAACTATGGCCGTTGACTGTAATAATACCGTCGGTATTTTCCGTTACCACATGGCCGTAAGGGTTCATGCAGAAAGTGCGCACAATATCGTGATACTGCTTAGTCTCGTACAAAAGCTTGGCTTCGTACATGGCATCGGTAATATCCTTGAAGACCAGAGCCGGCAGTTCGACCCGGACACCCAGATCTACCCGATTATGTGTCAGTGAGAGACCCAGCCCCTTCGTCTGATGTGAAAACCATTCGGCACCGGCGCGCCCCGGTGCGGCGACCAAATACTTGCCCCGGAAGTCACCGGTTGTAGTCTCCAGCACATAGCCGTTGACTGTATCGGGAGATATGGCAGAAGACAGCGGGCCCTGTTGCTGCGGACGGATATTTTCCACCTTGGTCCGGCAAAAAAGATCAACCCTCTCTTCCAGCCAGGCCGACTGGCGGAGCAGAATTTCCCGATTTCTCTCTGTGCCGATGTGTTTGCACTCGGCATCGAGGAGATAAATATCGCAGCCGAGAGCTTTGCGGCGCACTTCCTCCGCCGCCGGCGTTCTCGTCGAATAAACTTCATCCGGCGCTCCGAACTCCTGATTGATCCGATCCACCTCATAGATCAGATCCATAACCTGCCTTGCCGGTAGATAATCGGTCAGCCAACCACCAAATTCTGTGGTGAAATTGAACTTGCCATCGGAAAAAGCGCCTGCCCCGCCGAAGCCGCGCATAATATCACAAGTGGGGCAATGCGTGCAGCTGGCACTCTGCCCGGCGATGATCGGACATTTCCTGTCCGCAATCGGTTCGCCCTGTTCCAGCAGCGCTATTTTCAGCTCCGGCCGCTTGCGAACCAGCTCTATAGCTGTAAAAATCCCCGCCAGTCCCGCACCAAGCACTAAGACATCATACTTTTTCATGCCCACCAAATCCTTTCCAACTATAAAAGCAGATAACTGCTACTCACATCATAATCTTAGCAGAACTATCTTCCACAGTTGTAATTATTAAACATTGACTATCAGATTCTTGACTTCCAATCTTTTTATTTTTCTGGAAATGAAATAGGTAGTGCGTCAGAAAATTGCTACCATAACCAGAGCTGAAATGAGAACTTGGAGCAGGGGAGCTCTTATCTTGATCCTACTTACTATCAGCGCAGCCAGGTAGCTCAGCAAATAGACCGCATTGAAAGACGAATTCTTCAATCCGACCGCTTTTATCACACTGATATTGCGATATTCCGACTCAATAGAACTGTAGATATTAAAATTCAAGATGGCCAAAGCGGCAATAGACATCACAATTACGCTGTTTTATCTGTGGCACTAAATGGGACCATTGCGCGTCTATTCGTTTTTTAAATCAAGTAAGACCTCAATATACTCGTCAGGCAGATCTGCATGTATATCATGGTCGGATTTAAAGCCGCCGATGTATTTACTGTTTGGTATTAAATCAACAACTTTCTGTGCATCTTTTTCGTCCATCGCAGCCAGTAAAATTCCGTTCTCGTCATAATAACCGGGCGCAGTTACTTTATTGGGTGCCACATGCATCACAACGGTGGGAGATTTTATATTTTTCAAAATTTCTTCTTGGTCAAAATCTGCAAACCAAGAAAAGTCATAGAATGTCACTCCGAATCTTAAATCGTAATGACTTGTTCCGTCCTGCATATTAGCATTTATGGCATAGATGGAATTTACCCCTAACTCCGGCGGATAAAACCATATTTTAGGGATTTGTCCGGGATGTTTTTCTAAATATTTCAAGGCAGGATTTTTGACAATCTTGTTCCATGCCTGGGGATCTTTAGCATTAAAAATCTCTTGCATATAGTCGTTCTCTAATGAATATTCCATGAAAGTATCTATCTCATTTTGATTAAGATAGTCAGACATATTTTTAAATCCCAGCCAGGAAATGGTTTTTTCCGCTCTTCCGGGAAGAGTGGAAAAGAAAGGCCCGTCTTCTAAGACCGTGCCTATAATGTAGTTAGGTGCCTTAGCAGAAACATAAGCGGCCAGCAAAGCCCCGGAAGAATGGCCGGAGATATAAGCTTCTTCCTTGATAATATTTTTCAGAAACCAAACTATATCATTTCCGATTTCTACTGCACTGTATTTGGCGGGATTTTTAGAGGAATTTCCGTGACCATAGTAATCAAGGGCATAAACATGAAATTCTTGGGATAGTTTTGGCAATACTTTGGCATAATCATAGCAGTTCACTTGCTGACCATGGAGTAAAAGTAGTTTGGGACCGTTGTTCGGACCTTCTAAATAATAAATTTCTGATCCGTCGCCTAATTTAGCTGTATTCTCAGTAAAACCTAGCTTATAGCCCCTTTTCTCTAAGAACTTCTCATTTAGATAATCATAATTTAGATTTCTATATGCGAAAATACTAACAGCTATTATAATAATCAGTACAATTATCCCCAACACAATTAAGACCTTTATTTTCTTACTCATATAGCTCTATTAACCATTAACCCCATTCGCCATTTAGTTCAATAAAGTAGTATTTTTATGTTACAGGTATTTTAAGTTATTTAAATCGTAAGCTTGTAAATTATATGTAAGACAGACAATCTGCTAATATAGTAAGAAAGTGACGAAGGCGCACAGCATCCGGACGTCATTCCTAGATAAGGAGGGCATATGCCGATCATTGATCTGAATGCAGCATTGGAACTGAATAAGATCTCCCAGGGAGCGGTCTATATTAATGACTATCCCGTGATTAGGACGGGTAAGAGATCCGATTTCATGATCGGTACTTTCATCAATCAGGATCAGGAAGTTGAGTTTAGGATCTGGGAGCCTGAGATCTTTAAGCCCGTGGTTGATAACGGTCCCGGAATCTACGATGCGGAAGTGGTAGGCAATAGCTTCAATGACAAGGTTTATCTGACCGTCCGTTCTATAGCGCCTTCACTGAGCCGTAATATTAAAAAGAGCGACTTCCTGAGCTCAATTCCCCGGATCATCCTGGATGCGAACTGGCAGCGGGTTCGGGAACGGCTATCGCGGATCGGCGTCAGCGATGGTTGCTGGGCTTTGATTGATGATGTAATTAATGATCCGTCTCTCGACGGCCGTTTCCAGACAGAGGGTGCCGCAATTAGACATCATGATAATCTCATCGGCGGTCTGCTGCATCATACGACCAAAATGCTCCGTATTCTGGCCGCCTTACTCGAGAATAATCCCGAGCTGCTTCCCAGTGCCGATCTGCTCTGCTTTGCTACTGTCGTGCACGATATCGGCAAAGTCTTCGAATACGATAATTTGGAAGTAGCTTCTTACTGGTATTCCTCACATCGGGTCAGAGGTATCGAATATCTGACCGGATTTGCTGATCGCATTATCAGCCAATACAACGAAGACTTCTATCGTCAGGTACAGGCTGTTATAGCAGGTCACCACGGCGAATACGGCGACCGCCCGACTACCGTCGCCGCCGCTATCATCCATTATGTTGACACCCTGGAAAGCCAGACCACCCGCTTGATTCAGGAGCTACAGGCATCCGAAGATGGCCGGCTGTACGACCGCGATTGGGGTTTCCTACAAGGATTGCCCTTAGGTGAGAAGTGAATAAGATCAGCAGTCAAATCGAAGATAGACTTCGCCAATCGACACATATGCATTGGATTATTGTTGCTGCGGTGATGTTTACTTTGGTTGCTATGTGGGGAACAACCTACAATTCGTACAGTCTCTTTGTAACGCCTGTACAGGAATCCTTGCAGGTATCGCGCTCAGATATTGTCTTAGGTGTAACTGTCAAGGGTATCGGCAGCATCCTGGGTTCTTATCTGTGTGCCCTTCTGCTGAATAAAATACCTGTCATGAAATTGCTGCGCCTGTGTGCGCTTCTGCTTGTGGGTAATATTGTCTTGCTCAGTTTTGTGCAGAATTTATGGCAATATTATGCCGTGCTCTTTATCCAAGCGGTTTTGACCGTCGTCGGGGGTTTCATTCCTCTATCCATCATCATTCACAATTGGTTTGAGAAACGTTCTGCACTGGCTATCGGGCTCGCTTTTACCGGTACCGGATTGGGGGGTGTGATTTTCAACTGGTTGGGCGGTATTTGGATACCTTCGATGGGCTGGCGGCGGGCGATGTTCCTGTTCGGGATTATTGTTTTATTTATTTTCCTGATCACGCTCTTTCTGATTATCCGCGCTACGCCTTATGAGATGGGCTTACGTCCCTATGGCGCCTCCGACGACTCGGATGCTGCTGAAGTTGACGGTGAACTGCAAGGTATCGAGGTTAGAGAAGCTTTTAAATCTGCCCGCTTCTGGATCTTTATGAGTGCGGTTTTTCTGATGGGGATAGCAACTAATAGCTTGTTCAATAATATCTCGCCGCATCTGATTGATACGGGCTATTCTTTGCCGCAGGCAGCTAAGATCACTTCAGCCCTGATGTTATTTTTGATGATCGGCAAGGCTCTGATCGGTTATCTCTTTGATCTTCTCGGTCTCCGTAGGGGAGCTTTGCTTTGTACACTATCAATTTCACTAGCCATCTTCAGTGCGATTATGATCAACAATCGTATCTTTATTCTGACTTTAATTGTTGGAGCGGGTATTGGACTATCCTTTAACTCAATTGCCTATCCTGTTTTCTCACTGCATCTGTTCGGCCCGAAGAACTATGCTCGCTTCTCCTCTTTCTTGCAGATCGCTCACGGCTTTGCCACGATCCTAAATCCGATTATTGTCAGCATCATTTTCCAGCGCAGCCATAGTTATATTCCGGCTTTTTGGATTTTCTTTATTATTTCCTGTCTGGTGGCTATTACCTGGTTATTCGTTCTGCCTAGTCAGAACAAAGAGCCGTTCTGAGTAGGAGAGCAAGGTGGGGCAAAATTCGCTTAGCAAAAAATTAAGCCACCGTCTGCCTATGCACTGGGTTACAGTCGGGGCCATCTTGTTGGGTTTGGCTGCTTTCTGGGGTTCAACTTACAATTCGTACAGTCTCTTTATGACGCCGATCCAAGAGTCCTTGCAGGTTACCCGGGCAGAAATAGTCTTGGGCATAACAGTTAGGGGTGTCGGCGATATCCTCGGCACCTATTTGTGTTCATTGTTGTTGCGGTATATTCCGGTAATGAGGCTGATCCGTCTGAACTTGTTGTTTCTGGTCGCCAGTATGGTTTCTCTGAGTTTTGTCCAGACTCTGACCCAATATTATATTGTGATTTTTATTCAGGCAACATTACTCTGTATCGGTGGCTATATCCCGCTCTCGATTGTGATTCATAATTGGTTCCGGAAGCGCTCCTCTTTCGCGATCGGTATCGCTTTTACCGGTTCCGGTCTGGGGGGTACGATCTACAACTGGTTGGGAGGTATCTGGATTCCGGCCTTCGGCTGGCGGTATACCATGTTATTATTTGCTCTGATTACGCTGGCAGTATCCTTCCTGACTTTGTTCCTGATTGTCAGACCTACACCGTCCGAGTTCGGGCTGAAACCCTATGGAGCGACGGAAAACGCGCAGGAGAATGAGGAACAGCTCCGGACTGAAGGAGTGGAAGTCAAAGACGCCGTGCGTACGGCGTCTTTCTGGGTTTTTATTTTGGCAATTTTTTTGATGAGTTTGGCCAACGATACGCTTTTCAGCAATCTTCCGCCGCATCTGATTGATGTCGGCTATCAATTGTCCGAAGCAGCAAAAATATCTTCTGCCGTGATGGTCTTCCTGACTATCGCCAAACCCCTGATGGGTTATCTTTATGATGTTCTAGGTCTTAAGATTACATCTATTCTGAGCTCTCTATTTACTATGGTCGGTCTTTTTAGTGCCATTATGATCAGTAATAAAGTCTTCGCAATACCTTTGGCAGTCTGCACCGGCATTGGCCTGGCTTTTTCTTCCGTGGCCTTTTCGATCCTTGTCCGCAGTATGTATGGACCTAAAAACTATGCCAAGTTCAGCTCATACCTGCAAATGACCTATGGTATTTCTTCTATCGTGGCACCCGTCATCGTCAGCTTCATCTATAACGAAACGCACAGCTATGTTTTTGCCTTCTGGATGTTACTGATATTCACCATCATTGCCGCGGTCGTGTTCTTCTTTGTTTTGCCCAAGCGGGGTCAATCACCTTACTAGCGGTCGGCTAGCTGGGCAAAGATTTTCTCCAGTGATGCTTTGGCATCGCCCAGGAGAAGAGCGACCTTGTCTGCGCTCTCGTCATAGAGCGGATTATCTACTCCGGCATAACCGGGCTGGCGGTCGAAGTTCATTATGATCAAATGCTTGGTATCCTCGACAGAGAGGATCGGCATGCCGTAGATGGGTGTGCCTTCGGCAGTATTGGCTGCCGGATTTACGACATCGTTGGCACCGATAATGATTGCCAGATCAGCATCCTTGAATTGGTCATTGATATCGTCCATTTCGCACAGTTTATCGTAGGGGATATCCACTTCAGCCAGTAGTACATTCATATGTCCCGGCATGCGTCCTGCCACCGGATGGATGGCAAAGTCGACTTTTGCGCCTTGACTTTCGAGCAGGAGCATCAGCTGTTTGACTTGCTCTTGAGCTTGGGATAGGGCCATGCCGTAACCGGGAACTATGATTACGCGGCGAGCCTCCATGAGCCAGTCCAGATGGGGATCTTCCTTTGCCACGGGTGCGATAGGGGTTTCCTGGGCGTCTTCGTCGGCCAATTCAATTTCAGCATCATCTGCTTGTTTTACTTCTGTTGCTCCCTGAGCCGCTTTTTTCATTGTGGGAGTAGATGTTTTGCCCAGAAGAATGTCCGCCAATTTGCGATTCATGGCGCGGCACATAATCTGAGTCAGCAAGAGGCCGGAAGCTCCGACAATACCGCCGACGGCTACCAGTAGGGGGTCAGAGATCGCCAGGCCGGCAATACCGCCGGCAACGCCTGAGAAGGAATTGAGCAAAGAGATGGTTATGGGCATATCGGCGCCACCGACGCGGATGGAGAAGATAATGCCGAAAGCGCCGGAGATGATGGCTGATAGCATAATCAGGAATATCTTGGCTGCTCCGCTCGCAAAAGCGGGATGAACAAAGAGAATGGCACTGACAAATCCCAGCAGTGCTGTGGAAATGGTCCAGAACTGATGCCCTTTGAGTACAATAGGTTTTTGCGTGAAAACCTGGTGGAGCTTGCCGGCTGCTACAATGGAGCCGGTCAGAGTCAGTGAGCCGACATAGATGGCTAGACCGGAGGTAATTAATGAGAAGGGGTCTTCACCGCCGGGATTGATCAAAGTCAGGGCACCGGCGATCATGGAGGCACCACCGCCGAAACCGTTGAGCAGGCCGACCATCTGGGGCATCTGGAGCATGGTGACCTTGCGCGAGATGATCAGACCAAGAATAGTGCCGATCAACATGGCGACCCAGAGATCAATCACTGAGAAGATATCGAAAGCCCACAAGGTAAGTGCGATCGCCAGGGCCATGGATACTGAACCCAGGAGATTGCCGGCTACGGCGCGGTTGACCTTGCTCATCATGGAAATACCGATCAGAACCGTGATCGCCAATAGTCCTGCCAAAACCAGATAGGGAATCTGCTTGTCAGGATCCATATTGGGGATGATATTGACGGTGCTGCTTTGTGCCATGACAGCGACTGAAATAAGAGAATTTAACATTAGTTCTGTCCTCCGGTTTTTTCGGTCCTGTCAGCAGATTCACTGTGGAACATGCGCAGCATCCGATCTGTGACGGCAAATCCGCCTACTACGTTTAACATAGCCAAAATAATGGCTATATAGCCGAAAATCCTGGCTATCCAGTTAACACCCGGTTCACCCAGGGTACCGGTAGCGGCGGTCGCCGCTAAACAGCCTAAGATTGTGACTCCGGAGAAAGCGTTCATGCCGGACATCAGAGGCGTGTGCAATAGACTCGGCACGCGGTTGATAATCTTGTATCCGACCAGAGCGGATACCACAAAAATAGCCAATAAGACAAATTGAATCGCAGACAATTTTCACCTCACAAAAATAAAATGCCACCGGCTGAAGTGCCGGTGGCAATATTGGATATACTATAGACCCATCGCCTCGCGGGCGCCTTGATGAACAATCTCACCGTCATGGGTGGTCAAGATTGAAGCTATGATTTCATCACTGAAGTCGAGTATGATCTCGCCGTCCCGGCAGAGATAATGCACCAGATTATAGACATTATGGGCAAACATCCAAGTGGCGCTCTGCGGCAGATGCCCGGGCAGATTTTTAATGCCGATCAAAGTGACGCCATGTTTGACTTCCACGGCGCCCGGCGGGGTGATTTCACAATTACCGCCCTGGTCGATCGAGATGTCAACAATAGCTGAACCGGGCTTCATTCTCTTGACCATATCTTCGGTGACCAGAATAGGGGCGACTTTGCCGGGGACTAGGGCTGAGAGGAAAACGATGTCCATCTGCTCAAGCTGCGGTGCCAGCAATTCGCGCTCCTCTGCCAGTCGCTCTTCAGAGAGCTGCAGAGCGTAGCCGCCTTCACCGACAGCCTCTTCACTAGGCACACCGGTCTCGACGATCTTGGCGCCCAGAGATTGGGCTTGAGTTACAGCATCCGGCCTGATGTCTGCGGCATAGGTTATGGCGCCCAGTCTCTTGGCTGTAGCCAAGGCCTGCAAACCTCCGACGCCGGCACCAATGATCAGGGCATTGATCGGTTTAACCATGCCGACTGCCGAAAAGATTTGCGGCACAAATTTGGGCAGGGCGTTGGCCGCCAGCAGGATGCCTTTGTAGCCGGCACAAGTTGACATTGAAGTCAGGGCGTCCATGTTTTGGGCACGGGAGATACGCGGTATAGCGTCTAAGGTCAGTGCGGTGATACCGTTTTCCGCCAGTTTCCGCACCATTTCATGGTTGACGGGTGAAGCAGGATGGATAAAGGTGATTAAGATTTGTCCCCGATGCATCAGGTCTGCTTCATTTTTACCATAATCGGCATTGAACTGCGGCTCTTTGACCTTGAGAATGATCTCTGCCCGGTCGAAGACTTCTTTGGCTGTATCTACGAGTTCCGCGCCGGCTTCCTGATATTCCGGATCATGATAAAAAGAACCTGTACCGGCTCCTTTCTCTACTAGGACTTGCAATCCGTCCGTAACCATTTTCTTTACTGTTTCCGGTGTTGCAGACACGCGCTGTTCACGGGGCATAATTTCTTTAGGGATGCCAACAATCATAATCTACCTCCAAATATAAACCTATGATTACATATCGTAACATTGATTAATGTTATAAGCAATAATTTTACCCTGAAAAACACTGATCTTTTGACATTATACAAAAATACAACAATTTTTATGCATAATGAATAACCGGAAAAGATTTGAATCAAAACCATTACCGATGAAAAAAGCCAATAAAGTACTTACGAATAGAAAGTTAAAATGAAAATTAGTTACTTCATATAAACCATTTTAGCCAGAATAGAAGATATTGTAAAATGGGCAATCTGCGGTAGCTAATTAATAACTATGTACATTTTATATAAACATTATCTACCCGATTATCTGCCCGCTGCGGCCTTGCCCTCTTCCCGCGGCAATACCAGATAGAACAGGAAGAAACAGAGGGCCATAGGTATAAGCATGGCTATAAAATGTGGCCGGTAGCTGCCGGTAAGATCGAAGATGGTATTGCCGATAATTGGCGTGAAGGTCATGCCGATATTATAAAAAGATACGAAGAGACTATTGACCTTAGAATAATCTTCCGGCCGGAAAATTCCTCGCGCTACCAAAGGTGGCGAGACTGTACCGGCCGGACTGCCCAGTAGATTGCCGAATGCTAGGGGTACCAGCGCCCAGGTATAGTGTGCCAGGCAGAGCGCCCCCAGGCCTGTGAAAGCGGCGAAGATGGCCAGCAGCGTTGCGAAGCGAACTGAGGTACGGTCATAGATCAGACCGAGCAAGACTTTTCCTACGGCCAGTAGCCCCATAGACATAGCCATAACATTGGCGGCGTAATAGGAAGAATAACCAAGATCACGGAAATAAGGTGTCACGAAGTTGATAATGCTGTAGCCGGCAACTCCGTTGCAGAGAAAAGCTAGGGCCAGCAGCCAGAACTTGCGGTCGGCAGCCACTCCTTTGCCCGTGGTTAAGTATTCATTGACCACATCAGCCACTTCTACTGCAGGGGAGGATCCCAGTGCGTCAGAGGCTGATGCCTTGTCAGCTAGTGCGGTGGTTGCAGTTTCGGCGGAGACTATTTTTTCGGCTTCGTCAGCAATCGCGCCATTCAGACCAGAAGATGTTGTTCCCGGCGCTCCTTCTATTCCTGATTCAAAAACAGCACTGCCGGCCGGATGCGGCGGCAGGCGGAGAACGAAGAAGCCGATCGGCACCACGAAGACGAACATGAGCAGCGTCAGAAAGCCGAAAGCATGCCGCCAGCTCAAGGATTCGATAATAATATTGACCAGTGGATTGAGGACCATACCTCCGATACCGCTGCCCATGAAGGTAATTCCCAGCGCCAAACCTATATCGCGGTCAAACCAGCTGTTGAGCAAGGCGGAAACCGGCACCATCGTAATGAAGCATTGCGCGATCCCGACCAGGAGCGAAATCGCATACAGTTGCCAGAGATTAGTGACGAAAGCAAAGCCGAGATAGAATAGTGGCGTCAGGATAGCGAAAATCCTGAACAGACGGATCAGCCCATATCTATCTATCAGGCGGCTGATGATCAGATTGACGAAGATTGTAGTCACCAGGATCAGAGTCTGAGCCAGTGAGAAACTCTGCCGGCTGATTCCCAGCCCCTCTGTCACCGGGATGGTAAAGATCGTAAAAACATTGTAGATGATGCCGACGGTCAGAGCCATCACAAAAAAGCAGGAGACTACAATCACCCACTTATTGAAGCCTTTCTTCCGCTGTGTACTCAAATTCTTTTCACTCCTTTGTCGCAGACAGTCCGCCGTCGTCCGTAATTACAAACGTCCGTTAAAATGAAGTTCAATAGCGACCGCCAAGCGGAATAATCTACCTGCCTGACGCCTTCGTCTGCCTCATACTATAACAAAATGCCGAATTGTGAGGCTGAACTTTTTCCTCTATCATAGAGACAAGGAGGGTCAGATGGATACTTTACACTGGTCAGAAGGGCGGCTTAGTCTGCTTGATCAGAGAGAGCTGCCCGCCAGGATCAGCTATCTCGAATATGACACCGTTGCAGGTGTGTACGAAGCGATTCGCGATATGGTAGTGCGCGGCGCGCCGGCGATCGGAGTTGCCGCCGCCTACGGTATGGTGCTGGCAGCCGGAGAGCTTCTGCCGACAGAGAACGAAGCTATATTGCTTGCTACCGAGGTTGATGAGGTCGTTACGGCTCCGATTCCGGCTACGAGCGAGCCTTGCTCACAAGACCGAGCCTGCAGTCCGACATTAGAAAGTCCGGGCGAAACAGTTAGGACTGATTCTTCTGCCATCGGGTCGGATCAAGCAGCTTACCGTATCAGCGCCGGAGATTTCTTGACCGCTTTTGAACAACGAGCCGACTACCTGATCTCGGCCCGCCCCACCGCTGTCAATTTAGAATGGGCAGTTTCACGCATGTTGGCTGCGGCTCGCCGTTGTTTAGAGCATGACTTATCAGTATTTGTCGAAAGCGCCATACAGGCACAACTGTTCTCCTGTCTGGAGAGGGAAGCGGTTCTGATCCAGGAGGAAGACCTACGTACCAATCGAGCGATCGGCGAGTATCTCCTGAGCTTGCTAAAGCCTGGCGACGGTGTCCTGACACATTGCAATGCCGGTGCACTGGCCACTACTGGCTATGGTACGGCCACCGCTCCCTTCTATTTGGCGCTGGAGCGGGACATTCCGCTTCGCATCTATGTCGATGAGACCAGACCCCGCCAGCAGGGAGCACGACTGACGGCTTTTGAACTGCAGCAGGCCGGTGCAGATCTCGTCCTGATCTGTGACAACATGGCAGCCAGTGTGATGAGCCAGGGCAAGATCCAAGCCTGCATTACAGGCTGTGACCGAGTTGCCGCCAATGGCGATACCGCGAATAAGATCGGTACCCTGGGAGTCGCCATTCTGGCCCGCCACTTCGGCATCCCTTTCTATATTGCCGCACCGACCTCGACCATCGATCTGTCCTGCCCGACCGGGGCGGACATTCCCATTGAAGAACGCAGTGCTGATGAAATCAGGCTGATAAATGGCGACTATATCTGCCCATCGGAGGTTCCGGTCTACAATCCCGGCTTCGATGTAACGCCCGCTGACCTGATTACAGCGATCGTAACCGAACACGGTATAATCTACCCACCATTTACAGACAAGCTGTAGAGTTGAAAAGGCGAACCTGCTGACACAAACGCTGCCGGTCGGCAAACGATGATGACAAGATCCGCTATTACTGGAACCGAGTGCAATCTATATGCATTTAAACGCTGACGATATGCTGCATAGCAATATAATTAATATGAATTAGTCGCTGGGAGGAAACATCATGCAGTACACAAAATCTCAAGAATTATTTGCAAGAGCTAAAGAGTATATGTCAGGAGGCCTGAATGCTAATGGCAGAAACAGAAAGCCTCATCCCATATATATGTCCAAAGCTCAAGATGCTTATGTTTATGACATCGATGGCAACAGATTTATTGACTTAATAATGGGTAATGGCACCCTCATACTCGGGCACAACAATCAGGAATTCAATGAATTGATGCAGAAATATATGCTTCAAAACGGGAATTTAGTAACAGGTTTTGATAGCAAATTAAGTGTAGATGTAGCGGAGCGTTTTTTGAGAATTACCGGGAATGAAAGAGTGCGTTTTACCAACACTGGTACGGAGGCGGTTCTCCATATTCTGCATATTGTCCGAGCAGCAACCGGCCGCAATAAAATTGCGGTTATGGAGGGAGCTTACAATGGCTGGTATGACGCTGTTTATGTAAACAGTTTTGCCCCGCTGTCAAAAGTTGGGAGTGTTGACCGACCGAATTCAGTGCCCGGCACAGCCGGACTGGATCCTAAAGTCGTAGAAAATACTTTGGTTTTGCCTTTCAATAATATTGAGGCGTCAGAGAATTTGATCAGAGAACATAAGGATGAATTGGCTGCCATTATTTTGGAGCCGATCATGATTGATATCGGCTTGGTTGAAGCAAGCCACAAATACATAGATTTCTTGAGAAGTATTTGCGATGAATTGGGGATAGTTTTAGTCTTTGATGAGTTGCTTACCGGATTTCGTGTAGCCCCCGGGGGATGTCAGGAATATTATAATGTTCGCGCGGATCTCTGCATGTATGGCAAGGCCTTTGCTAACGGTTATATATCTGCGGCCGTTTCCGGTAAAGCAAAATTTATGGATATTACTGCGCCGGGCCAAACAGTTGCCTTCCTCGGCACATTTAATGGACATCAGCTTTCAATATGTGCAACTGCCGCCACTTTAGATCTTCTGGAATCTAAAAATGTCGTAGAGAAACTAAATATTACAACTGATAATTTATGTTCCGAGTTTAATGCCCTAGCAGCAGGCAAAGGAATTCCTGCTCTGATGCGCGGCAAAGGCGGTCATTTCCAGGTTTATTTCATGGATAAGGCACCTACGAACTATCGGGAGGCAGCAGCGACCAATCCTGTAATGTATGAGCACTATGTTAATTCGCTCCAAAATAATGGTGTTTGGTGTTCACAAAATCCACTGTCACATCATGCGCTTAGTATTAAGCATGATGAAAAGGTTGTTTCTGAAATGCTGACAGCTATGGACAAGGCTTTAGAAGCTGCGGCCAAAGCCATTTAGAAAATTAATTTGTAGAGGTCAACTATTGATGTAAGTAGTCCTCAGGGGTGTATTCCGTGATGATATATTCGACTTCTATATGTCCTGCGGTGTGAGCCGCCGTTCTGAGGGCGGGTACTTGATCGGACGCCGTTCCCGGTAGGATTGGTAGAGGCTGAGTACCATGGCTACGGCATCACGACCGCTGATGCCGGAGGCGAGAGGTTCGCGGTTCTCTCTGATGGATCTGATCAGATCGTCGTAGAGCGCTGTGTGGGGATTGGCCAATTGTTTTAGCCCTAGCAGACCGTAGCGCCGGACCTGACGGCGCAGATGTCGCCGGATGTATTTTCTGCTGTGGAAACGACCGTCCTGATCAAGAACACTAAGCTTATGACTGCCTCGTCTTTTAGAAGCCCGAATACTCGCTTTCTCAGTCTGGATGAATAAGGCGGCCTCCTGGTCGCCGGGATCACCGACAGTTGTGCCCTCGACGGACAAGAGAGCGCCATTGGCGAGCCGGAAGATGCCTAGCCCAAAATCTTCAGCTTCGATCTGATGGCGTAGGTGCGCCAGTTCACAATTGGCCGTGATAGGCAGTGAATCGCAGAGCCAAGTCATCAGATCGAGAGCATGTACAGTCTGGTTCATTAAGACACCGCCGTCATCTTGCCAGCTGCCGCGCCAGGGCTGTTTCTCATAATAGGCCTGATCATGGCCCCAGCGGACAATAACGCTGCCGTATAGGATGCGGCCGAAGTGACCTGCGGCCAAGTCTGTCTGCAGCTCCTGCATAGTCATGGCATAGCGAAAAATATGTCCGACTGCGATCTTGAGATCGGCTTTGTCAGCCAGGTCCAGCAGATAGTCAGCTTGGTCCAGATCTAAGGTCAAAGGCTTTTCTATCAGCAGATGGCAGCCGGCTTGCAGAGCCTTTTCAGCCAGATCAAAATGGCTGCCGCTAGGCGTAGTTATAGCGCAGATATCCGGCTTCGTTTCCGCCAGCATCTGTTCGATCGCAGCGTAGACAGGGATACTGCGCCGAAAGCCATGTCTCTTAAGTATTTCAGCGCCGGCCTCCGGTCTGAGTTTAACTCCGGCTATCAGCCGCAGCCTCTGCTTTTGCTCCCAGAAACGGATCGCTTTGAGATGTTTCTCGGCGACCCGGCCCATTCCGACCAGAGCGATTGACAATGGTTTTTGATATCTGTTGGACAAGGCTGATCTCCTTGACGATTTTGTTCAAAGTATAGCATAGGGCGGGGTCAGAGGCATTGTTAATGCGGCCTTTCCCCGAGTGGGATATAATTAAAACAGTTGCAAGCTATGATGCGAGAGGTAATGCCATGGAAATCACAGAAGTTCTGAGTTATGTTGACCACACTCTGCTGCGGCCGACTGCTACCTGGGATGAGATCTGCCGGCTGATTGATGAGGCAGTCAGATTCGGCTGTGCCTCGGTCTGTATCCCGCCCGCCTTTGTGGCGGATGCGGCGGAATATGCGGAGGATCGGATTCCGATTTGCACGGTGGTCGGCTTCCCCAACGGTTACAGCAGCACTGCCACCAAGATGTTTGAAACCCAAGAAGCCATTGACGAAGGCGCCTCCGAAATCGATATGGTCGTCAATCTCGGATGGGTCAAGGATGGTCTCTACGAATATGTACAGGATGAGATTGAACAATTGAAAATGATCTGCGAGGACAAAATCCTCAAGGTGATAATTGAAGCCAGTGAACTGAGCGAAAAGGAAAAGATCAAACTCTGCCAAGTTGTGACCGCTGGCGGGGCGGACTTTATCAAGACCTCGACCGGATTTGCCGGCGGCGGTGCGACTTTTGACGATGTGATGTTGCTCCGCGAGCATATCGGGCCCGGAGTACAAATCAAGGCCGCAGGCGGCATCTCTTCACTGGAGGATGCTGTGAGATTTATCGAACTGGGAGCAAGCAGGCTGGGAACTTCGCGCCTGGTCAGGATCGCCCAGGCCGAAGCGGAGCAAGACCGGACTTAGGCGTAGATTACTTATGAATATGATTGACTTGATTAATAAAAAACAGCATGGCAAAAGCCTGACACGAGATGAAATCAGATATTTTATCTCGGAATATGTGGCGGGAAGCATTCCTGATTACCAGGCGGCGGCATTCCTGATGGCGATCTGGTTTACCGGGATGACGTCACAGGAGACGGGTGAGCTGACGCTGGCCATGGCCGAGTCCGGAGATCAGATTGATCTGTCGGAGATCCCCGGCATCAAAGTGGATAAACACTCGACCGGAGGCGTCGGCGATAAGACGACCATGATCGTGGCGCCGATGGTCGCTGTCTGCGGTGTGCCTGTAGCTAAGATGTCCGGCCGCGGGCTGGGCCATACCGGCGGCACCATTGATAAGCTGGAGGCAATTCCGGGACTTTCCACTGAATTGGAGATTGATCAGTTTATCAGTCAGGTCAGGGAGATCAATCTGGCCCTGGCCGGGCAGACTGCGAATCTGGCCCCGGCAGATAAGAAATTGTATGCTCTGCGCGATGTTACCTCGACGGTTGACCAAGTTGCTCTGATCGCCTCCAGCATCATGTCCAAGAAGCTCGCTTCCGGCGCTGACAAGATCGTACTTGATGTCAAGACCGGCAGTGGCGCTTTTATGAAGACTGTAGATGAGGCGATTGCCTTAGCGCAAATAATGGTGAATATCGGTGAGCACGCAGGTCGGGAGACGGTTGCGCTGGTGACTGATATGGACCGGCCGCTGGGCATGATGATCGGCAATAGTCTGGAAGTCGAAGAATCGCTGCAAGTTCTGCGCGGCGAAGGCCCGGCCGATTTAGCAGTGTTGTGCCGTCAGCTGGCTGCTAATATGCTGTATCTGGCAGGTCGAGGCAGTCTGGAGCAATGTGGGCAACTGGCAGAAGAGGCAGTTAATTCCGGCAGAGCGTTGGAGACTTTTGCCCTGATGGTGGCCGCCCAGGGCGGTGATGCCGCCTATATCCGTGGTGAAAAAACTTTTGATCGGGCGTCACAGTCATATACTGTTGTGGCTGCCAGCTCAGGTTTCGTCCATTTTATTGAGACGGATGATATAGGACGAGCGGCAGGTCTGCTAGGGGCGGGGCGCAGCCGCAAGGAAGATGCGATTGATCCATTGGCGGGCATCATCTTACATAAAACGCTGGGAGATAGGGTGACTGAGGGCGAGC
>JGI24712J26585_10000067_pt1 | contig 77901 bp, 74 predicted proteins | sample BioPla3DNA2_FD_26585 | JGI IMG/M metagenome (IMG submission 26585) | reverse complement strand
ACAACCACAACAACTACAACTTCAACTTCAAAAGAGGAAACAACAACACTAACTTCAGAAACAACATCGGGTGAAAGCAGTGGTAAAAAGCTTATTGTTAATAAACAGATAAACAGAGATGTTGAGGGTTCAAAGACAGTAGAAGTAAAGGTAAAGGATTTAATTGGTCCAAGAGATAAAATTAAATCCATAGCAGTAGAAATTGAGGCGTCTGGAAATATTGGCAATTTTGTTGGCGGATATGGATTCTCAGTTACTAATGGATACTCAAAGGAAACATCTAAGAACTGGTTCCAGTCAGATAACTTCAACCAGACAATTAATTCAAATTCAGGTACAATTGTATTAGATATTGATCCTGAATTAGCAGATTATATAGCATATGATGGTAACTTTGTATTTGGTATGTGGTGGAGTGACCAACAGCTAGTTACAGTTAAGTCAATCACAGCTACTGTAAAGGCTGGTGGGGAAGTAACAACAGTTACAACACCTATGGTTACTACTGTAACAACAACAACTTCTGAAACTACAACACCAAAAGAGACAACAACTGTTTCTGAAACTACAACACCAAAAGAGACAACAACTGTTCCTGAAACTACAACAACACAAAAGGAAACAACTACTCCTCCACCTGTGACTACACCAAAAGAGGAAGTAGAATGGGATAAGGTTGTTTACGGTGATGTAAACCTTGATGGAGATATAAGAATTACTGATATAATTGAATTTAACAAATTCTTGATTGGTTCAATTAACCTTTCACCTACAGCAAGAGAGAATGCGAACTGTGTATATGATGATAGACTAGATGTTTCTGATAATATGCAGATAGCTAAATACTTGGTATCACAGATTACTAGGGATAGTTTAGGTTGTAAAAGGTAAAGTTAGATAATAAAAATGCCTGACTAAAGTATTAGTCGGGCATTTTTTTTTGGATAATAAAATCTCTCACCAGTTAAACTGGTGAGAGATTGAAAGAGCGAGCATTTAAGATATATAGAAAATAAAGATGGAGAGTGATATTGGAAATTAAACATTAAAGCATTAGTTATAGAATAAAGCATATTAAGCCGTTGCAGCCTTCATTTATAATTCTTTCAAGAGTTTCCTGAAGCTTTAGTCTTGCTTCAATTGGCATGCGATATAATTTGTTATGTAGCCCTTCGTTAACAAGTTCATGTAGTGATTTTCCAAAAATATTCGACTCCCAAATCTTTTTTGGATTTTCTTCGAACTCTTGAAGCAGGTACATGACTAATTCTTCACTTTGTTTTTCGGTACCAACAATTGGACTTACCGTAGTATTTATAGATGCCTTCATAAGATGGATTGATGGAGCGGATGCTTTCAATTTTACTCCATATTTGCCGCCCTGTTTGATTATTTCAGGCTCTTCGAGGCTTAACTCATCCATAGTCGGCATAACAATACCATATCCAGTTGCTTCAACTTCTTCTAAAGCAGTCTTTATTTTCTCATAATCCTTTTTAATTTTGTTGAGATTAAGTAGAATTGGCATAAGGTCGCTTTCGCAAGTTATTTCAAGACCTGTTGTTTCACCTAAGATTTTATAGAACAGGCAATTTTCAAGCTCGACATTGATAGTTACACTGCCTTTACCTAAATCTATATCAGTAATTCTTGACTCAATTACATTATCGCATACCATAATTCCTTTTGCAACATTTTCTGAATCACGGACAGAAGACACAGTTCCAGCAGCATTACGAATTGCAGAGAAAATATTTTCTTTAAGCCAATGTGTTTTATCAAGACTGGTAATCCACTTTGCCATATTGATATTAATTTCTTTTACAGGGAAGGCAAAAAGGATTTGAGTAATAATTCTTCTGATGTCATTTTCGTTTAGAGTGAGGCAGTTAACTGGCATAGCAATTGTGTTATACTTATCCATTATGTTCTCACATATTTGTTGTACCTCTATGGAATTAGGGTTAACTGAATTTACAAGCACGATAAAGGGCTTATCAATTTCCTGTAATTCTTTTATAACGCGCTCTTCACATTCAGCATATTCTTCACGAGGAATATCAGAAATACTGCCGTCAGTTGTAATTACAAGCCCGATAGTTGAGTGTTCAGAGATAACCTTCTGAGTACCGATTTCAGCAGCCATATTAAATGGAACTTCATCATCGAACCATGGAGTCTGGACCATTCTGGGCATTTCGTTTTCTATATAGCCCAATGAGCTTGGAACAATATAGCCAACGCAATCAATCATGCGTACATTTAATCGTGCAGAGTTATCTAGGCTAATTTCAACAGCCTCTTCAGGTATGAATTTAGGCTCAGTAGTCATAATAGTTTTGCCAGCAGCGGATTGAGGAAGCTCATCAATAGCTCGTTCACGCTTAAATGCACTATCAATATTAGGGATTACAAGTGTTTCCATAAAACGCTTGATAAAGGTGGACTTACCAGTTCTGACAGGGCCGACAATTCCAATATAAATATTGCCATCCGTACGCTGTGCAATATCGCAATAAATATCTTTTGTCATTTTGAAACCTCCAATTTAAATCCAATAAGGATTAACTTAACTAAGTATTGGTATAATAATCATGCCGTTTTGAGTAAGCTTTTCATTTGTCAACTCATTTTCTTCCATTATTGCGGATACAGATGAGCTGTATTTTTTTGCGATTTCCCAAATATCTTCATCTTCAACACCGTAGTAGAGTTTAACAGCATAATCACCGTCACGCTGTTTTTTTATAGAGTTATCAACGCTTAAGTCGGTGATAATATCCATAACAGAGGATGAATAAAGGTTTCCGTTGATCTTCAAATCTGCCTTAACTGTAACAGTATTTGAAGATGAAAGATTGTATGAACAAGAGAGGATGCATACAGATGCTTCAAGAATTGAGCTATCAGTTATACCATTAAAGTTGGAAACATACTCAAAGGCCTCGTCTTTTTCAAGCATAATAGGCATACCCTTTTCGTTTCTTGCCATAATAGAATATTTAATCATACCTGAAACGGTTATTTTTTGCTCTTCAGCATTGACAAATGAATTAATATTAGATGTATTTGCCCAGACATCGTAGATACAATCTATTTCACCATCGCTATATTCAACAGTTGATTTAACCTGATGCTGAGCCTCAATAATTGAAGGGAATTGCTCAATCCTTACAGGAGAGGTTGTAAATTCACATGGATGAGTTGTTGAGTAGGCGTCTGTAACCAGTTCAACAACTGATGATTTTAAGGCTGTGCAACTAAGATTGATAGCCAGCTCACATTGAAGTGTTTTTGCATCGCCATCATTATTTGCAACGGTAGTAACATCACAGCTTATAACATCGGCATTAATAATACAATCAAAGCTTTCGTTAATACCATCTAAATCTATAATCTGGCTATACGGAAGATTGAATTGCATTGCCTCAAGAGAACCTTGACCATCCTTTTCACATGAATAAAGAATATTAATAATTGCTTCACCTTTCGAAACCAACTTGTTTGCAATTATTTTTTTGTCGCCAGTAAGAACGACAGCATCACTACGAATAATACCTAAAACAGGTGGGTTTGACATATTAAGCTCAATATCCTCATTGATAATAAATTGTTTTGTAGCAGTTATTTTGTTAGAAGCATAAGGAACACATTGTTTTTTAAGTTGAGTATTCAAGCCAAATGCGTCGCTGATTAGCTCGCGCTTTTGCTCTGCATAAATTTTTGACTTAATTGTAACTGCTCCTCGAATATCAAGTCTTCGCTGATTAACGACACGACAATTCACATAATCAACCTTAGGAGTAAGCACCACACTGAGATTGTCGTAGCTTTTATTAAGCTCTATTGTTTTTGAATAGCTCAGCTTTTGGTTCACGCATTGTAACAGACAACTTTCCTCACTGCAATACATTACTCTGAGTTGAACAACAAGTTCATAAGTGACCCTATCACCGTTTATTGAATAAGAGACGATTTTAGGACACATCTGACATTTTATTAGTTTAAAAATTTCTGGATAATAGTCAGGAAGAATGTAGTCTAACTCAACACTCTGTTCCTGCATACCGTCAAATATAGCCTCTTTAACGGATACTATTTCTTTGTTTAATTTCAATTCCATATGTACCTCCACATCTTTACTGATTAATATTCTTGCTAAAATATTCTATTCAGGAGAATAGGACAATATTCCTTACACAGCATTAAATATGCATTGACATGAATAATGTAGTGTGTTAGAATAAATAGTAGTTTGTAATAAAATATATGGTATATAATAGTATTTATTCATGATTGGAGAGAAATATAACATGGGCAAAAAAGATATTGACTATGTCTGGACAGATAAAAAAAGAACTCTTTTTGGGCTTCCAATAACATTTACAAGATATTTTTTAACTAATACAAAGTTTATAACGAGCATAGGCTTTTTAAATATTGAGGAGGATGAACTTGAGCTTTATAAGGTGACTGATAAAAAGCTTCAGTTACCATTTTTTCAAAGGATATTTGGCTGTGGCACAATAGTTTTGTATGTAAAGGATACGGACACACCGGTTAAGATTATACAATCTGTAAAGCAACCACGAAAGGTTTCCGCAATGCTTGATGAGAAAATAAATGCAGAGAGGAATAAGTATAAAATTCAAGGCAGGGATATGATGGGTGCATTTAATACCCATGATTGTGACGGAGATTTTGATATAGATGAATAAATGGTACCATTTTTATAAATGAAAAGGGGGAGAATAATGTTATCATTTATTAAAGAAACCCGTTCATGCTGGGAGTCACTAAAGGAAGAGAAACGCCCTATATATATATATGGAATGGGAAATGGTGCTTTAAAAATTATGTCTGCTTTTAAGCAATATGGAATACCGCTTGCAGGAGTATTTGCAAGCGATGACTTTGTTAGAGGGCATGAATTCGAGGGATATAGGGTACAGAAGCTCTCTGAAATAGAGGAAACAGTTGAAGATTTTGTAGTTGTACTTGCATTTGGAGTATGCAAGCAACCAATGATTGAAAAAATTGAATCGCTTGCATTGAAGTATAAGGTATATGTTCCAGATGTTCCTGTGGCTGGCAATGGTTTGTTCACATATGAATATTGTGTTGAGCACCAGGAGGAATTGGAAAGGGTATATAATTTACTTGCTGATAATTTTTCCAGAAAAGTTTTTGCTGATGTTATAAATTTTAAAATTAGTGGAGATATGAAGTATTTGAAAAACAACACTACTTCGAGGTCGGATGTATATCAGGGCATTATTAAGCCTAGTAAGGTTGAAGTTTTTGTTGATTTAGGAGCGTATAATGGTGATACGATAAAGGAGCTTTTAAGTTACACTGGTGGCTCTTATTCAGAAATATACGCTGTTGAGCCTGATAAGAAAAATTTTAAAAAATTATTAAGGTCAATAGAGGGCAAGGAAAGGATTACTGCAAAGAACGCAGTTGCATGGTGTATAGATACGGAAATTCAATTTGCTGCAAGGGAGGGGCGTCAATCCTCAGTTTCAGCATCAGGTTCAAAAATGCCAGCAATTTCTGTTGATAGTATGCTCGAAGGGAAGAAAGCAACATTAATAAAGATGGATGTTGAGGGAAGTGAAACAGAGGCAATTTGGGGTGCGTGTCATACAATTGCACATCATACACCAAAGCTAATGATTTCTCTATATCACAGGAATGAGGATATCTTTTCTATACCATTGCTAATTAACTCATTTCGTTCGGATTATAGGCTTTACATAAGGCGCCAACAATATTTGCCTGCATGGGAAACTAATCTATATGCTGTCTTATAGGTATAATAAGGGTGAATGGTCATTCTTATTTTGTTATAAAATGTATTTTATACAATGTTTAAATGAATAGATTTTTGTTAATTATATAAAAAAACAAGACAATGCATTGTGCATTTTGTCTTGTTTTTTATTTGTTTTGTTAAAAAAGATTATAAGTAAAAATGCGGATAAACTATTAATAAACTATTGACAATAATTTTAAATTTAATTATACTTAACTAGGTTAAATGTTTTAATAGTTAAATATATATATGGAGGAATCATGTTAGAGGAAAATCATAAGGAACAACTTGTAAGTTTAATAAGAAAGGTAAAAAGGCTTGATATTTGCTCATTAATGGGGATGAGTCATTCAGATTTTCATCTGTTTAAGGTAATTGATCAAATACAAAGCAATACTGATGCTCCGCAAATTAATGTAACAGATTTAGCAGATGAGCTCAGGGTATCAACCCCTGCGGTTTCAAAAAAGTTAAAATCTTTAGAAGAAAGGGGATATATTAAGAGAATTATTGACAAAAATAATCGAAGGAACACCTTTGTTGTATTAACAAAGGATGGTAAAGAAAAATATAGTAGGTCTAAAAAAGCTATGGACAGATACTTAAACAATGTATTTGTTGCTATGGGAAAAGAAGATATGGAAACATTAATTAGATTATCATGTAAACTATACAATATAATGGAAGAAGAGGTAATGAACTTTGCTGAAGATAATTAAATTTTTAAGGAAATCATGGGCGTATATACTTTTAATTATTGTACTTTTAGTAGTTCAGGCATTATGTGATTTATCACTTCCAGGCTATACTTCCGATATAGTAAATGTTGGAATACAGCAAGGAGGTGTTGAAGAGGATACTCCGGAGGCTATTTCTGAGGCTGAGTTTCAAAAGCTGCAGCTGTTTATGAATGATGAAGAAAAGAAACAGCTTAATTCTGCTTATTTTAGAGTAGATGAAAGTGTTGAGGCTTCAGAATACAATGCTTATAAGAAGAAATATAAGGTTTTGGAGAATAGTGCAATATATGTACTTAAAGAAGATGAAAAGGATTTAAGTGAGCTGTTGGAGGAGCCTATTCTAGCAGTTCTGACATTTTCAATGCTCGATGAAGAAAGTACGCTTGTTATGTTTTCACAGCATATGGACACACAGGGGATGACATTGTCACAATTAGCAGAGGCTATGGGTATTACAGTTGATGGAAATGAGCAGTTAAATATATTTGATTTTATAAAATCAGGGGTATTGGATGGTGTTGAACTTCGTAATAGTATTGTACAGCAGTATAGCAAGGCGGCGGACACAATTATATCCCAGATGTCAATAGCCTATGTTAAAGCCGAATATGAAAAAATTGGGATGGATATGGAGAAAAAGCAAACTAATTATTTGCTTTATACAGGTACAAAAATGCTTGCATTAGCACTATTGGGAACTATTATAAGTATAATAGTAGGATTAATTGCCTCAAAGGTTGCAGCAAAAGTAGGTTGCGATTTAAGAGAGGGTGTATTTAAAAGGGTAGTATCCTTTTCAAATACAGAAATGGACAGATTTTCGACAGCATCGTTGATTACAAGAAGCACTAATGATATACAACAGATTCAGATGGTATTGGTATTAATTTTGAGGATGGTGATTTATGCACCGATTTTAGGTATAGGTGGGGTAATAAAGATTTTAGACACCGATACCTCAATGGCATGGATTGTAGGATTTGCAATATTGGTGATAATATTTATTATATCAATTCTAATGGTTATTGCATTGCCAAAATTTAAGAAAATGCAAAGTCTTGTGGATAGACTTAATTTAGTAAGCCGTGAGATTTTAACAGGTTTGCCTGTTATAAGAGCATTCAGCAGACAAAAGCATGAAGAAAAAAGGTTTGATACAGCAAATATTAATCTTACAAAGGTTTCCTTGTTTACTAATAGGGTTATGGCATTTATGATGCCAATGATGATGCTTGTAATGAACTGTGTAGCTTTGCTTATTGTATGGGTTGGTGCAGACGGGGTTGATAATGGAAAGCTGCAGGTTGGCGATATGATGGCATTTATAAGCTATTCAATGCAGATAATTATTTCATTTTTGATGTTAACTATGATTTCTATTATATTGCCTCGTGCAACGGTATCAGCTAATCGTATTGATGAGGTTTTGACAACTGAGCCGATTATAAGAGATAAGGAAAATGTGGTAAGTCTTAGTCCAGGTAACAAGAGAGTTATAAACTTTGAAAATGTTAGCTTTAGGTATCCCAATGCTGAGGAGGATGTTCTAACAAATATAAACTTTACAGCAAACGCAGGAGAAACTACAGCTATAATAGGAAGTACAGGAAGTGGAAAATCAACTCTTGTTCAGCTTTTACCAAGATTTTATGATGTAACAGATGGAAGAATAACAATAGATGGAATAGATATCAGAGATATATNACAGCATGAATTAAGAGAAGAGATTGGATATGTTCCTCAGAAGGGAATACTGTTTTCAGGCGATATTGCATCAAATTTAAGATTTGGTAATGAGAATGCAACTGATGAGGAGATTAAAATAGCGGCAGAAATTGCTCAGGCGGCAAATTTTATTGAAGAGAAGCCTGACAAATATAAAAGTAGCATTTCACAGGGTGGAAGCAATGTCTCAGGAGGACAAAGGCAAAGGCTTGCGATTGCAAGGGCTATTGCAAAAAATCCTAATATTTATGTTTTTGATGATAGCTTTTCAGCACTTGATTATAAAACAGATGTTGAATTGAGAAGAGCGTTAAAGGAGAAGATTGCAGGTGCAACAGTAATAATTGTGGCACAGAGAATTAACACTATAAAAAATGCAGATAAAATTATAGTACTTGATGATGGAAATATGGTAGGAATGGGAACTCATGAGGAATTATTGCAGAACAATGAAGTATACAGGCAGATAGCAATGTCGCAATTATCTGAAGAGGAGCTTGGAATTGACATGAAGGGAGCTGAAAACAATGTCTGAAAAAATAAGAAAGTCAAATTCTCATAAGAATAAAGGTGGCATGGGTGGTCCGATGGGGGGAATGCCCGTTGAGAAGGCTAAGGATTTTAAGGGTACAGTATCAAAACTGATAAAATATATAGGAAGATATAAGTTTTCAGTTTTTGCAGTTATAATACTTTCAATAGGAAGTACAGTATTTAGTATCATAGGTCCAAAGCAATTAGGTAAAGCAATAAATGAAATATTCTATGGCTTGCAAAATAAAATTAGAGGTACTGGTGGAATAGATTTTGATGCAATCAAGAAGGTTTTGTTATTACTTTTGCTTTTATATGTAGTAAGCTCATTGCTTTCATTCATACAGGGCTGGATTATGACAACTGTATCCCAGAAGGTGTGTTATAGGTTAAGAAAGGAGCTTTCTGGGAAGATACATCGCCTGCCTATGAGCTTTTTTGACAAAACTACACATGGTGAGGTTCTTTCAAGAATTACAAATGATGTAGATACGCTTAATCAGAGTCTTAATCAGAGCATATCACAGCTAATAACATCAGTTACAACAATTATTGGTGTTTTAGTAATGATGCTGAGTATTAATGTTACAATGACTTTTATTGCCTTGCTTATTCTACCCATATCGGCAGTGCTCATGGTTGCTGTTGTGCAAAAATCACAGAAATACTTTAAAGACCAACAGGAATATCTTGGTCATGTAAATGGTCAGGTTGAGGAGGTCTTTGCTGGACATAATGTAATCAAGGCATTTAATAAGGAAAAATCAACGATTGAGGAATTTAATCAAAAGAACAAAGAGCTATATGTTTCCGCATGGAAATCGCAGTTTTTCTCGGGAATGATGCACCCCATTATGACATTTGTGGGGAATCTAGGATATGTTATAGTAGCTATATCCGGAGGGTTATTTGTTCTTAAAGGAAAAATTAAAGTTGGTGATATACAATCGTTCATACAATATGTAAGAAATTTTACCCAGCCCGTATCTCAGCTTGCACAGGTTTCAAGTATGCTCCAGAGTACAGCTGCAGCAGCAGAAAGAGTATTTGAGTTTTTGGCAGAGGAAGAGGAGGAGCAGAATGTTGCAGAGCAAGCAATCATAAGAGAAAAGACAGTTGATGAAAATGGTGGGGAAAATTATATTGAACGACCTGTTGCTGCAAGTGATATTGTTGGAAATGTAGAATTTGAAAATGTAAGTTTTGGATATAGCCCTGATAAGATTATTATCAACGATTTCAATGCAAAGGTGGAAAAGGGACAGAAAATTGCAATAGTAGGGCCTACTGGTGCTGGTAAGACAACAATGGTAAAGCTGCTTATGAGATTTTATGATGTAACTAGTGGCTCCATAAAGCTTGATGGCTATGATATCAGAAATATTGATAGAAATGAGCTTAGAAGAGCCTTTGGAATGGTTTTACAGGACACATGGCTTTTTAAAGGCACTATAATGGAGAATATAAGATATGGTTGTCTGGACGCATCTGATGACGAGGTAATAGCAGCAGCAAAAGCAGCGCATGCCCATCATTTTATTAAAACTCTTCCTGGTGGATATAACATGGAGCTGAATGAAGAAGCCAATAATGTATCACAGGGTCAAAAGCAGCTGTTGACAATTGCAAGAGCAATATTGGCAAATAATAAGGTTTTGATTTTAGATGAGGCAACTAGTTCGGTGGATACAAGAACTGAAGTAAGAATACAAAAAGCAATGAATAATTTGATGAAAGGCAGAACGAGCTTTATTATTGCTCATAGATTATCAACCATCAGAGATGCTGATTTGATTTTAGTGATGAAAGATGGAGATATTATCGAACAAGGTAATCATGATGAATTGATAAAGAAGAATGGATTTTATGCGGATTTATACAATTCTCAATTTGATAAGGCGTCATAAGATTAAAGAGGTTGCAATATAATGCAACCTCTTTTCATCATTAATTTTTATTAAAATTAATAAATTGTTTATAAGTTTTTTTATGATTTTATTGAAAAAGAGTAGATAATATGGTAATATAATAATATATTGATTGGAGGAGGGCGAGAGATGTCAACGATATTAGAGGTAAAGGACTTAAGCAAACAATATTCAAAGGTTCTTGCTGCAGATAATGTATCATTCAGTATTGATGAAGGTGAAATATTTGCATTAATAGGTCCAAATGGTGCAGGTAAGACAACAACAATCAGAATGATATCAACTCTTATAAAACCTACTTCGGGTGATGCAATTGTTAATGGATATAGCATTAATGATAAGCCTGAGAAGGTAAGGGAGAGTATTACTTATCTGCCTGATGAGGCTGGAGCATATAAAAATATGACGGGGTATAATTATCTTAAGTTTATGGCTAACATTTTTACAAATGATAAAGATAAGGCTGAAACATATGTTAAGCGTGCCGTTGAAATGTGTGGTCTAGGGGATAGACTTAACGAAAAAATTGCAAGCTACAGCAGGGGAATGATTAGAAAATTATTACTATCAAGAGCAGTTATGACATATCCGAAGCTTGCAATTCTTGATGAACCGACAAGTGGACTTGATGTAATAAACGCACTTGAAATCAGAAAAATTATAAAGGATTTGGCAAATAAGGGAATGTCTTTTTTAATCAGCTCCCATAATATGCTAGAAATTGAGTTTGTTTCCGATAGAGTGGGCATAATATCTAAAGGTAAGCTTTTGGTGGTTGGCAAAACAGAGGAATTGAAGCAAAGATATAATGTAGCGAATCTTGAGGAAGTTTTTGAGAGGGTGGTGTTGGAACATGAAGTTTATTAATTTGTTAAAAAAGGAATTGCGTGAGCTTATAAACGCACAAATGATTATCGGATTAGTTGTTTCAATGTCACTATTGGTGTTAATTGGTGGAATCATGGGTGACGCAATTGAAGATGCAGTTTCTAATAGTGGAGATGTATATATATGCGACCAGGACAATACAGAGTTTACCAAGAGAGTTATTGAAAATTTAAATGCAATGGGTTATAATGTTAATGAGAAGTCAGTAACAAAGGAAGATAGCGTGGAAATTCTTGAGGAATTGAATATAAATAGCCTTATTATCATTCCAAAAGGGTTTACGGAAGGAATTTTGAAAAATAATGCTGCTTCTGAATTAGAGTATATTAGCAGAATTAAAAGCACATCTGCAATGGCTAGCTTANGGGATGGCAGTACATCAGCCATAGAGAGTATAAAATCAATAATTTCAAATTTGCTTATGCAAGAGGGATATGGCTTAAGTGAGGCTGATATTACTGTTTTAGAAAACCCAGTTAATTTGAAAGAAGTAACCGTAGTGGATAAAAAATCTGCTAATGTAAGTGCAAGTACTATAATCGGTATGGCATCTACTCAGGGGATGATTGTACCAATTGTTATATTCATTTTAGTAATGTTTACATCACAGATGATAATTTCTACAATATCCACTGAAAAAATAGACAAAACACTTGAAACATTGTTATCAGCACCTGTTTCTAGGCTATCAGTTTTAGGTGCGAAAATGCTTGCAGCAGCAATAGTTGCGTTAATTAATGCAGTAGCCTATATGATTGCATTTAGTAGCTATATGAGCGGAATGCTGGGAAGTACGCTTGATACTACTGCAGTTATCGGTGAAGCATTGACTATGTCAGACATTTTAAAGGAATTAGGATTAAAGCTGACTGCGGGAGGATATATCCTATTAGGCTTGCAAATGTTCATGACAATAATGATAGCACTTTCTGTTTCATTGATTTTAGGTGCTATGGCAACTGATGCAAAGTCTGCACAGACATTGGTAATGCCGATTATGATTTTTGCAATGATACCATATATGATATCATTGTTTATGGATGTAAACTCCATGTCGAATATTGTGAAGATATTTGTATGGCTAATACCATTTACACATACATTTACAGCAATAAACAATATAATGTTTGGTAACTGGCCTGTATTCTGGGGAGGTTTGGCATATCAATTTGTTTTCTTTATCGTGTGTATGTATTTTGCATTAAAGTTGTTTACATCTGATAAAATCTTTACAATTTCACTTAATTTAGGGCAGAAGATGAAACTGAAAAAAGTTAAAAAAGGTTAATTATATATGAAATAGCACCTCCTACTAATATGCGTATGGAATGAATATATTTGTAATATATTAATGGAGGTGTTATTTTGTTTTTTGATAAGTACAAATTTATATCCCATAGGGGCTTGCATTCTAAGAGGCTGGATATTCCTGAAAATTCGATACCAGCTTTTTTAAGGAGTGTATCTAAAAACTTTGCGATAGAGTTGGATATAAGGATGAGCTCTGATGACGAAATTGTTGTTTTCCATGATGAGAGTTTGGAAAGAATGACTGGGGTAAAGGGAAATGTAGCTGATTTTACATCAGCTGAACTTCAAGAGCAGGTACTGAATGGCACTAAATATAAAATTCCTGTATTATCTGAGGTTTTAAGGCTTGTTGATGGAAGGGTTCCAATTTTAATTGAGCTTAAAAACGATGGTCTTGTGGGGAAGATGGAAAAGAGGCTTGTTCAAATTTTAAAGGGGTATAATGGTGAATATGCTATTCAGTCGTTTAATCCTTTTGTTTTACTATGGTTTAGGATTAATGCACCTCATATTAAAAGGGGACAGCTTGTAAGCGGCGATAATGGCTTGTGTCTAAAAAAAATACCTTTTAATTTTATAACTAAGCCTGATTTTGTTTCTTATAGATATAGTGATATTAATTATGATTTATACCAGAGATATAAAAAAGCCAATATCCCTATTATATGCTGGACAATTAGAACAATTGAGGATTTAAACAGAATGAAGGTCTATTGCAAGGCTTTTATTTTTGAGGAAATAGATAAGTTTAATAAATAAAAAAACAGTGAGGTTTTAATATGAAGTTTAAATATAGTAAAATTGCACCATATCTTATAGCTTTATTATATGTTACTGTTATAGTTTTAACTTTAAAAGGCATGTTTGGAATTTTTTCAATAACAGTATATTTTACTATATTGGCTGTTCTATATTTTATTACATCCAAAATTTTAGAGGTAAAAGAAATATTTACTAAAAAGATGACCGTTTTGTTGCTAAAATATCTTATTACGGTTGTCTGCATTTCAGGAATACTTTTAATTAACAATATGAGTTATATAAAGTTTTATCTAGTGATACATTTATTTTTTGCAGGTTTTTTTGCACTTAGATTTACAAGATTATATAAAGAGTTTAAGGCTAAGTCTGAGAAAGAGGATTTATGGGCTGAAATTACAAAGAGCTTGCAAAGAATAAATACTCTTGCGGGAAGGTTACCCAAAATAATTTATGATAATATCAGTGAAGATATAGATATTTTAAATCAAATTATAAATGAATCTCCTGCTGATTTAGATGAAAAAGTAAATTCAGTAGAAAAAAAGATATTCGATGCAATGATTGCATTGGAGGACCTTATTCAGTTAATGCTTGAGACAAACAGGGTTGAATATTCAATTGTGACAAATAAGGTTATTCGTTTAAGAAAACTTATTCAGGAAAGAGTTGATATATTATCTGGCTTTGATGAAAGCAAGAATTAAAAAGTGACGAAATAAGGAGTGTTTTTAAATGCCAAAGAAAAGTCCAAGATTTTATATAACATTATTTTTAATTAAAGTAATTACAAAAATTATGAGATTGCTAAAAAGAAATGCTACTAATTTACCTGGCGTAGTAGCATTAAAATTATGTCCGGACATACTTGCACAGTTAGAAAAACCGAAAACTATTATTGCAGTAACTGGAACAAATGGTAAGACAACGGTTTCTAATATGATAGTTGACGCGTTGGAATATAATGGGTATAAATTTATGAATAATCGTTTTGGAGGTAATATTCAAACAGGAATTATCTCTACTCTAATTGATAATACTACTTTATCTGGTAAAATAAAATATGATATGGCAGTTCTTGAGATAGATGAAAGAAGTGCAAACAGGATTTATCCATATGTAAAGCCTGATTTTCTTGTATGTACTAATTTGTCTAGGGATTCGTTTAAGAGGAATGCTCATCCTGAGTTCATTTCAGATATTTTGAATAAATATATCCCTAAGGAAACAAAGCTGATATTAAATGGTGATGATTTAATCAGTTCGCATCTTGCACCTGAAAATGAGAGGATATGCTTTGGTATAAGCTGGGAGGATGACGAAGAATCGATAACAGATAATATAATAAAGGATATAGTTATGTGTCCTGTTTGCAATTCAGTATTGCAATATGATTTTGTGCGATATAATCATATTGGACGAGCAAATTGTGAGAAATGTGATTTTGGAACATTGCCGATTGATTATGATGTAGTTAAAAGGGATTATGAAAACAGAAAACTAACAATTAAAACTCCTGAAGGTGAAGAGGAATATAGACTGGTAGGGGATAATATTACTGATTCATATAATATGGTGGCGGCAATAACATTATTGCGTGAGTTTGGACTAAGTAAGGAACAGGTTAACAATGCATTTGAAAATATGAAAATAGTTGAGACCAGATTCAATTCTGAGGAGATTAATGGTAAGCAGCTTATTATTAATCTTGCAAAAGGGCAAAATCCAATTGCCTGCTCTAGAGCTTGTGATTTTGTACGAAAGCATGATGGTAAAAAAGCTGTTATAATGATTCTAGAAGATTTTTATGATGCTAAGAATACAACTGAAAATATTGCTTGGATATATGAAACTGATTTTGAATTTCTGAATCAAGAGGATATAACGCAGATTATTGTCGGTGGCAAGCGCTCAAGTGATTATATGGTAAGACTACTTATGGCGGGAATTCCGAAGGAAAAGATTAAATGCTGCACTTCAGAAACAGATACACCAAACTTTTTGGATATAAGTTCAGTTGACAAAGTATTTATTTTATATGATTTGTTTAATGTAGATTCACTTAAAAGTATTCAAGAACAGGTGAAGAATAAGCTACTTAGTGGAGGAAATTTATCATGAAAATAGAGATTCTTTTTCCTGAGTTTTGCAATTTATTTGGAGATATAGGTAATATTAAATATTTAAAAGAATGTTTGCCTGATGAGGAGTTTATTGAAACATCATTTCAGTCAGAACCAAGATTCATATCTGAGGATGTAGATTTTATTTACATGGGTGCTATGACTGAGAGAATTCAGGAGAAGGTTATAGAAAAGTTTATGCCACATAAGCAAAGAATCAATGATTTAATAGAAAATGGAACAGTGTTTTTGTTTACAGGAAATGCAATGGAGGTTTTGGGTGAATATATTGAAGATGATGGTAGGAAGATTAAATGCTTAGGTTTGTTTAATTTTTATGCAAAGCGAAATATGATGGCAAGATATAGTGGTTTAGTGTTTGGAAAATTCAACGATATTGACATTGTTGGCTTCAAAGCACAATTTACTATGGCATATGGGGAAAATGATAACTCATACTTTATTAAAACTATTAGGGGTATTGGTTTCAATAAAGATAGCAATTTTGAAGGAATAGTAAGGAATAATTTTTTTGGAACATACTTGATTGGTCCAATTCTTATATTAAATCCACTGTTCACAAAATATTTATTGGAAAAGATGGGAGTAGAGTCGCCTAAAATAGCATTTGAAGATGAAGTTATGGAGGCTTATTATAAGAGATTAGAAGATTTTAAAAATCCTAAAATTGAAGTTTAATAAAAAAATGTTACGAAATCATTTCTTTATATTTTTTAATAAATTGTTAAGATAAAATCACATTATTATTAATATAATATCACATTATGTAGTAAACTGTGCCCTTACATTTTTGTAATTATATGATAAAATTAATAAAGATAGATAGAAAAAACAAATAAAAAAATACAACAAAAGAAAGGAAACAAGAAATGAGAGTAGTAACAAAGAGAACAAATGAAATCAAGGAGGTAAACAGAACAGTTTATGTGGAGGTGCTTGGTAATAATATGATTACATATAGAATTACCGAGAGCACCATTCTGATTGAAGGGGAGGAAAAGCATACATATGGCGTAGAAATTGAAAGTAATCTTAATGGTAAAACTGTTAAGGAGTCAATTACTGATTTCTCTCCCAGTCTATCTGAGGTAGTTGAATTTACAGAAAAACTGATAAGAAATTCTGTTTTACCCGCATCACTTTATGACATCGCCTTAGATTATCTTGGAACATGCATATAAGAATTTAAGGGAAACAATGAAAAAATGGTTGTGATAAAATTTCACAACCATTTTCTTTTATTTACCAAGAACAATTTTACTGATTTGTTTTAAATCATAGCTATTAATTATATTATCAGAGTTGAAATCAGCATTTGCAAAATTAAATGATATCTGTTCTTCCTTATTTAAAATATATCTCTTTGTTAATGCAACATCAAGTGAATTTACTTTACCGTCTGAATTAACATCTCCATTAGCAGTTGAAGGAGATGTATTATAGTGTTCAGATAGGCTAATACCATTGCTGCCAAGTGGTATCTGATGGTCAAGTCCTATAAATTTTCCCTCATCATTTTGCCATAATGCAGGCTTGAGGAGAGCGTATTTTTCCTCATCCCATTTGGAGAAGTTATCATAAACCAATCCACCAGTATCACCTGAATTTTCATTAAAGCACCAAAATGTGTGATGGAGTCGCTTTTCAATTATATAATCGCGAAGATAAGTCATCCATTTTTCATTATCTCCTCCATCCATAAAGCCACCCCATTCACCTATGAGTATTGGGGATATTCCTTCCTCATATAAATATGCCCAGTTGTCATACCAGCAGTCGTTCATTAAACTTTCCTGTGTAAAACCCTCATAAAACCAGGTTTGCTCATAAACCAAGGGTCCGTAATCATGAGGAGAATAAACTAATTTATTTTGATACTCACCTAAATCAATAGGATAGTCCCTTACTCCACGCAAATTACCACCCCACCAGGTTGAATGGTAATAAGTAAAGTTAGTTGTCCATTCGATTTTAGGAGCAGTCCAGTCATAGCCCTCCTTAGGATAAACCTCAGTACCCTCAACCACGATTAAAAGATTTGGATTTTTAGCAAGAATTCTTTTACCAGCAGTTTCAGCAACATGCTTCCAGTTATTATGATCGGTTGAGTCATCCCATTTAGCCATATTATCTGGTGTATCAGCAGTTCCATGTGGCTCATTTTTTATATCAATTGCAAGAATGGTATCATCATTTTTCCAATAGTCAGCAAACCATTCTAAAGCTTCATACATCATTTCTGTAGTATATTCTTCAGTATACCATAAATTAAAGACATGGCCAGCAGCATGTGTTTCAGCACTATGAATATCAATCATTATTTTTATGCCATACTGTTTACACCACTCAACAGCCTGTTCAAAGAGCTGTTTACTGTTCATACCAACGAGCTCAGGGTTTGTGAATTCGTTAACCTTAGGTGGCGCAGGGTCTGGGTCATCATTTTTCCACTGAGTAAGTATTTGCGTTGAAACAGGCACACGCAAAAAGTTTAGGCCACGATCAGCAATAGATTTTATTGCATCATGCATATTACATGACCAAACGCCATCAAAAACTCCACTTCCAACATTAAAACCAAACCAGTTACAGCCAGTAATCCAGACTTCATTTCCGTACATATCGACAATTTTATTGCCATCGACATATAGCCAATCGTCATTCGATGAGTCGATAGCTGCAAAGGCTTTAGTATTTGTGGAAGTATTTATAGAAAAACTCAAAGATGATATCATTGCTGCTGAAACAGCAATAGAAGTTATTTTTTTAATAATGCTCATAAGTATGTCCTCACTTTTACATAATTATTAAACATTATGTTTTACACGGTCATAAACCTCTGATTTTTTAGCATCATTAAATCTGTCGATAGTGCCAACCAAGTATCCAGTAATGCGTCTAATGCGTTGAAATGGAATATCCTTGAGGTAGTATTTAACATTCACAAAATCCCCATCCAATTCAATATCCATAGCATCTATTAATTTATTAGGATATTTATTCCTTCCATTTGCTATATATGCTTTTATTTCTTTATCAGAAACCTCACCGTTAAGTACATTTACTTTCACCATAATTATACCTCCTAAATCCTCCTCATTCAAGTAGCACATTTTGTGCTTTAGCAATATTATAACACAAGATAATGTGATTGACAAGCTATTTTTCAAAAAAAATAAAAATTTTCAGGAAATAATATAAAGCTATTATTTCCTGAAATTATTAGGTGATTTTTATCAGTATCAGAATCTGAAATCTCTTTCTCCTGCTTTAATCAGTTCAAGGTATTCATCAAATTTATTACGAACCTTTACTTCAGCGATATTTTCCCTTTCTTTTTTTATTACATTAAATGCTAGTTCTTTAAATTCATCATCTCCATAATCAAGAGCATATTCTGAAAGAGTAAGCATAGCATTTGGCAGACAGCAGTTTGAAATATCGCCTGTTTTGGCTAATTGCATAAATCTGTCCCCAGTTCTACCCTCACGATAACAAGCAGTACAAAAGCTTGGAATAAAGCCATTTTTAAGTAAAGTTTTTGCTACATCAGCTTGTGAGCGTTCATCTGAAACTTGAAATTGAGCAGTGCTGTCTTCTTTACATTTGCAGGGATTGTATAGGCTTTCTGCATATCCGCCAACACCAGTACATGAGCCGCCGCTTGCCTGAGAGATACCGAGAGAGATGATTTCATCTCTGAAGTGTTGCTCCTCTCTAGTGGAAATAATCATTCCAGTATAAGGAACAGCGAGTCTTAAAGCAGCAACAATTATTTTAAATTGCTCATCATTAACTATATATGGGTATTTATTTAAATCGACTCCTTCAGCTGCTCTTAATCTTGGCACTGAAATAGTATGAGGTCCTATACCAAAGGTATCTTCAAGGTGGAGAATATGCAACATAGTCGCAATTACTTCGTATTTATACTCATATAGACCATATAGAACACCGATTCCAACATCATCAATTCCAGCTTCCATAGCCCTGTCATGTGCAGTTGTGTGGTAATCATAATCACTTTTCGGACCTGATGGGTGATATTTCTCATAGGTAGGCTTATGATATGTTTCCTGGAAAAGTATATATGTGCCAATACCAGCATCTTTGAGTTTTTTATAATTTTCAACTGAAGTAGCAGCAATATTCACATTAATTCGTCTTATTTCACCATTTCCGCTTTTAGTGTTATAAACAGTTTTCATACATTCAAGTATGTAATCAATAGGACAGTTTTTATCGTCTTCTCCAGCCTCTATAGCGATACGCTTATGACCCATTTCAGCAAGAGCTTTGGTTTCAGCAGAAATCTGCTCCTGTGTGAGTTTTTTTCTTTTAATGCCAGAGCCAGTATGGTATCCGCAATATTTACAGCCATTAATGCAATAATTTGAAACATAAAGTGGTGCAAACATTACAATTCTTTTGCCATAAATATCTTCTTTAATTTTTCTTGCAAGTGAAAAAAAATGTTCGCGTAGTTCTGAATGTTCACCTGCTTCGCAGGCAAAAAGAAGAACAGAAACCTCCATATAATTTAAACCCTTGAGTGATTCAGCTTTTTTTAGAATTTCAAGTACTAAATCTTTATTATTTTTATTATCCTCACCGTATTTCAAGGCTTTAAGGATTTCATCATGACTGATAAATTCTTCAGCTTTTTTTGATTTACTATTAAACATATATTAGCTTTCTTATAATGAAAGCGTCCCTCCAATCATACTTAAATTAGTGTTTAGAGATGGCAGCCTTGACAGAAACGCCTTTTATTTGACCTAATTTACCAGTAAGGCTACTTATTTCATCAATAGTTGCATTTACAGCAACAGAAATAACAGAAATATTTTTTTCCCTGTAAGGTAAACCCATTCTACCGATAATTATTTTATTAAACTCATGCAAAATTGAATTTACTTTTTCTGACTTATCAATTTCATCTAAAACAATTCCAATAACAGCAATTTTTTTTTCCATAAACACCCCACAAAAAAACCGATTGCATAAATTCACACAATCGGACACAGCTAACATATTAATTTCACATTATAATTAAAGTTAGTCGTTATCCAATTGCCAAGACAGCTCTCTGCAATTCGATTAACATACAGTTTAGGCAATCAACGGGAGAATAAATCCTTCCGCTCATTGTTTCTATACTAATCATAAACCTATTTTTAAAAAAAGTCAAGCATAAAATAAAGAAAATTCTTAAAAGCACTATAAAAGATTCAGACGATATTTCATTTCCAACTTTTTAGGTAAAGGTTGCTGATTATAAACATCATACACAATTCTTTTTGCAATTGTAAGTATGAAATCAACCTCCTCTTTAGTGCAGGTATGTTCGCTAAGGCTTGCCTTGAGGACATATTCAATAATGGTTTGCATTTCTCCTTTTTGTAAAAGAGAAGAGTGCTTTTCGACATAATCGGCAAATTCAAAATATTGCATATTTGAGTTTTCGATACCGATAAAGGCAAGTATTTTTGTTATATATAAGTAAAGGTTTATGACATTGGAATTATTATTATCAGATTTTAAAGCTTGTATCATTTTTAAAAGAACATATTTTCTTTTAAGTATTATAAAACTGAGAGATAATATTACAAAGGAAATTATAGTAATAATCGTAATTACAACTGAATTTCTAAAAACATTTTTCTGCGGTGTAGATGATATAGATTCAGTATTAGAGGTTAATGATTTTTGAGCCTCTGATGTACCAGGTTTTGTTGTAGTTTTAGTAGTTGCCTTTGGTTCAGTTGCTTTGGTGGTTGTTGTTTTCCTGGTTGTACTAGTTTCGCGTTCAGTTTCTTCAGGAGTATCACCATTACTATATCCAGGAGTAAATTCATAAGGCACCCAACCGACATCATCTATATATACCTCAACCCATGCATGTGCGTATTTATCCTTTACATTAATTTTATATGAGGCATCAATATTTTTATTTGAAAGGTTAAATTCTGATTTTGGGATGATATAGCCTGTTACATACCTTGTAGGAATGCCAGCCATTCGTGCGAGCACAGCACCTGCGGAAGCAAAATGTGTGCAATATCCCTTATTATTTTCAAGCAAAAAGTAGCTTACAAAATCTTTATTTTTAGGAGTTTTACCAGGAGAAAGAGTGTATTTGGCATCCTTAGCCAAAGCTGTTTTTATTTTATCGAGCGTAACTTCTGGTGAATAATTATCTTCAAAGATAAAGGAATAGTTTTCATAAACCTCATTAATGTTGAAGTTTTCTGGAAGCTGAGTGTAATTATTATAAACAAAGTCACGATATGAGCTTTCTATTGTATGAATATCAGTAAAATTATTTACGCGGAAATAATTATTGAAATCATCAAGTACGCCATATGATGATTCCATGCTTTTAAAAGTAAAGGTGTATTCCTGCTTATTTTCTAGAGCTATTGTAGTATCATTTATATAAGTAAATTTATCGTTTTTATTCAAGACATAATACGGAACAAAATTTAAATTCTGATTTTTATTGTTGACAGTGATTTTAATAGTGTTTGTGTAAAAAGGATTTACGAATTCGACTTTGTTATACAATAAAAAATCTTGAGGGTAATACCCGGATTTTTTCATTTTTTCAAAAAGAGATAAGTTTTTCTCATATTCATTTTGAGGAATAATACTCCAACTATATCCAGTATAAATACCTCCTACAAAGCTTTTTAGATATAAAGCTTCATGAGGATTAAAAGAAACCTCTACAATTAAATCAGTTACATTATTATATTTAAGAAATCCCTGCTGACCGAGTTGTTGTTCGTAAATATTTTCTGAATATTCATTTTTAAAGGCTGATTTAATTTTTTCGATACTTTCCTGAACATTATCAACAGAAAATTCCTCAATAGAGTTTTTTATATTTGAGCGTAAATTATCAATTGTTTGAGGGCGTTTAAATTCTACAACATTTATTACAACATTGCTTAATATCAAAATTGAAAGGGCTATTGAAAAAGCCCATACTGTACTTAGCCCATCAACTTTTAATTTTATATTGGGTTTTGAATAGAAATTATTTTCCTTTCTGAGAAAATTGGCGTCAGTATTATTTGCATATTCATTATAGCTGGAATTTTGCAGAACCAAAACAGCAATCCAGAATGAAATAAGCATAAAAGTAAAAATATATTTAGGAGTAATTCCATAATACAAACCAATTTCCAAAAGAGGAAAAGTAATTAGGAAGCATATTGGTAAATTAGGTCTGGTGATTACAAAATAGCAGATAAGCATGATTAAAAGAAATGATGAAAAGATAAAAAAAGTGGTAATGCATTCTGATTGTGAAATTCTTGTACTAACTCTATAATATCCTATACTTGTTTCATTTATTTCGTTGTAAATTCGATTAACAACCAGCTGAAAACCGTTTATGTAGGTGTACCAATTCTTTTTTATGAGTGTTAAATATATTAGTAGTGTTGGTATTAATGTAAGAAGAAATTTTTTAGGCAATAAAAACACAGTAACAAAAAATGTAAAAAATAAAGATACATAAAAAAACAAGCCGAATTCATAAAACTTAAAGCTAAATAGGCTGATAAAGCTATAAATAGCTCCAAAGCAACCGAAAAAAGCGGTTAAAATCCTTGCAAGATATTTAAAAGAATATTCCTGCTTATGTAAAACAGAAAGTGATATATGGTCTTTTATTATTATACTTTTTTTGGGACTTTTAATTGTTTTTTTATTGTTAGTTCGTTTAACCATACTCTTAATTCCTTCTATGAATTATATTATAAAATCAGCTAAACACTGTTTTATTTTATTAGGCTTTATGTTGACAGAATTTATATCTAAATAATTTTCAGTAGTGGTAATATTATTTTCCTCTCCGACAAGGAGCAGTGTTTTTTTCACGCAATTGTTAATATTAGCAAGAAGATTTAAAGAGTCTGAATTTGCAAATGCAGTCAAGTAGATTGTATGAACATATTTATAATTGGAATCAGAATGAGCGTAATTTATTAAAGCATGTGGACTGTCAAAAAAATTTCTAGCATTAAAAATATTTCCAAGAAGTTTAAAAATATCCTCCTCATTGTTTATGACATCTGATTCTAATTTATCAGTAAATTGATTATACCAAGCTATTGTATGGATACTATTGTTTTCGATAAGAAAAAAGGAAATTGATAATAATGTTTCAGCAAGGGTATCGAATATTTCAATGTTTTTTTCATCAGTTTTAGGGTAGTAAAAATCAAATATAATCAGTGTGTTATTTGTTATTGGACGACTATATTCCTTAACCATAGGATAATTAGTCTTAGCGCTTAATTTCCAATGTATTTTGTTGATTTTATCCCCTTCATGGTATTCTTTTATATCGAAAATTTCAGATGGGTCATCACCGCTTTTAGTCTTTGAAAATATATCACTATCCTGATTTTCCAAAAATTTGTTAGAAAGATATGCATCAATGGAGTGGCAATCAGGAGTAACGACAATGCTGACAGTGGGTTGTTTAGGGACGAGTTTAATAGAACATAACTTCAAGTAGTCTATTATTGTTATATTTTGTAAGTTAATTTCTATTTTACCACAATATTTTGAGGTAAGTTTAAAGTTAACCTCTTGACGGTTTCGTGCCTGAATTGGGATAACAGCCGTAAGCCTGTCCGGAAGTCCCTCAAGGGTATTTTGGTATGTAATATTTATAACAGCATTCGGAATTGGAAAAAGACTGCTATTTTCTATAGTGACTTTGATATCTATGTCAGAATTTTTAGAACAGACCATAGTTTTTGACGATATATTTACATTGGACTTCTTTTTTACAATATTCAATATTGCAAACATTGAAATTGGATAAGAAATAGTAATCACAAGAAAAATAAGTGATAATAAATCAACATATAGGATAAAAAAGCATATTGAGATAAATAGAAGAATTGTGTAAATAACTAATTTTTTACCCATGATATACACCTACATGTTTATTTCAGGAACGGGAACATTGCTGATTATTTCAGCAAGTACGGATTTAACAGTAACATCATTAATTCTTGCCTTGGAATTAAGCAATATTCTATGTTCAACAACATCGTTAAAAATATATGTAACATCGTCAGGAATGACATAATCACGACCTCTTATTAGGGCGGTGGATTTTGCCATATTAGTTAATGCAAGTGTTCCTCTAGGACTTACACCAAGCTTGATTAGGGGGTGTTTCCTTGTTGCCTCAATTAATCTTGCAATATAAAGATATACCTTATCATCAATATAAACACAGTCAGCAAGTTGTTGCATATAGAGAATATCATCAGTAGAAAGAACTGAATTTACCTGCGACATAGGGTTATTGTTCTGTTTAGATTTAATTATATTAATTTCACTATTTATATCAGGATAGCCCATACTTAACTTAATAATAAAGCGGTCAAGCTGTGATTCGGGAAGCATTTGCGTGCCAATTGAGCCGATGGGATTTTGAGTTGCAATTACTATAAATGGTTTAGGAAGCTCACGAGTGATACCATCCACCGTAACCTTACTTTCCTCCATAATTTCAAGCAAAGCTGATTGAGTTTTACTTGAGGTTCTGTTAATTTCATCAGCTAGGAAAAGGTTGCACATAACGACACCCGGCTTATAATCAAAGTTACCTGTTGTCTTATTATATATGGTAAATCCTGTAACATCGGTAGGGAGAACATCTGGAGTAAATTGCATTCTATTATAATTTAGGGAAAGTGCTTTAGAAAATGCAAGAGCAAGTGTAGTTTTTCCCACTCCTGGAATATCTTCAATAAGGATATGTCCTTTAGAAATGATTGCAAGGAGTGTTTTTGCGATTATTTTTTCTTTGCCGATAATAACCTTTTGAATTTCATGCATTANACTTCTTACTTTTAAAATTGTACTATTACTTGATGTTTTTATGTTTGCACTCAAAAAATACACTTCCTTTATAGAATAAATCTTTATTTTATAATTATATCATAATATAGTAATTATTTCAATAGTTAAAATACAAAGAGCTGGTAGCTTTATTTTTTAATATGAAAATGTAATTATTTTAAATATTAATTTGAATAGTATACCCAAGAAAGAGCACTTATAAAACAATGTTTTGTGTTAGTTTTACAATAAAACTATATTTTTTTATGTACCTCCTACAAATATAATTTATAATGTATTAATTTTTTAAAAAAAACAAGAAAAATGAAGATTTTTATTTACTTTTATGCTATAATGGATTATAATTATTTTTAAATTTGCAGTATAATTTTTAACAATATTTATGAATTGTTTTTTATATTTTTAGGAGGAATTTTACTATATGGGCAAAATTAACAATAAATTAATTGGGAAAATATGCATATTGCTTGTATCGCTGTTAACAATGTATTTATTTCTGCCGTCCATAAGGGCAAAGGCTGAAGAACTGGAAAGCTCTGTATATAATGCACCTACATATAATGCTTTAACCGATACTTATAATTATGAATTCAGAAATATTAATTCTGCAATATTGGGAAGAGAGAAAATGTATTTTAAATATGATAAGGTTGTGGATAAAAAAATAAATGTATTTGATAGCTGCAAGGCTAAAAAGAATTATTTTGATATACTTAAATCTCCCCCAGAAGAAGTTGATCCAAAACCATATACAACTCATGGAATTGATGTTTCAAGGTGGCAAAACACAATTGACTGGAAAAAGGTGAAGGCTTCTGGTTTTACCTTTGCAATAATAAGGGCGGGGTATGGAAAGCTCCATCATCAAGAGGATGCAAACTTCAGAGTAAATATAGAAAATGCTAAAAAGGCAGGTATAAACTGTGGTGTATACTGGTACAGCTATGCGGTAACACCAGAGGAGGCGATACAAGAGGCTCAGGTTTGTCTTGATGTTATAAGGGGATATAAACTGGAGTATCCTGTAATGTTTGATATTGAGGAAGAAAGACAAAAAGCATTGGGCAAGGAAGCGGTTTCAAAAATAATAGAAGCATTTTGTTCGACTGTTGAGGCGCAGGGTTATTATGTAGGAATATATAGCTACAAGAATTTTCTAGTTAATTATGTAAGACAGGATATACTTGAAAGATATGATGTTTGGCTTGCGGAATGGAATGAAAAGCCTACATATACAGGTTCTTATGGAATCTGGCAATATACATCTAATGGAATAGTTAACGGAATAGAGGGTAGAGTGGATTTAAATATAGCATATAAAAACTATCCAGAGATAATGAAAACTCATCACTTAAATGGATATTAATGAAGTGAATAAGAAAACTTAATTGAAGATGTTGGCTTTGCTAACATCTTCTTGTTCAATAATGACATAAGGAGTTGTATTTATGCTTAATTATATTTTAGGTGGTTCAGGTCATGGAAAATCTACTGAGTTGATTAATAAAATCATAGAGGAATATGGCTCAGGCAAAAGGATATATGTAATTGTTCCTGAACAATTCTCATTTGAATTTGACAAAAAGCTCTATAATACTGTTGGTGTAGAAAAGTATAATGAAATAAACTGCCTTACCTTTACAACCTTGTCGAAGGAAATATTTCTAGCAAATGGTAACAAGTCAGGTGAATATGCTGATGAGATGACAAAAACAGTTCTAATGTATGAGGCTATAAAGGAAGTTAGGGATAATAAATGGCTTGATTTTTATGAAAAGCAATCGTTTAATACAGCATTTATAGAAAATGTAATACAGGCTGTTTCGGAGTTCAGAAAAGCAGGTATAACTCCTGATATGCTAATTCAAAGAACGACTAATATTAATTTACAGATTAAGGATAAGATAAAAGATATTGCGATGCTATATTCAGCTTATGATAAATTGCTTGAGAAAAATAAGCTGAAGGATAGCTTAACAGATATTTCTGAAGCAGCGGCCATTGCGAATATGAATGATTATTTTAAGGATACAATCTTCTTCATAGATGAGTTTGAGAGCTTTACAGGTGACGAGTATGAAATGCTTGATGTAATAATTTCTGAATGTGATAAATTATACATAGCATTGCGTACAGATGATGTAACAGCTCCTGAATTTTCACTTTTTGAAACAGTGAACAAAACTTTTGCAAAGCTTAATTATATTTCAAAAAAGTATGGCAGAGAATACAATATTCGTTTTTTGCAGGAGCCATATAGATTTAGAAAAAAAGAGCTGTCACATATTGAAAAAAATATATTGCGTACTAACAGAAAGGTTATGTATTTAGAAACTGAAAGCCCTGCAGTTAGAATAATTGAGTCAAAAAATTTATATCAGGAAGTTGAATTTGTTTGCGCTGAGATAAGAAGACTGATAATTGAGGAGGGTTATAAATACAAGGATATTGCAATAGTTTCAAGACAAATTTCAGATTACACAAGCATTTTTGAGTCAACCTTTGAAAGATATGAGATTCCATATTTTATGGATGTTAAGAAAACATTAATGCACACATCTATCATGGTTCTGATAACAAGCATACTTGAAATTGCTGCAAATAAGAAAATAGAATCGGAATTAATTTTTAAATATGCTAAAACACAGCTTATCGGTATAGGTTATCAGAATATTTCGTTGCTTGAAAACTATTGTTACAAGTGGGATATTGATGGAGATTTATGGCTAAGTGAGTTTGAATTTGATAAAAATGAAAAAATAGAGGAAATTCGAACCCAACTCATTACACCAATAGTCAAATTTAAGAATTCATGCGAGGACGCAACAGGATATGAGATATGCAAAGCTTTATATACCTTGCTTGAGGAAGTTAATGCTCCTAAAAATGTGAGTGGTCTGGCACAAAGTTACAAAGAAAGCGGATATTCAGATATTGCAAAGGAAATAAAGAAGCTATGGGCTGACTTAATGGATATGCTTGATGTTTTAGCAAGCTTATTAAAGGATAAAAAGATAGATATAGAAAATTTTAAGAATATTTTTATTGCAATGCTTAAAAATGAGACATACTCAATGCCACCGCAAAGGCTTGATNCTGTTACAGTTGCCTCTGCTGAAACAGCACGCTTAAATTCACCAAAGGTAACCTTTGTTGTCGGAGTTAATGATGGAATTTTTCCAAGCGCTGAAAAACCTACAGGATTAATATCTGACAGTGATAAAGAGGTTTTGGCATCAGTAGGTATTCAATTATTACGTACTGCTAAGGATATGATATCTGATGAAAGGTTAGTTGTATATAAGGCACTTTCATCAGCATCAGAAAAGCTGTATTTATCCTATCCATTAACTGATAATTCAGGAAGAGGAAAATATCCTTCATTTATTATTGAACAGGTTGAGGAAATGTTTGATGGTGCTTTGAAAATGTATTCAGATAAAATGGGAGCTGTTTTTTATTCGAAAACTTTGAAATCAGCCTATTACAACTATGTTCAGGGATATGAAAAAAATGATGAGGAATATTTAAGCATAAAGCAGGTTTTATCCGAGGATGAATTTTATAAAACCAAGCTTGAGTTTTTAGATAAGGCAAGTAATAATCCTGATTTTAGGATAACTGAAAAGGAGCTTGTTAAGGGGATTTTTTCAAATAAGTTGAGAATATCTGCTACAAGATTTGAAAATTATAATTTATGTCATTTTAAATTCTTTTGTCAAAATGGCTTGAAAATTAGACAAAGAGTTAAAAAGGAGATAAACGCATTAGAAAAGGGAAATATCATACATTATTGCATGGACAAGTTACTCTCCTCATGTAAAACGAAAGAAGAATTTTATGCCTTAACTAAGTCACAAATAGTAAAGCAGATAAATGACTATGCACAGGAATATAAGGAGAAGGAATTAGGAGGAGATATAGGTAAGTCGCAGAGATTTATCGTAAAATTTAAAAAAACAGTAGAAGGAATAGTCGATTTAGTTTTACATATTCAGGAGGAGTTTAGGCAGTCAAAATTTCGACCTGTTAATTTTGAGCTGGAAATATCGGATAGACAGGGTAATGCACCAATCAGGCTTAAGACAAAAGATGGCATAGAGGTTATACTGACTGGAAAAGTTGACAGAGTGGATATGTTTGAGGACAACGGAAAAAGGTATATCAGGGTTATTGATTATAAGACGGGTTCTAAAAGCTTTTCACTGGAAAACCTTATGTATGGACTTGATATGCAGATGCTGTTATATCTCTTTGCTTTAATAGATGAAAATGGAATGTATGCTGGCTCAGTGCCTGCTGGAGTGCTTTATATGCCATCTGGAAATTTACAATGTGACAGTGATAGAGGTGACTTAAAAGACATAGCTGACAGGATAAATTCTCAGTATAAGATGAAGGGTGTTGTGTTAAAAAACAGAGCTGTACTTCAGGCTATGGAGGAAAGGATTGATGGCGTGTATATTCCAGCAAAGATTTTAAAGTCTGATACTGGTGAAGGAGAAATAATGCTTAATAAGCAACATTCAACATTTCTGACAGAAAAGCAGTTTAAAAGGATAAAAGAGCACGCAAACAGGCTTCTTACAGAGATGGCAGAGGGCTTGTATGATGGAGATATTTCTGCTAATCCACTGGTGTCTGGGAATTGGAGTAGCTGCAATTATTGCGATTACTGGGATATTTGTGGAAATGTACCTAATGTTCGCAATAGGGAAATGGTTAAAGATAAAGAAACCATGAATGAATTTTTGGGAGATGAGTAGTTATGGCAGGTAGATGGACAGGTGAACAGCAGGCTGCTATTGATGCAAGGGGAACCTCGATAATAGTATCAGCAGCAGCGGGAAGTGGTAAAACTTCAGTTCTGGTGGAGAGATTATTGAGGCAGTTATCTGATACGGAGAATAAGGTTTCAGCGGAGAAAATAATTGTTGTTACTTTTACAAATGATGCGGCAGCAGAAATGAAAAAGCGTTTGACAATCGGTTTGTCAAAGCTAATTGATGAACAACCTGATAATCGCTGGCTTTATGAGCAACAGGCAATGCTTCAGTACGCAAAAATCTGCACAATCCACTCATTTTGTTTTGATTTGATTAGGGAAAATATTCAAGAGCTGGATATATCCTCAGGCTTTAGAATCATGGAGGAGAACGAACAAAATGTTATTGTAAATAATGCGATTGAAACTGTTCTTGAGAGAGCCTATAAAAACACTTCTAATGAGATGGATAAGTTATACAATTATTTTTGCAGTAAAAGTGATGATGATTTAATAAAGGTAATTTTACAGGTTTATAAGAGTCTGGATAATGTACCGTTTTATGAGCTTTGGCTTGATAGGATAATCAAATCATATGATGTGAGTGAACTATCTGAAAATATATACATAAAAGAATATATTAAATATCTTTCAGATGTATGTATCGGTGCTTTACAGGATATGAAGGAATTGCTTAATCTTTCATATAAGTTGGATGATATAAGAGTTAGCAATTTAATAAATGATGAAATAACAATGTTTGAAAAATTGTTAGAGCAGTGTAATATGGAGAAAATTGTGATTCCAGATTTGCTTGCAGTAATAAGTAGTATTAAATTTGAGAATTTCCCGAGAAAAACAAAAAACTCAATTAATCTTGTAGAAAGAGAAAATTTAATGGAAGAGCGTAAGGCGTATAAGGAAGAGTTAATGCAAACACTTGGCAAGGCAAAGGAAATTCTGGTTTATGCCAAAGAGGATTTGCAGGCACATAGTGAAATAATCAAGAGTATGAAATATTTNATAGGTGAGGTTAAATCCGAAATTTGGTCAATCAAGGTTAAGAAAAATGCTATAGGATTTAATGATGCTGAGCANTTGACCTTAAAACTCTTGACAGAGACAGACGGCGATGGAAATATCAAAAAGTCAAAGCTTGCAGAAGAATTATCTGAATTCTATAAGATAATAATGGTTGACGAGTTTCAGGATTCAAATAATAATCAGGACCTTATATTTAAGCTCTTATCACGAAATGGAACAGCGGATAGTAATGGGGATAATGTTTTTCTTGTTGGTGATGTTAAGCAGTCGATTTATCGTTTCCGTATGGCTAATCCTAAAATATTTATAGATACAATGAAAAAATCTACTCCTTACAATAGGGAAAGAAAGGGTGGCATATCCTGTATAAAGCTGAATAAAAACTTTAGGAGTTCTGCTGGGGTGGTGAATTTTGTTAANTTTGTATTTGAAAATATAATGTCACAAGCAGTTGGAGAGATAGATTACGAGGAATCAGAAAGGCTTGTGCAGGGGGCTGAATATCCTAAAAGCATTGCAAGCAGTACACAAATTGCATTAATTCCAAAGGATAAGGATGATAAAACAAATTATGAGGCAATTTATGTTGCAGAACAGATTTCAAAGATGCTAAAGGAAAAGTATCCAGTATGCAATAAGGACGGAATAACTGTCCGACCGTGTGAAATGCGTGATTTCTGTATTTTAATCAGGAAGAATAAAAATGCTAATGAATATGTTCAGGCACTTGAGGATTGTGGGATTTCAGCATACGCAGAGGAAACAGAGGGCTATTTAAAATCAAGAGAGGTTTCTGTTCTGCTTAATTTTCTGAGGGTAATTGATAATCCATTACTTGATACGGCACTTACATCTGTAATGCTATCACAAATGTTTATGATGACTGCTGATGATGTTGCAAAAATAAGATTGGTTAACAGGGAAACAAGTTTGTTCTCAGCCTTATGCGAAGGAATTGGTAGGAAATATGATGTGGAAAGTGATGAATATAATGAGCCGGTTTTTGAAGGGGAGTTATTGTTAAAGGCAAGGTATCTTTACGATACAATAAATGAAATGCGAATGTATTCAGTTAGCTACACACTGGAGGAATTAATTAGAAAAATATATGACAGTACTGATTTTCTTTCTGTAATGCAGTTATACAAGGATAGTGAAAAAAGAAAAGCTAATCTCAGGATTTTGCTTGAGTATGCAAAATCATATGAGCAAAGCACATCGGATACAACATCGAGTGGAATATCTGGCTTTTTGAGATATATTGACAACATTCAAAGATTAGGAAGTGATTTTAACAAAGCGTCAACAATATCTCCAACTGAAAATGTTGTAATGGTTAAAACGATACATAAATCAAAGGGTTTGGAGTTTCCATTTGTATTTTTAGTAGAAACTGATACTGGATTCAGCATTGAGGACAGAAAAAAACCAGTGCAGTTCAGTTATGAAAATGGCTTTGGATTTAGATTGCAAAATAAGGAAGAGTTGACGAAGTACACTACTTTACCATTTGAGGCAATAAGCAATATAAATGAGCTTAATTCTGTAAGTGAGGAAATGCGATTATTATATGTTGCATTGACAAGGGCAAGGGATAGATTGTTTTTAAGCTTCGAAATTACAGAAAATGAAATAAAAAAAGTTCAGAGGTATGCTAAAAGTATAACAGCAAATAATGGGGTAACAGAAAGGCTTGCAAGGTCTGCAAAATCAATGAGTGACTGGCTATTAATGTGTCTGATAGCACATAAGGACTCAGGTATGTTAAGGGATTTAGCAGATGTGAATGAATGTGTGCTAATTGATAATGGGTGTATGATGGATTATATTCGCTATGAACAACATAGTGATGAAAGTGATGAAAAGCTATCAGAGAAGAGTGAGGCTACAGCAAATCCGAAGATAACAGATAAGGTCCGTCAAAATATTAATTTCAAATATAATTTATCTGAATCAAAGCTTATTGCAAAGCTATCTGTTTCAGAGGTTTTAAAGCTTGGTGAGGAGGTTGAACTTACCTTAAAACGCCCTAAATTTATATCAGAGTCAACTGTGTTAACACCTGCTGAAAAGGGAACCGCATTGCATAATTTTTTACAATATGCTGATTTTAAAAAAGCACAAGCAAATATTGACATGGAGATAGAACGACTTATTTCAAATTCATATTTGACAAGAAAACAGGGTGATGCACTTAATAGGGACGCAATTGAAAGCTTTTTTAAATCTGATTTATTCAAACGAGTTGAATGCGCTAAGGAAGTTATACGGGAAAAAAACTTTATGATAAAAATTTCTGAGCTAAATTTAAGTAATGAGTTAGGTGAGATATATAAAAATACTGATGGTATGCTGCATGGAATAATGGATTTAATTCTTGTGGAGGAAGATGGACTTGTGCTAGTTGACTACAAAACAGATTTTGTAAAATCACCACAGGAGCTTATAAATCTTTATTCTAAGCAACTTGAATTGTATAAGAAATCGCTGGAGGTAATTTCAGGGAAGGAGGTTAAGAATACATATATTTATTCTTTTAAACTAGGGTGTACTATTGATATATTTTAAGAAAGTGTAGATAGTGTAAAGTTGATTTTTTAAAATAGTTTTCTTATTTTAGCTTTATAATTTAGACAGGGCTTAATACCTTGTTTTCAAGCTACTAAATAAATTTATTAATATAAATGATTCTTTTACACAAATTTGTATTATCAAAAAACAGTTATTCAAAATGAATAACTGTTTTTTGTTGACTTTTTCGATAAATTAATATATTATTAGTATATTGAATCTTTTTTCATAGGAGTTAAATTGTGATGAAAAAAAGAAAAAAAAGAGGAAGAGTAAGAAGAAGGAACAGGTTTGTTTCGTATGACTATACAATAAGCTATTCGAGAATATCCATTACATTTATCTTGATTATAATAATAGGATTTGGATTTTACTGTATAGCAAACAAGGAAACTGCTAAGGAAGTAATAAAAAGTAAAGATGATGTCGAATTAGAAGGTGAAATTGTAAGTGAAGTAATGGAAACTACTGTTGCTGAAACTGAGCCAGAAATAATAGATTTATATGCAAAACCTGCGCTAAATAAAGTTACAATTGGGGATGAAGTATTTAGCAAAAATGCTGTGCTTATTGACTTATCTACGAATCAGATATTGGCTGATAAGAATTCAAATGAAAGGATTTATCCTGCTTCACTAACTAAAATCATGACTGTTATAGTTGGATTAGAGATGGCTGAAAATTTACAAGATGCCTATATGATTCCTGAGGATATATTTGGGTATTTATTTGAAGCTGATGCTTCGACAGCGGGTTTTCAGCCAAATGAAGAGGTTAAAATTATTGATTTAATGTATGGTGCAATGCTTCCTTCAGGTGCTGACGCAACCATAGCAATTGCACGATGTATTAGTGGTTCAGAAGAAGCATTTGTAGAAAAAATGAATGAAAAGTTGATTGAACTTGGTATTGATGGAACCACTCATTTTACAAATACCAGTGGATTGCATGATGACAATCATTATAGTACAGTTGCAGATATAGCAGTAATCTTTAATTATGCATTAAAAAACCCGACATTTCGTCAGATATTATTAACAAGAACATATACCTCTTCACCAACAAATATTAATCCTGATGGGGTAACTATGACAAGTACAATGTTTAATAGGATAAGTGGCAACGAGGTTGAAGGAGTTACTATTCTGGGTGGAAAGACGGGTTTTACTGACCAGGCAGGTCTATGTCTTGCAAGTATAGCAAATAAAAATGGTAAGGAGTATATGCTTGTAACAGCAAATGCAAGTGTTGATTGTGGAGTTTATTCTGCAAATACTGTGGATGCTATAACAGTATATGGTAATTATTTAAGCTGACAGAAGGGAGTTTAACATGAGAAAAAGCGTTAACCTTTCAGCTATAATCATACTTTTGTTTGTATTAATTGCTTTGATTTGGGGAGCAGATGCAATAGTTAGAGCATTAAGAAAGCCTAAATCCGGAAATAACAGTGCACATATAAGCAGTGCATCATCTGATGTAACGGATATAACAACTGATGGAGTGGAAACGGGAATAACAGAAAGTGAAGTTACATCTGTTACTGAACCAATTAAAGAGCAAAATTATGATATAATACAGCTAAATAAGAGTGATATATCAAAGGGAAAATTAGTTTTAGTCAATAAAGATAATAAATTTACAAAGGATATTTCTGATGAGCTGACCAGCTTCAGGGGAAAGAAAAATGAAACCTATCGTTTAAAGAGCTATGAATTGTTGTCGAGAGATGAGGTAATAGACTCTTTAAACTCAATGTTTTCAGATTTTTATGATTATTCATCGCTTAAAAATATTTTAATTATATCATCATATATTGCACAACAGGATAATGATATGTCCACTGCATACACTGTAAATATTAGACTTTTAAATGATGATGGTACAAACTTGCCTTTTACAGGAACAGGTGAGTATAGCTGGGTAATTGACAATTGCTATAACTATGGATTCATTGTTCGTTATCCTGTTGAGAAATCAACAATTACTGGATTGGATGACCCTTCATATTTAAGGTATGTTGGACAGCCACATTCGTTGATAATAAAGCAAAATAGTTTTTGTCTAGAGGAATATATTGATTTTCTAAGGAATTATAGCTACGATAATCCATTAGAGTATGATAATTATAAAATTTACTATGTAAAATCCACTGGTGAGAATACGGAAGTAAAGGTGCCAAAGAACAGCACATATTATATATCTGGAAATAATGTAGATGGGTTTATTATTACAGTTAATATTAGTAATGAATAAAAATAAAGCAGCTTGAAATGCCAAAATGCATTCAAGCTGTTAGCTTTATTTTTTAGATTGTATAGTTTCATAAGTGGGTGGTTCATCAATGGATTTCTGCCACTCATCAAACCTATTCATAACCTCAGTATATGTATTCTGACATATCTCAGGATAATTATCCCCATAAAGATTCTTTACAAAGTCAAACCCCTTTGTAACTGCATTCCGAAGTAATTCTAATTTGGAATTATCTCCTCCTGCAAGAGCCTTTGCCATATTCATAATTCTTTCTGCGACAGCATTAACCCCATATTCGCCGTCTTCAGAAATTGCTATTTTAGCCTTATCAATTGCTTCCTGCGTTACATTTAAATCAACAAGTGAAACGCTTGAGCCGTCAATCGAAGGAACATAAACAGAGAGTTTAAAGCTATTTGCTTGTTCAGAAATTAAGCTTTGAATCATCTTTTGAAATGCTTCAATTCTCTGCTGCTCAGTTTCTCGAATCTGATTGAGAATAGTTTCCCTTGAGTAGATACCTGTGTCATTATCAGATGACTTTACAAATTTGTCCTGTACTGTATTCACTTCTTCAGTTGGTACTTTAGTGGGTACATCCTCAATAGTTCGACTATTCTTTTCAAGCTTTACACTATTTTGATTGAAAGGAGCTTTTAAGTTTGGATATTCTGTAATAACATTCATAAAAATCACACTCCTAAATCCCTAGAAACATTAACCATGCACTTAACCCCAGAATTTATTAATATATCCCAATAAAGATTATACCACTATAATATATATCGTACAAAATACCAAATAGTTAAGTGTTTATTTGGATTAATGTCTAGGATGTGACATAACTGTAAGCATTGCTTGAATGATAGCCGACATAATTGATGGATTATCATAATTATTAACGATATCCTTTACTTCATCTTCATCTAAAATCATGTATTTTGGTTGGATTTTATTGAGTGCAAGTGCAGCTACATCCTGTCGGCATTTGTCACACTTACAGCAATTAAATTTATTGAAAGCCATATCAAGCTTACTGGCTACGAGTTCCTCCATTACATTAACCATAATAGTTGTTTTTCTTTTAACAAAGCTGTTTTTTTTATCCCCTGAAGACAATAAATCTGCCGTGCTTTTAACAGTAGCATTTTCGCTTTGTTTTTGAGATATTTGAGATTGCTGTGAAGGGGAGGGTTCGATTTCGGCCGTAGGTGCTTGATTAGCTTCTTTATTTTTATTTATTAAGTTAGAAGGCATAATTTTATTAAACATACTCTCTTTGTCGATTTCGTTTTTTGTTTTAGCCATACTCAATCACCTTTCTATATAGTATTTAAATCCCGTTTTCAGACAATTCAGATACAAGTGAAAAAAAGTCTTTAACCCCTGTGCTATATCTTGCATAGCTTGTGATATCACATTGAAGTGATTGAGCCTCAGATAATGCTATGCAATTGCGAATATAGGTTTTAAACATAGGAATATTTAGATTTTTAGAAATTAATTCTGCAGTACCATAAATCTCCTTAGATAAAATAAAGCGGGGATTAAAGCGATTTAAAAGAATGCCTGCAATTTTTAGGTCAGGATTGCAAGCGTTTTTAACATGTTCAATAGTTTCATAAACAAGAGCAACACCCTGAAGACTAAAAATATCCGGAAGCATAGGAATTATAACATAGTCTGCAACGGCAAGTGAGTTTACAGTTAAGATTCCAAGTCCCGGAGGTGAATCGATTAAGATATAATCATACATACCTTTAAGAGAATCTAATGCTCGTCTTAAAATGAACTCTCTTCCATGTCCTGTAAATTCAAGTTCAATACCGCTCAATAATATATTTGAAGGAATAATATCAGCCATACTGCGATGTTGGATAGCAAATGAAGTTTTTATTTCACCTTTAAGTGCTTCATAAATAGTGGCTGAATGCTCCGTATCAGCGCCCATGCTAAATGACAAATTTCCTTGAGGGTCCATATCAATTACAAGGACTTTAAAGCCTTGTTTATGCATTACTGCTGCAAGACCATTTACGATAGTGGTTTTACCCACACCGCCTTTTTGAGTCATAACAGAAATTATTTTAGTCATTTATTCGATATGCCTCCTAGTGTACAATATTCGTAAATTATTATATCAAAATAAATAAATGTTTACAAGTATAATTTAAAATTAAAAACAATTATTCCTTAAATTTTTATGAATTAAGGTATTTAGTTTTTACAACTTGATACGAATAAGTAATATAGGAAAACTAATTATAAATTTAAGTATAAACACTCGACTGCAAAAGGAGATGATATATATGGATATGAAGATTCGTCCTGCAAATGGATTTAACAAAATAAATTCAGTTTCAAGTTCCAAAATAAAAAGCAGCGATGTAAGTACGCAAAGCTCAGTTACTGCAATGAAAGCTGACAAGAAATCAGATATCATTACTATAAGTGCAGAAGGAACATTTCAAGCTGAACTTGACAGAGAAATTAAGGATATTTCTGAGGAAATAAATGAGATTAGCTCTGATGAAAAAATCAACGCAATAAAAGAACAGATTACTAATGGAACATATTTTGTTTCATCTGAAGATGTAGCTGACGCTATATTAGATAAGCTATGGTTCTAGATATAGTTTTTAAGAGGTGAAATTAGTGAAAAATTATGAGGATTTTTTCAGCTTTATGAGTGAGTATGCTGATTTATTTGATGAAGTCGCAAAAAAAGAGGAGCAGAAATTTAAAGCCTTATGTTCTCGTGATTTATCAAAATTAAACAGCATACTCATTGAGCATCAGAAAACTGAAAAAATGATAAATGAATATGAAAATAAAAGAACGGCACTTAATGAAAGATTAGGCTTTGGGGATAAAACATTCAAGGAAATAATTGATGGTGAAGAAGGACAGGAAAAATCGGAGTTATTAGCTATTTATAATAGATTAAACAATTCGGTCAAGACTACAAAATTATATAATGAAAAATCGTTGGAATTTGCAAAAATTAATTTAGAGATCATTGAAGAGATTAAAGCAAGCAAGGATATAAATTCTCAATGTTATGATGCAAAAGGCACAACAAAAACTTCTATAAGTGAAAAGCCTGCATTTTTGAATGCAAAAATATAAGCAAGGGAGGAAGTTATAGTGAGACCCACGTTTCTAGGATTTGAAGCATCAAAATCAGCTTTATTTGCAAGTCAAAAAGCTTTAGATATAACAGGACACAATCTATCTAATATATCCTCAGAGGGATATACCAGACAAAGAGCCGTTCAGGTTGCAGCATCAGCGGGAAGCTATAATTCACGATATAGTCTCAACATAGTAACATATGGCGGTATGGGTACAAGAGTAAATGGTATTGAACAGATAAGGGATACAAGGCTTGACCAAGCATTTAGAAATGAATATTGCAATACAGGTTATTTTGATCAGAAATCAGCAATGCTTAGTGATATTGAATCAGTTCTGCAGGAATTGGATTTAGGAACTGATGGAAATGGTTTTGGCTTGCGTTCAGCTATCGAAAAGCTATATAAATCCTTAGAGGATTTCTCATATAATGCGAGCTCTGAATCCCACGCGAATATTGTTGCATCATCATTTGCAAGCACAGCGAAGCTTTTAAATCATATGTATATTAGTCTTGAAAATTCGGCACAAGAGTTCAAGAATGATTTAAAGGATTCTGTAAATGAAGTAAATCTCATACTTGCTAAGATTGCGGATTTAAATAAAAGTATCAGAAACTCAATGATTGCCAATAATTACAGTGACCAATTTGGTCCAAATGAACTATTGGATCAAAGGAACTTGTTAATTGATAAATTGGCTTTATTTGGAGAGGTAACAGTTAAGGAAACTTCAGGTGGTATGATTTCAGTTACTCTTGGAGGACATACTGTTGTAAAGGATGAAGAATGCGAAAGAATTAATTATTTAGAAAATAAAAATGGTACTGTGTCCTTAAGATGGAAGTCGAATGGTGAGGAAGTATGTTGCAATTCAGGTTCATTAAAAGCCTATGTTGAAGTATTAAATGGTAGGGGTACAGCTCGAAGGAATTCAAATGAATCACCAGAAAGAGGCTACTTGTTCTATATGGACAAGTTAAATTCATTTGCAAATATGTTAGCTGATGTAGCAAATACAACTATTCCGCATGAGATGGATGAATTCGGGAATGTATTAAGCTATAAAAAGATATTGGTTGCAGATTTGGGTGAAGGTAAGACTTCAACAACATTACCTATAACAGCTAAAAATATAACAATTTCTGATGAATTATTGAAGGACTCTTCATATATAATTTATGATAAGAACAGCAACGATAATACATACATATTAAGTATGCTAGAGCAGCTTATGAGTGATAAGCACCAATTTGAAACGGTAGGAGACAGATTCACTGGTACTTTTGAGGATTTTATCGCAGATTACTGTGGAACATTGGGAACAGATGTTAATTATAATGCAGAGCGTTTAGAATCTTCACTTAATATAACAAACGAAATAATCAATACAAGGGATTCTGTTTCAGGAGTAAGTGAAACTGAAGAAACAGTTAATATGTTAACTTACAGTAGAGCATTTCAGGCAGCATCAAGAATGATGACAACAATGGATGATTTGCTTGATGTTATTATCAACAAGATGGCTATATAGGAAGTCCTAATAAATTTATAAGGAGTTGAATCAGGTATGAGAGTAACTCAAAGCAGTATGTCAAGAAATTACATAAACAATCTTAACAATACACTTTTAAGATACAATAAATCTATGGACAAGGTATCAAGTGGCAGAAGATTTACAAAGATGTCAGAATCAGTTGCTGATGGCTCCAGAGCATTGCGAATAAGGGCACAGCTTTATAAAAATACTCAGATGCAGAGGAACCTAAGCTCAGTTCAGGAAGAATTGAATATAGCTGAAACAAATATGATGTCTGTTAAGGGAGTTCTTGATACAGCACATGAACAGGCATTGAGGGTTCAGAGCGGTATTACTGAAGCTGATAATGAATATCAAATTTACAGTTCATTATTTAATTCATATAAGGATCAGGTTTTACAGTGGTCTAATGCAGTATATGGTGATAAATTTATATTTGGCGGAACAAATAATGGTGGATATCCATTTACAATTAATGACGGTGGTGAACTAGAGTATAATGGTGTTAATGTAAATGAAATTTCTAAAGATGCAGATGGAAATTTTGTTTATGGTACACCGCCTAAAAAGGTTCCATACAGTGATGATATTTATGTAGATGTTGGTTTAAATGTTTCAGTTAATGCAGGAAAGCTTGATAAGAAAACAGCATTAAACATATCTGTTTCGGGACTTAATGCATTTGGCTATGGTACAACGAATGTTGAATATCGTTGTACAGATGGTACTATAAAAAATTTTGAAGTTCCAAATAATATTTATGTAATCTTTGATGAAATGGCTAAAGCATTGGATGCAAGGGATATGGACAAGTTTGCCGCACTTGATTTACAGCTAACAGAGCAATCGAGAAAACTAATGGTAGAAGTTGCTGATATTGGTGTTAGGGGTAATTACCTGTCATCAACTCTTTCACGCTATGAGGATGAGGAATTAACCTTAATTGAAATGCAGACTAATGTTGAAAAGATTAATGATGTAGAGGAAATAACAACGATGAGAAGTCATGAATACTCATGGCAATTAACATTGCAGTTTGGAAGCTCATTTTTACCTAAATCATTAATGGATTACTTAAGATAATAGGCTTAAGTTAGATTGAATGGAAACGAGGTGGTTTTATGCAACTGATAAAAATTAAAAATATTCCTGCTGAATATAAATTTAAAATAGAAAATGCAGCACTTGTAAAGGCAGAAAACAGTAAANAACAACATAGTAGCAACTGTTCGGATATTAAATCAAAGGGTAATAAGTCGACGAGCGATAAGATTGATTTAAATGGCAGTATAAAACCATCAGTAATTGAACTAAACAAACCATTATTAGAAAATAAAAATGGTGATAATGTTAATGCAAAAGCTGTATCAGAGTACATGAAAATCAAAAATATCATCAAAGAAGAAGTCGGTACTAAAGTTAACAATAAAAAAATGGATACTATTGATGATACATTTAAGCTTGATGATTTTAACTTTGAAAATATTGCAGAAAGTATCCAGAGTGAATTGGATGCAGGAGAAAGTGAATTGGAATATATACCAGCAAGCTTTGGTGTTGAGGTAATCAGCAAGCCTAAGGTTGAGATTGAGTATATAGGGGGATATAATTATGTACCTCCAAGTTCTTCACCGGATTATGAAGAAAGCGAAGAATAGAAAATAATTTTGTCCTTGCATATTAAAATTGTGTGGGGACAAATTAGTTTTATAGTAAAATATAAGGATATTAAGGAAAAGAGGGACATTTTATGAATATTATCACTAGGGATTTTGGTGAAATTGAAATTAACGAAGAGGATATAATTACATTTACACAGCCGGTAATAGGTTTTGATGATTATAAAAAATTTGTTATTTTACATGACGAAGACACACCGAAGCAAATCGCATGGATTCAATCAGTAGAGGAAGCAGGCTTATGCTTTATTGTTGTTGACCCTTTTACAACAGTGAGTGATTATAAATTTAATTATCCAGAGTCGGTTAAGCAATATTTAGGTGATGGCGAATATGAAGTATGGCTTATAATGGTTGTATCTGACGATGTAAAGAAATCAACTGTTAACTTGAAAAGTCCGATACTTGTTAATCCTGGAAACAGAACTGCTATGCAATTAATTTTAGAAGAGGATTATCCGATACGTTATCCACTTTTTGAAAAGAAAGGGGATAAGTAAAATGTTGATATTATCAAGAAAAATAGGAGAATCACTTATAATCAATGATTCAATTGAGGTTAAGGTTATAGATGTAAATGGTGATAAGATTAAATTAGGCATAAAAGCGCCAGCTGATGTAAAGGTTTTAAGAAGCGAGTTGTGTCAGACTGCTGAGGCAAATAGGGATTCAGCAAATTCCAAGAATAATAAGCAACTTATAGAATTTATAAGGGATCTAAAATAAAAAGAGCATGGTTATATAGACCTCTACTCTTCGGACTCATCTTGATTTGTTTCGTGATTGCTGCTATCAAGAATATCTTTAAGGACATCTTGAATATTAACACGAATGAAATTCATTAATTCTAATATTGCAGTATCATTTATCATGGTTATCTGGCAGTCATATCTTGCCTTATCACCGAAAACAAGGCTGTTTTTATTAGCCAAGATTTTTATTGCAGAAGGTTTATTAAAAATAGGTTCATGTATTTTTATGGTTAAGGGAGAAGCCCAATCAAATTCTAATTGTGATGAATGGAAGGTTAACTTCTGAGTTGATATTGAAGTAATTATGCAATCTACCGGTTTTCTTGGTGACTGAATTGCAAATGCTTTTGTTTTTGGTGAATCAAGCAAGACTTCAGCATTAATTTTAGTGTCAATATCAAGCAATTTTTCTGCATCAGGTAAAAGGGTGCATTTAACGGATATAATTCTTAAAAGCTTTTTAGACGAGAGATAAACCTCACCAGTAAAGCTGAGGATATCCTGTCCATTTTTACTACAAATAATTTTAACAGTGGCACCTATTTTAATTAATGGAACAAATGTATTAGTAAAATCTACAGATTTGTTTTTTAAGGATATTGATGCGAAGCCATATTCAAGCAGAACATCATTATCTGACAAGAGCGTGGCTTGATAATTATTTGTAAACATTGCAACCTCCTAAAAGATAAATATATTAAGTCGCATAAAACTTTTCTATATATTATAACTTATTTTTATGAACATTTAAAGTGCAATAATTAATAATCTTTTATTTTTTGGCATTAGGAGGATTTTTAATGGAAAATGAAATTATAAACAGGCTTTATGAACTTTTAGAACAAAAGGAGAAACTGTTTCTTGAATATGAAAAGGAATCATTAGCCTTGTTAGATTGCGATATAGATGATATGGAAGAGCATATAAATAATCGTGGTAAGTTATCTGTAGAAATAGATGAAAATGAAGAGCAGATAAAAAACATTAGCAATAATTATGAATATGGGTTTATAAAGCCTGTTTTAAGCAATTCGTGTGATAGAAATCAACTTTCGTTAGCGCATATAAAAATCTTTGATAAAAGCCAAAAAATTTTCAGTATAGTAAATCGTATAAGCAGAATCAATTGTGAAATTGAACAGAGAATTATTCTTGAACAGGAGGCCTTGCTTGAAGAAATAAAGCTTATTAATTCAGGACAAGAGGCTAAGGCTTCTAAATACTCGGATACTGTCTCGGATGGTTCTAAGCCTTATATTCCCGGAAAAATAAAATCCATATGACAGGTATTGATTTTTTGGTGAAGTTACCGATATATATAGTGAATAGCAAACATAAAATGTGCAAACGGAGGAGATAATAATGCAAGTTAATTCAAATACAAATACAAGCACATATACAAACGCCGCTTATAGTAATGCAGGAGCAGCTGGAATTGTTTCAGGACTTGATACTGAAGGTATGGTAAAAAGTATGCTCCAGCCTATTCAAACTAAAATAGATAAACAAAAGGCGCTACAACAGCAACTAACATGGAAACAGGAAATATACAGGGATATTATCACTAAAATTAATGATTTTCAAGATAAATATTTTTCATTAACATCTGATACATGTTTGCGTTCAAATGCTTTGTTTAATACAATGAGCACCACTTCAAACTCTTCAGCTGTTAATGTTTTAAACAACAACAGTGGCTTTGATGGTTCACTTTCCGTTCAGGTCGCACAACTCGCTTCGGCATCAACATTAAAGTCAGGTAAACTAAGTGGTAGTATTAATATTGATGCAAGCAAGATTAATTTTGATACAGAAGGTACAGCTACAATTAACATTACTCTTGACGGAGTAACAAAGCAATTTCAATTAGATGCTGAAAACACAATGGAAAAATTAGCATCAGATATCTCAAAATCATTTGGAAGCAGTATTAAGCTGACTCAGGATGGTGATAACTGGACAATAACAGCAGGTATTGGTCAGGAGGTAGTGCTTTCAGGAAGTGGTTTAAGCAATTTGGGCTTTGATTCTAGGATAAACAGTGTTTCAACAAATGTTGGTTTAACTACAACACTTACTGATTTTATGGGGGTTAAATCAGATTACTCCTTTGAAATTAACGGTGTAAAGATTGAACTAAATGGAACTGATACGATAAAGGATGTAATTGATAAGGTTTATAATAGTGATGCTGGGGTATCACTTACATACAATTCAATTACCGATTCGTTCACACTAACATCTAAAAATACTGGAAAAGGTTTTGATATAAATGTAAAAGATGAAAACAGGGTGTTTGCAGAGTTGTTTAAAGGGGTTGTTGAAGATGGATTTACTGAATACTCCTTTAATGAAAACACAACTAATCCAGCATTTAAAGCAGGTACAAATGCAATAGTATGTATAGATGGAACACTAATGGAGAGGACATCAAATATAATCAACTATAACGGATTTAAATTAGAACTAAAGGATGTAACAGGAGATTATATTGATGCAGATGGAAATGTTTATATCAAACCTGATGGAACACTTGCTGATAAAACTGGTATAGAAAGAAAGGCTGAAATTACATCTTCAAGGGATGTAGAAAAAATAACTTCTACTATAAAATCCTTTGTAGAGGATTATAATAGCTTAATTGCTGACTTGAATAAGTTAATTCATGAGGAAGCTACATATAAAAAATATCCTCCTCTCACAAATGACCAGAAGAAGGAAATGTCTGAAAGTGAGATTACTCTTTGGAATGAGAAAGCAAAGACAGGACTTCTTAGAAATGATTCCTCAATATCAAGCTTTTTAAATGAAATGAGACAAGCGATGTATAAGAATGTAGGCTCTACATATGTTCTTTCACAGATTGGTATTGATAGTAGCAGTGAGTGGAAGGATTATGGTAAACTAACCGTTGACGAAAAGAAATTGGAAAAGGTACTAAATGAGAATCTTGAAGGAGTATTGGAATTATTCAATGGAGCTAATGGTTTGGCTGGAAGATTGAATGATATATGCAATAAAACTGCAAATAAAAGTTCAGCTTCACAAGGCACACTTGTAAAAGAAGCTGGTGTAGTAGGTTATGCTTCAGAAAAAAACAATGTAATTTATAATAAACTTAAGCTTATTACAGACAGATTAAAAGTATTAAGCAGTGTTTATGATAAGAAAAAACAAAGCTATTGGAACAAATTTAATGCAATGGAAACCCAATTAAACAGTATAGCTGAACAGGGCAGTTGGCTTCTTAATTTTACGGGTAATTAAATATAATAAAATATTGGGGGTGTAATCATGTCAGCAAATCCATATCAAGAATATAAAAAACAAGCAGTAATGACCATGACACCAGGTGAAATGATTATAAAGCTATATGATGAATGTTTAAAAATGCTTAATGCAGGTATTATTTATATTCAAGAGAAAAACATAGAAGCATGTAATAATTCATTGAAAAAAGCACATCAGATATTAAATTATATGAAATCAATATTAAATAGAGATTATGAATTATCAAATGAACTTGCAGCTTTATATGATTATTATGTCAGACGGATTATCACTGCCAATATAAAAAAGGATATTGAACCTCTTGAAGAGATAATACCTATGATAACAGATTTAAGAAATAGCTTTTATGAAGCGGATAAGCAGCTAAGAGCAGCTAAGAAATAAAGTCTTCCTAAAATAATATTAAAAGCGTTTTGTAGTGAGTGTCTACAAAACGCTTTTTACATTAAATTAGCTTAAATATATTGTACATTACAGGTGAGGAAATACATTTTATCTAAATAATTTTAATGATTGAATAATAAAAAGTAAATAAAAAGTGTTATTTTCTTGACAAAGTGCACTGTTATAATGTAAAATGATAATGATAAATATCTGAAAGGAATGATAAATTAATGGGGTTAACCTTAACGGAGAAAATCCTTAATGCACATATTGTTGATGGTGAGCCTGTTAAAGGCACTGAAATTGGTATAAAAATTGATCAGACTCTTACTCAAGATGCGACTGGTACTATGGCATATCTGGAGTATGAGGCTATGGGTGTTCCAAGAGTAAGAACAGAACGCTCAGTTGCTTATATTGACCATAATACATTACAAAATGGTTTTGAAAACGCAGATGACCACAGATTTATTGGTAGTATTGCTAAAAAGCATGGAATTTATTTCTCAAGACCTGGTAATGGTATTTGCCATCAGGTTCATTTAGAAAGATTTGGCAAGCCGGGTAAGACTCTTATCGGCTCTGATAGCCATACACCAACAGGCGGTGGAATAGGTATGATTGCAATAGGTGCTGGTGGTTTGGATGTTGCAGTTGCTATGGGCGGTGGAGCTTACTATATTACATATCCTAAAATTGTAAAGGTTGAATTGACAGGAAAGCTAAATTCATGGGTTTCAGCAAAAGATGTAATTCTTGAGGTTTTAAGAAGATTGTCCGTTAAGGGCGGTGTCGGCAAGGTAATTGAATATTGTGGTGAGGGAGTAAAGACATTGTCTGTTCCTGAAAGAGCAACTATTACAAATATGGGTGCTGAATTAGGGGCAACTACTTCAATATTCCCATCTGATGAAGTAACAAGAGAATTTTTAAAGGCACAAAATCGTGAAGAGGATTATATTCCACTTGCTGCTGATGAAGATGCTGTATATGATGAGGTTGTAGAAATAAATCTTAGCGAATTAGTTCCATTAGCTGCTTGTCCACATTCACCTGATAATGTTAAATCTGTTGCTGAGATTGGTAATATAAAGATTGACCAGGTATGCATTGGCTCATGCACAAACTCATCATTACTTGATATGATGAAGGTTGCACATATTCTAAAGGGTAAAACTGTTCACCCTGATGTATCACTTTCAATTGCACCCGGTTCAAAACAGGTACTTAATATGCTTGCAGAAAACGGTGCATTATCAATAATGATTGATGCAGGTGCAAGAATACTTGAGAGTGCATGTGGACCTTGTATTGGTATGGGACAATCGCCAAATTCAAAGGGTATTTCATTAAGAACATTTAATAGAAACTTTGAGGGGCGTTCAGGTACTAGGGATGCACAAATCTATCTTGTTTCACCAGAAACAGCTGCAATTTCGGCTATAAAGGGTGTATTTACTGACCCAAGAGAAATTGGTGAAATGCCTGAATTTAAGTTGCCAGAGATTTTCATGATAAATGATAATATGGTTGTACCACCAGTTGATGAAAAGGATATGGACAGTGTTGAGATTTTAAGGGGTCCAAATATTAAGCCATTCCCAACAACAGTTCCACTTGCAGACAGCATTGAGGCAAAATGTTCATTAAAGGTAGGAGATAATATTACTACTGACCATATTATGCCTGCAGGTGCAAAAATATTGCCACTTCGTTCTAATATTCCTGCAATATCACAATACTGTTTTACAGTATGTGATGAGGAGTTCCCAAAGAGAGCATTGGAATTTGGTAAGAGCATAATTGTAGGTGGCTCAAATTATGGACAAGGTTCATCAAGGGAGCATGCTGCTTTAGCACCACTTTACCTTGGAGTAAAGGCTGTGCTTGTGAAATCATTTGCAAGAATTCATCGTGCTAATCTTATCAATGCTGGAATTGTTCCGCTTATATTTAAGAATGAGGCAGATTATGACAATATCTCATTGAATGATGACCTTGTATTAGCTGATATTAAATCTAAGCTTGAAAGTGGAGTAGGTGAGTTTACATTTTTGAATAAGACAAATGGTAAAGAAATTCCTGTGCTTTGTGAAGTAAGCAATCGTGAAAGAGATATTATATTAGCTGGTGGCTTATTGAATTACACAAAGATGCAATTGGATTAATATGTAATATAGCTGAAATTATAAGATATAATTATTGTTATTATGGAGATAGATTTATAGCTATTAAATTATAATGGAGGTATGTCAAAAATGGCGGATAAAATTCAGATGAAAACCCCTCTCGTTGAGATGGACGGAGATGAGATGACAAGGGTTCTTTGGAAATGGATAAAGGAAATTTTGCTTGAACCATATATTGATTTAAAAACTGAATATTATGACTTAGGGTTAGAGTATAGAAATGAAACTAATGATAAAGTAACATATGATAGTGCAGAGGCTACAAAAAAATATGGTGTTGCTGTAAAATGTGCAACAATTACACCTAATGCTGACAGAATGACTGAATACAATTTGAAGGAAATGTGGAAATCACCAAATGGTACAATTCGTGCAATTTTAGATGGAACTGTATTCAGAACTCCTATTTTAGTAAAAGGTATTACTCCTTTTATTCCAACATGGACAAAGCCAATAACCATTGCTCGTCATGCTTATGGTGATATTTATAAAAATGTTGAGATGAAAGCAGAAACTGGAGGCAAGGCTGAGCTTGTGTTCACTGATAAAAATGGTAATGAAACTCGACAGACAATTCACGAATTCAGTGGTGATGGAATTATACAGGGAGTACACAACACAGATAAAAGTATAGCTAGTTTTGCTAGGTCATGCTTGAATTATGGACTTGATTTGAAACAGGATGTATGGTTTGCAACTAAGGATACAATTTCTAAGACATATGACCATCGTTTTAAAGATATTTTCAATGAGATTTATGAAACTGAATATAAGGATAAATTTAAGGAAGCTGGTATTGAGTACTTCTATACATTAATTGACGATGCTGTTGCAAGAGTTATTCGTTCGAGTGGTGGATATATCTGGGCGTGTAAAAACTATGATGGTGATGTTATGTCCGATATGATTGCAACTGCTTACGGAAGTCTTGCAATGATGACATCAGTGCTTGTTTCACCGGATGGTGTTTATGAATATGAGGCTGCACACGGCACTGTTCAAAGGCATTATTACAAATATCTAAAGGGTGAGAAAACCTCTACAAACTCTGTTGCAACAATATTTGCATGGACGGGGGCATTGAGAAAAAGAGGAGAATTGGATAATATATCAGCACTTTGCGATTTTGCAAATAAACTAGAACAAGCAACAATTCAGACAATAGAAGAAGGCGTTATGACAGGGGATTTAATTGCAATATCAAGCCTTGAAAATAAGAAAAAGGTTGATTCTGAGGAATTCCTACATGAAGTTAATGCTAGATTAAAGGCACTTTTAAACTAATATAAAAGCATCTGCCATTTGGAGGGGAATATTTTGAAGAACTCTGTTTCACCATCAGTAATCAAGCGGTTACCGAGATATTATAGATTTTTAGGGGAACTTGATGCACAGAATGTAACTAGAATATCATCAAGGGAATTGTCTGAGAAAATGGGCATTACTGCATCCCAAATAAGACAAGATTTAAATTGTTTTGGAGGCTTTGGACAGCAAGGTTATGGTTATAATGTCAAGGCGTTGCAAATTGAGATAGGAAGGATACTGGGGCTTAATTCTTCAAGAAAAACTATCCTTATCGGTGCTGGTAATTTGGGAAAGGCCATTGCTGCTCATATAAATTTTAAGTTGCGGGGCTTTGAGCTTATAGGTATATTTGATAAGGACCCTGCTGTCTGTGGTCTTGATTTGTCAGGTATAAAGGTGACTAATATTGATGAATTAGAGGAGTTTTGCAAAAAAAATTCACCAGTGGCGGCAATTTTATGTATTCCCAAAACAGCGTCACAAGAGATTGCGAATAAGCTTATTTCATATGGAATAAAGGGATTTTGGAATTTTAGTCACTATGATTTAAGGCTTGATTATGAGGATATAGTGGTTGAAAATGTTCATTTAGGTGATAGCTTAATGGTATTATCATACGGTTTACACAATATTTTAAATGAGGAATAATCCATAGCTAACTCCTTTGAAGAAAGTGATCATTGATACGAATTTACATGAACTAAAGATTGTAAGAAGTGTATAATTTATACTTTAGAGATAAGTAGATAGGATAAAAGTAACTCAAGGGGCAATAGTATAGGTATTAATTAAACCACCATGCTAAAAGGCAGGGTGGTTTATTAATACCTAAAATGATTAATTTAGTCGTTTAGGTTATTTTATCATTCAAAAATATATGAATGTTTCAGCATAGAATGATTTTTTGCAATCTAATTTTTTATGTAGAACAGGGTAAATATCTATGAACCTATGAAAAAAATATGAATAATTAAGGAATATCGGTATATAATATGGAAGTTAATTGTATGATTAGCTTAAAATATAATGTTAATATTTATGTAAAGTAACGAAATAGAAAGAAAAGCTTGCATTATGATTTGTTTTCTGATATAATTAATTAGTCGGCGATTTTGGAAACATTGGGATATAGCCAAGCGGTAAGGCAACGGACTTTGACTCCGTCATTCCGATGGTTCGAATCCATCTATCCCAACCAAATAAAGAAAACCCATGCAAAAGCGTGGGTTTTTTTATCATAATAAACTTACCAATTTTTACATACTGATTTTGCTTTTTACTTATAATTTAAGTTTGTATTTAAACGAATTAGTTACCAATTATTATGGATTTAATGTGAAAATTAAAATTTATAATTAATATACTTTACATTAATATAGAAATAGTATAAAATAATAGTATTGTTTTTTATATTTTATGTGAAAAATATTTTTTATTATAGGAGGAAAAAATGACAAACAAGAGAATTACAAAGGTGTTAGTGGCTGGTGTTATGGCTACAACACTTATTGGTAGTGTAATTAACCCATACTTTTTTAAAACAATGAAAGTGTCAGCGGGTCAACAATTAGGTCAAACCGACTTTGATGACGGCGTAGGATTACCGTGGCATATTTGTGAATCAATTCCTGGAAAGATGGAGTTTGATATTTCGGGAGGTAAATATAATATTACAATTATTAATCCTGGTGGTGCACAAAGAGGAGGAGAAGATAGATGGGATTGTCAGTTCAGGCATAGAGGATTGAAAATTGTAAAAGGTCACAAATATAAAATTTCATACGAAATCACAGCAAGTAATAGTGGACAATATTATACTAAAATAGGTAATCTAGATGCAGTAACTGTGGGTTCGGCAAAGGCTGGAGAGGTATGGCATAGTAATACGGGCCCTGAGGATTATGATTCTAACTGGGGACTTATTTCAATTGGTGCAAATGAGACAAAAAAAGTTGAAATGGAATTTGTTGCAATTGAATCATTGGATGTTGCTGAATGGGCATTCCATTTCGGAGGGGCAGGACAATATACTCCTCAGGATTGTTTCCCAGCTGGAACTGTTTTAAGTTTTGATAATATGTCATTAATTGACTTAACAAGTGATGAAAATGACTTCGTTCATGAAGAACCATATCAGCGTAAGGAGGTTTTACTCAATCAATTAGGATATTACCAAAACTTAAATAAAAAGGCAACACTTATATCGGATTCAAAAAAAGAAATAGGTTTTGAAATTTACGACAGTTCAGATAATAAAGTTTATTCTGGAAAATCAATTCCTCATGGCTTTGATGAAGATTCCGGTGATGATGTACATATACTTGATTTTAGCGATTTTGACGAAGTAGGAACAGGATATTATATTAAAGCAGATAATGGTGCAACAAGCTATCCTTTTGAGATTTCTGATGGTAATTTATACACAAATATGCTTTATGATGCACTGAAGTATTTTTATCATAACAGAAGTGGAATTGATATAGAAGAAAAGTATGTTTATAATTCGCAATGGGCAAGAGCTGCTGGTCATAATCCTGATAAGGCAACAACAGAAAATGTTAGCACAGGTTCATCATGGGATTATACTGAAAATTATACTTTAGATGTAACTGGCGGATGGTATGATGCAGGTGATCATGGTAAGTATATAGTTAACGGTGGGATTTCAGTCTGGACAATGCAGAATCAGTATGAACGGGTACTAGCTAATAACAGTGAATATTCTGTAATGTATGATGATTGCACAATGAACATACCTGAAAGCGGAAACGGATATCCTGATATACTGGATGAAGCAAGATATGAGCTTGAATGGATGCATAAGATGATAGTGCCCGATGATTCAAAGTATGCTGGTATGGTATATCATAAGGTTCATGATGAATCATGGACAGGTTTAGCTATTGAACCTGCTGCAGATGAACAGCCAAGAATTATAAAGCCTCCGACAACAGCAGCAACGCTGAATGTTTCAGCTGTTTCAGCACAAGGGTATAGATTATGGAAGGATTTAGATTCAAGCTTTGCTGATAAATGCTTGGAAATTGCTGAAAAAACATATGAGGCTGCAAAGAAACATCCTGATAGATATGCACCTTTAGATGAGTCAATTGGTGGTGGTGCATACGGTGATGATAATGTTACAGATGAGTTTTATTGGGCAGCATGTGAATTATTTATTGCAACAGGTGATGAAAAATATTATTCTGATATGAAGAAATCAAAGCATTTTCTAGAAATGCCTACTGTTCTTGTAGGTGGTGAAGAGACAGATACAGTTGGAAGCTTTAACTGGGGACACACAGCTGCATTAGGTAATCTATCACTTAGCATTACAGATAATGATTTATCAAGTTCGGAATTAGATACAGTCAAGGATAATATTATTTCTGCAGCAGATTTCTACATAGAGATTGAAGAGTCACAAGGCTATGGTATTCCTTTAAAACCATGCACAGTATTTAATCTTGATATAAAGGGATATCCATGGGGCTCTAATTCATTTGTTGTTAATTCAGCGATTGTAATGGCTTATGCATATGATTTTACTGAAGATGAGAAGTACCTGAATGGTGTAACTACTGCGATGGATTATATAATGGGACGAAATCCTGTAGATTATTCTTATGTTACAGGCTATGGCTCACATTATGCAGAAAATCCACACCACCGTTTCTGGTCAAATCAGGTTGATAAAAACTTTCCAAAGGCTCCATCAGGAATTTTAGTGGGTGGACCAAACTCAGGGATGCAAGACCCATGGGTTAAGGGTTCAGGCTGGAAGTTAGGACAGAAGGACCCACAGCTATGCTATTTAGACCATATTGAAGCATGGTCTGTTAATGAGTGTACAATTAACTGGAATACTCCACTTGCATGGATAACTGGATATTTGACTGAAACAAACTGTGATGTTGACGACATAATTATTGGTGGAGCACATGGTGTAGTTGATGTAAGTGCTGGTAATAAGGATAATTCAAGCAAGTCGAGTGACAGTAAGAAGGATAAAAGCAGTGATAATAAAAAAGAAACTAAAAAGAAAGATACTGATAAAGATAATAAAATAGGCTTAATCCCAATTTTAATATTTATACTGCTTGTAATAATTTCTCTGGAGGTATTTATTTACTTTATGGTAAAGATGTCTAAGGGAAAAAATAAAAAAGAAAATGTAAAAGATATAGATAAAACCAACAATGAAGTAAATAATAATGAAGATAAAGAGTAAATAAATTTCTTATTAATTGATTTAATTGAAAGATTGTAAATATTTATACATTTTTTTGAAACTCAATTACAATAAAAACATAATTTATGTGATAAAATTTAAAGAATTATTAGATTTTTATTCAACAAAACATGTTACAATAACTCATATTATTAGTTTTTAATCAGGAGGTATAGAGTGGTAGGCATTGAGGTAAAGGAAGAGTTAAAAAAGATTGCATTTTATTCAGTGTTTTTAAATGTTGCTTTTTTTCTGATTTCCATAGCTATTATTGGGATTAAAATTTCAATTCCGATAGGTTTACTGCTTGGTACAGCAGTCATGCTATTAAACATGCTTTTACTGGGGATGTTTATTGAACGCACCTTAACAGTAAGTAAAAAAGGTGCTCAGATTACAATGACAACAGGATATTTTCTAAGATTGCTCATTGTAGGAACTTTTTTCTTTGTCTCAGTGAAAATTGACCTTATACACCCATTAGGAGCTATGATACCATTATTTTATCCTAAATTAATTTATACTGGTGGTGCGATTCTAAAATATAAAGGGGGTAGTTAGTAAATGAATGTGCAAGGACCTCATTATTTTACTGTTGATATTTTGGGGTTAGAGGTAAAAATATCCGAGACTATTGTTGTTGGATGGATTATAATTGCATTTATTACAGCACTAATACTTTTTTTAACACATAATATGCAGAAAATCCCCAGTAAAAGACAAAGCATTGCCGAGCTTATAGTTACAACAGTGAATAAGCTTGTTCTTGATACAATGGGTAAAAGGAACATGGCTTTTGCACCATATATGGCTACATTATTTATGTTTTCATTATTTGGTAGCCTAGTTGGACTTGTTGGATTAAGGCCAATGACAGCTGACTATAATACTACATTAACATGGGCATTGCTCACATTTTTTATGGTGCAGGCATGTAACATTAAGGCAAATGGTATAGGTGGATACCTCAAGGGATTTACTGAACCGGTAGTATTTATGACACCACTTAATATTGTAAGTTTATTCGTATCACCTATTTCATTAAGCTTTCGTCATTTTGGAAATATTGCAGGTGGAATGGTAATAACCATGCTTGTGTATTTTGCGTTAACGGGACTATCTACTGCATTGGGCTTATCAGTGCCTTTAGCAACAATTGGTATACCAGCGGTTTTATCGGTGTACTTTGATTTGTTTAGTGCAGTTATGCAAGCTTTTATTTTCGTTATGCTATCAATGGTATACATTGGTTCAGCTAATGAAAGTGAAGAAGAATAAGAACAGTATATAAAACAGGAGGATTTATTTATGGAAAAGGCAATTGTATTAGCAGCATCAGCAATTGGTGCAGGTATAGCAATGATATCAGGTTTCGGTCCTGGTATAGGACAAGGATATGCGGCTGGTAAAGCTACTGAAGCAGTAGGTCGTCAGCCAGAGGCATCAGGTGCAATTACAAGAACTATGCTTGTAGGTTGTGCAGTTGCAGAATCAACAGGAATTTACGGTTTCGTTGTAGCATTAATTCTACTATTCATTAATCCATTTATAGATAAGTTATAATTTAATAATTCACATATCTATTTTTATTATATAAAAAAGAGGTGAGAATTATTGAATCTGATTGATTTATCAGGAAATTTTATTTCAACTGTTAAGATTCTGGATTTCCTTTCTATAGATGCAAGTAGCATTATTTTTACACTGATAAACACATTAATATTGTTTCTAGTGATAAAATATTTGCTTTTTGAAAGAGTTAATAAGGTTTTAGAAGAAAGGTCAAATGATATAAGTACTACTTATTCTAAAGCTGATGAAGCAATGAATAATGCAAAGAAGCTTGAAGCAGATTATAATTTATTATTATCGAATGCAAAAGAGGAATCAGCAGAGATAATAAAGAATGCTACTAAGAAAGCTCAGATTCATTCAGATGAAATAATTGCTCAAGCAAAAACTGAAGCTAATAATATAGTATTAAGAGCGAATGAAGAAATTGAACGCGAAAGAAAGCGTACAAAGAGTGAAATTAAGGATGAAATTTCTGAAATTGCAATAATAGTAGCTGAAAAAGTAATAGGAAAAGAATTAAGCAAGACTGACCATGAACTTTTGATTGATAAGTTTATTGAAAATGTGGGTGAATTAAAATGATGGAACAAGTGAGCAAGCTTTATGCTGATGCGTTGTTTGAACTAAGTAAAGATGAAAATTGTGTTAATTTGGTTTATGATAAAATCAATAAATACAGGGAAGTCCTTGTTGAGCATAAAGATTTGCAGAAACTATTGTCTGTTCCGACAATACCACTAGCTGATAAACTTAATATTCTTTCAAAATTTTTTAAAAATGATAGTATTGCTTATAATTTTCTTTGTGTTTTAGTAGAAAAAAAGCGTTTAAATTACTTTGAAAGCATAGTGGATGAATATAATAAAAATTATAATTCATTCAATAATATCATAGAAATAACTGCGACAACAAGTGTTCCTTTGACTGATGAAACAAGACAAAAGCTTATTGATAAATTATCGAAAAAGTTTGATAAGAAGGTTAAGCTTATTGAAGTAGTTTCTCCTGAAATTCTGGGAGGGATTATTATAAGATATGGCAATACTCAAATTGATAACAGCATAAGAGGAAAGTTAAAGGATATAACTAAGCAGTTAAAACAGGCTTAATACTGTTTACAGTGCATAATAAAATTAAAGAAGGTGTATAAATGAACTTACGCCCGGATGAAATAGCAAATATAATAAAAGAGCAAATAAAAAATTACAGTTCAAAAATAGAGCTGACGGATATAGGAACAGTTGTAACTGTTGGCGATGGAATTGCTAATATTCATGGATTGGATAATTGCTTATCTGGTGAATTGTTAGAGTTTAAGAATGGTGTATATGGAATCGCATTGAATCTGGAACAGGATTTTGTAGGAACAATAATGCTAGGTTCTGATTCGGATATTAAAGAAGGAGATATTGTAAAAAGGACAGGTAAGATTGTTTCTGTTCCTGTTGGGGAGGAACTTCTTGGTAGGGTAGTAAATGCATTGGGTCAACCAATTGATGGTAAGGGGCCTATATTAACAACAGAAACTGCCCCTATTGAAAGGAATGCTCCTGGAATAATTTCAAGAAGATCTGTTCATAAGCCACTTCAAACTGGTATTAAAGCTGTTGACTCAATGATACCGATAGGAAGGGGACAGAGAGAGCTTATTATTGGTGATAGGCAAACTGGTAAAACCTCTATTGCTCTTGACACAATTATAAATCAGCACGATAAGGATGTAATCTGTATTTATGTTGCCATAGGTCAAAAGCGTTCTACAGTTGCAAATGTGGTAGATATTTTAACAAAAGCAGGTGCAATGGATTATACAATTGTTGTATCAGCAACAGCATCTGAATTAGCTCCGCTACAATATATTGCACCTTATTCAGGCTGTGCTATGGGTGAATATTTTCTTAATAAGGGTAAAGATGTTTTATGTGTTTATGATGATTTATCTAAACACGCTGTAGCTTATCGTACATTATCATTATTGCTTAAAAGACCACCTGGTCGTGAGGCATATCCTGGAGATGTTTTCTATTTACATTCAAGATTGCTTGAAAGGGCATGCTGCTTAAATGAAAAGCATGGTGGTGGAAGCTTGACAGCACTACCAATTATTGAAACTCAAGCAGGAGATGTATCGGCATATATTCCAACAAATGTAATTTCGATTACTGATGGACAAATATTCCTTGAAACTGATTTATTTAATTCAGGTGTAAGACCAGCTGTTAATCCTGGTATATCTGTATCCCGTGTTGGAAGTGCAGCACAAATAAAAGCAATGAAGAAGGTATCAGGTTCGCTAAAGTTGGCATATTCACAATATCGTGAGCTGCAGGCATTTTCACAATTTGCTTCTGATTTAGACAAGGATACGAAGGAACGCCTTGCAAAGGGAGAGCGTATTGTAGAGGTATTGAAGCAGAATAAAAATGAGCCAATGTCAGTAGAACATCAGGTAATTATTATATATGCCGTTGTAAATAACTTTTTAAAGGATATTCCAGTAAAATATATTTTGGATTTTCAAAAGGAATTATTCAGCTTTATAGATAATTCATATCCTGATATTACTAAAACCATTAAAGAAACCAAAGATTTAGATGAATCAACCGAAAAACTTTTAGTAGAAGCATTGGAAATGTTTATCAATAAATATATGAAGGATAAGCAGTAAAATACCATCATAGAAAGGTGAATGTAATATGGCTTCAGCTAACATGAAGGATATAAAACGCCGTATTAAAAGCGTAGAAAGTACAATGCAGATTACTAAAGCTATGGGGCTTGTTGCTTCATCGAAATTAAGGCGTGCAAGGGAAAAATCAGATAAAGTAAAATTGTATTTTGATGTGTTGTATGAAACAATACATGAAATAATTTCTGAAAATAGGACATATGAATCCATGTTCAACGGAACAAGCAATAATGTGTTAATGATTGTAATTGCTGGTGATAGGGGATTAGCAGGTGGTTATAACACAAATGTTTTGAAATTGGCGCAAAACAGATATAATGAACTGTCACTGAGCAAGAATGTAATTATACTTCCTATTGGTAAAAAGGCTGTTGAATATTTTGAAAAGAGAAATTTTAAAATAATGGCCAAATATACTAATATAGCTGAAAGTATTGATATTTATGACGCAGCAAATATTTCTGATAGAATTGTAGAAGCATTTATTGCTGGTAAAATTGATAGGATAGAGCTTGTATATACAAGTTATGTATCATCGCTTACACAGGAAGAGAAATGTGTCAGTGTTTTGCCTATTGAGAATGAAGGAATGGAAAGAAAGAATAATCTAACAACCTATGAACCATCTGCTGAAGAGGTTTTCAGAATGTTGATACCACAATATGTTTCAGGAATACTTTACGGAGCTATTGTTGACTCATATGCAGCAGAATTAGCGGCAAGACGAATTGCTATGGATAACGCATCGGATAATGCAGCTGCAATGATAGATGAATTATCATTAATATACAATAGGGCTCGTCAAAATACAATTACGCAGGAAATAACAGAAATTGTGGGTGGTGCAAGTACACAGACCTAATTTGATTGGAAATATGATATGCAGGGTATATAATATTTTCAATTGCTAAGGAGGAAAGTATGCAGAATATCGGAAGGATTGTCCAGATTATTGGTGCGGTAGTAGATATAAGGTTTGATAAGGAAAGTCTACCAAGATTATTAAATGCTATTGAAATAGATAATAATGGGCAAAGAGTTGTAGTTGAGGTTGCACAGCATATAGGTGATGATATAGTACGGTGCATTTCCATGAACAGTACTGACGGACTGGTTAGAGGAATGAATGCAATTGATACTGGAGGACCTATAAAAGTTCCAGTTGGAAAAGAAGTGTTGGGAAGAGTTTTTAATCTTTTAGGTGAGCCTATAGATGAAAAAGCGTTTGAATCAGTAACTGACAAATGGCAAATCCATAGAGAACCACCGAGCTATGAAGAACAGGCAGCATCTAATGAAGTTTTAGAAACAGGTATAAAGGTTATAGATTTGATTGCTCCTTACCTAAAGGGAGGTAAAATCGGTTTATTTGGCGGCGCTGGTGTAGGAAAAACTGTATTAATACAGGAACTTATAAATAACATTGCAAATGAGCATGGTGGAATATCCGTATTTGCTGGAGTTGGAGAAAGAACAAGGGAAGGTAATGACCTTTACAATGAAATGATTGCAAGCGGAGTTATTGATAAAACTGTATTAGTATATGGACAGATGAATGAACCACCGGGAGCAAGAATGAGGGTAGGACTTTCTGGTTTGACGATGGCTGAATATTTTAGAGATGTTGAAGGCCAGGATGTGCTTTTGTTTATTGACAATATTTTCAGATTTACACAAGCAGGTTCTGAGGTTTCAGCGTTGTTAGGACGAATGCCATCAGCTGTTGGATATCAGCCAACACTTGCAACAGAAATGGGCGCATTACAGGAACGCATTACATCCACTAAAAAGGGTTCGATAACATCTGTACAGGCAGTATATGTTCCAGCTGATGACTTGACAGACCCTGCTCCTGCAACAACCTTTGCACATCTTGATGCAACCACAGTTTTATCAAGGCAAATTGCTTCATTGGGAATTTATCCTGCTGTTGACCCGCTTGATAGTAACTCAAGAATTCTTTCTCCTGAAGTAGTTGGCAATGAACATTATGAGGTAGCAAGAAGTGTCCAAACTATTTTGCAAAGATATAAGGAGTTACAGGATATTATCGCTATTATGGGTATGGATGAGTTATCTGATGAAGACAAGCTCATTGTTAATCGTGCAAGGAAGATACAACGATTTTTATCACAGCCATTTAAAGTTGCTGAACAATTTACAGGAATGAAGGGTAAATATGTTCCGATTAAAGAAACAATTAGAGGATTTAAAGAAATAATAGAAGGTATACATGATGATTTACCTGAATCAGCGTTCCTTTTTGTAGGTACTATTGATGAGGCAGTTAATAAAGCAAAAAAGGGTGATATTTAATGGCACTGTTTAGCTTGAAGGTTGTAACTCCTGATAAGGTATTCTTTGATGGAGAAACTGAGCAGGTGATTTTAAGTACGGTTTGTGGTGAGATTGGAATATTAGCACGACATGAAAGCTATGTTTCAATATTGCCACCGGGACCTTTGAGAATTAAGATAGGAAATGAGTTTAAAACAGCAGCAATATCACAAGGGTTAGTAAAAGTATCAAAGGATAAAACAACGATTATAGCTACTTCTGTTGAATGGCATGATGAAATTGATATTAAAAGAGCAAAAGAAGCTGAACGCAAGGCAAGGGAGGCACTTTCTAAGAAATTAAATGATTTAGAATTTAAGCAAGCAGAATTCAAGTTAAAGCGTGCTATCAACAGGATATCCATATCATCAAAGTACAATAATAAATAATAAGCAAACCATAGTTTACATTTCAATTGTGTAATCTATGGTTTAGTTTTTAATAAGGTATAGTACAATTAGAAAAGATTTTATGCATATTTAGGGCTTGTTATTTAACAAGTCCATTTTTATTTTATATTGGTAATATTATTAATTAAATCTACATAGAATTAAGTAAATAAAAAGTAATGTAAAAATAAAGGAGAAAAAAAGATGAAAATGATAAGTAGTTTTAATAAGATAATTGATTATTTTTCACCTACTATAAAGCAAGCACTTATTAAAATCGATGAAAAAGAAAAGCAAAAAATACATGAAATTCGGCTTAGAATCGGAAGACCAGTTTGCATAGTTTCTTTTGGACAAGAAAGATTTTTAACAGCAGATGGTGGAATGACTAATTACGAAGGTTTAGCATTAAAAGTAAATCAATCAGATATAGAATATAGCTTTAAGGCAATTTGTGATTACTCCATACATAGTTTTAGTAGGGAATTATCTCAAGGCTTTATAACTATTACAGGTGGTAATAGAGTAGGAATTGCAGGTACCGCAGTAGTTAAGGAGCAAAGAGTGGATACCATAAAATATATTAATGGTTTAAATTTTCGAATTTCAGGACAAATTATTGGCTGTGCTGAAGATATATTTAACAAATTGTTTGTGCAATCACCAGTTGGAATATTAATTGTTGGTAGTCCTGGAAGTGGTAAAACTACATTTCTTAAGGATTTATGCAGGCTTATGTCAAAGCGTTGGAGGGTATCAATAATTGATGAAAGAGGGGAAATTGCAGCTACCTACAGGGGAGAGCCACAAAATGATATAGGCAATAAAAGTGATGTTTTTGATGGTTATCCTAAATCAGATGGTATAGAAACAGCTATTAGAGTAATGAATCCAGAGTTGATTGTATGTGATGAAATTGGGAGTAAATCCGATGTAAAGGCATTAGTACAAACAATTAATTCAGGAGTGAAGATAGTTGCCACTGCTCATGCTGGAACATTGGATGAACTCTACAAAAGAAAGCACATAAAAAAGCTGATTAATTTAGGTGCATTTGATTATATAGTTATTCTTGGAAGTGGTGCTGAATTAGGTAAAGTTAAGGAAATGCAGGCTGTTTCTAATGGAGGGGTGATGCAATTATGATGCTTAAGCTGATAGGTGTAATGTTACTGGTATGTGCAACAGGATATACAGGGCTTAGTATGTCAGCATCATTGAAGGAAAGAATAAGAAGGCTGGAACTGATAAGAAAAATGGTGGATGAGATTACAATACTGATAAGGCATAGAGCATTAACGGTTATGGAAATTATAGATGAGTTAACAGCAAATTCATCATATGCTGAGCTTACTTTTTTACATAAAGCCAAATCAGGAATTATTCCTGAGGTTTCATTTCATTATGCATGGGAAAATGCAGTTAAGAAGGATAATAAATTACTGAATGAAGAAAAAACAGAGTTAATATCACTAGGTAATTTTCTAGGCTCGAGTGATACAGAAGGTCAGATATCAGCATTAACCATATATAAGGACAAGTTTAATTCTCTTATAGAATATGCGAACGAAATTTATGATAAAAAGGGTAAGCTTTATAGGAGCTTGGGTGTTTTATCAGGAGTTTTTGTTGCAATATTGCTTGTATAAGTTTAAAAGTTTATGTAATAAATTAAAAAGGAGCGTAAAATGGAAATAGATTTAATATTCAAAATAGCTGGAGTTGGTATAATAGTTGCTGTTTTAAGCTTAGTTTTAAAGAGAGCAGAGCGAGAAGAACAGGCAATGATGACAACTTTAGCAGGACTGATAGTTGTACTTATGATAATTATTCAGGAAATAGGCAATCTTTTTAGTACGATAAAAAGTGTATTTGGATTATGGTAGAGAAGATATTGATGATAATTGCTTTGTGCATAGTCGCAGCAATTTTAGGAAAAGTTTTAGAGAAGTATAATAAGGAACAAGCTTTGTTTGTTACAATAGCAGCTTGTACAATTGTACTTACATTTCTTGTTGTATATCTTTCACCTTTAATAAGCATGATGAATGAGCTTTTTAATAGAACAGGAACAGGTGAAAACTATTCACAAGTAATAATTAAATCATTGGGAATATGTTATGTAACACAGTTAGGTTTTGATGTATGCAAGGATTGTAATGAGAACGCACTTGCAACCGTTGTAGAGGTATCTGGAAAGGTTACTTTAATAATTCTTGCAATACCATTATTGGAAAAGCTTATAAACATAGTAACATCAATTATGTAGGAATAATAAAGGGGACAAAAAATGGTTAAGGGATTGTTTAAATTATTTTGTATGTTTGTGGTAATGGCATCAATAATACTGTTTGGATTTAATATAACAACTTTTGCGCAACCACAAGAAACGGATGTTATCAATGAGGCGCTAAACGCAAGTGGCGGAAATCAGCTTGAGCAGACCTATTCTGAGGAGGTTAAAAGGTTTTTTGAAGAAAACAATATAAAGCTTGATAACCCTGAAGGAATAATGTCACTAAATCCTAAAGAGATTATTGGTGGCATCTTGACAAAGGTTAAGGAAATGTCAGCAGCACCTATTAAACTATTGATGTCCTTAATGGCAATTATTATTCTTGCATCGTTAATTCAGAGTATAAGCGATACCACTAAAAGCGAATCACTTAATAAGATATTTGATATAATTACTATTTTAGTATGTATTTTAATATTTTCTGATTCAGTATGCGAATGTATAGAACAGGCATCAGTTGCGTTATCCGAAGGTGCTATATTCATGCTTGGGTTTGTACCCGTATTTGCAAGCATTGCAGCAGGAAGTGGTAATTTAACATCAGCAGGTGTTTATAATGTAATTCTTGTACTTGTATCGGAAATTGCTGTCCAACTTGCAAGTGGATTTCTGATGCCATTACTGAGTCTATGCCTTGCTTTATCTATTGTAGATTCTATAAATCCAGCAATTTCACTTTCAAGCTTAATTGAAGGGATAAAAAAGACTGTTACATGGTGTTTAGGACTTATGATGACAATTTTTGTAGGATTGTTATCAATTCAAAGCATTATCGGTAATTCAGCAGATACATTATCAGTTAAGACAGGAAAATTTATGGTTTCTAATTTTGTACCAGTAGTAGGAGGAGCAATTTCAGATGCTTATACAACATTAAAAGGGAGCTTTGGACTGCTAAAAAGCGGAGTTGGAGGAGTAGGAATAATGGTAATTCTTATAATGGTTCTTCCAACTATTATAACTATTGGATTAAATAGAATTGTAATAAGTATTGCAAGTATTGGAGCAGAAATATTTAGTGTTCCGGGACTTGCTAAATTATTTAAAAATATTTCATCAGTAATTTCAATAGCATTTAGTATAGTAATTTCCTTTTCAATAATGTTTATAGTTTCGACAGCATTAATTATGGCTATAACTACATAGGAGTAAAAGTATGGATACAATAAAATTAATGATAGGGACATCTTGTTTTGTCGGGATAGCAATATCAATTGCTGATATGATGAAGCCGAGTGAAAAATTCAACAAGCAAATACGAATGATTTTTTCTTTAACTTTTATATTAAGTGTGTTGACACCAATTGTAACAAATGGAATTAATTTTTCAATAAGTGAGGAGATTATTTCAGCAAATGGAGTACAGTATAGTGAAATGAATACAACAGTGGATAACCAGCTTAAATTAATTACTGAAAAAAATATAGAAGATTCGTTAAGATTAAAGTTAGTCGAACTTGGAATAAAATGCAATAAAATTAATGTAAGTATTAATATAGATGAAAATTCAGGCATATCTATTAATAAAATAGAAATTAATAGTGACGATAATGAGAAATCAAAAAAAATTATTTCTACACTGCTGTCTGTAGAAGAAGATGTGATAATCGCATTAGAAAATGAAAATGATTGAAGGTGAAATTAGGTGGATATTTTTAAAAAGCTAAAGGATATGTTTTTAGATGATAAAAAGGTAAAAATAGTTGTTTTTTTAGGGTTGTTGGGAATGGGGTTAATTTTATTATCAAGTTTAACACCAAAGAATAATCATAAAAAAGCCAGTGTGGTAGAATCAAAAGCTGATAATGTTTTTTATGATACTGAACTGGAGGGATATACAAAAGAGATGGAAGGTAAGTTAAAGAATCTTTTGGAAAATATAAGTGGGGTTGGAAAAGTTGAAGTTATGATGAATATTTCAAGTACAAAGGAATATGTATATGCAGATGAGGAAAAAAGCAACTTATCACAGGACAGTGAAAATTATTCAGAGCAAAGGGAAAACAAGTATATAATAGTCGATAATAATGGAAAAAAGGAGGCATTAGTTAAAAAAATAAATACCCCAGAAATAAGTGGAATAGTAATTATATGTGAAGGAGGTGACAATAGTGTAGTCCGTGAGAATATATACAGGTCAGTATCAGTGGCATTTGATTTGCCAATCAGTAAAATTTATGTTGCAAAAATAAAATGAAAATAGGAGAATGAATATGAAGAAACCCACATTTATAATTGGAAAAAAACAAATTATACTTTCATGTCTAACATTAATGCTTGCAGTAGCAGTATACATAAATTATGTTTTGGCTCAGGATGCAGATTTGAAGAATACGAAAAAGACTGCCTCAACTGAAGGTATATCTAAATCCAATACACATGAAAAGGAAGCATATGGTGATACACAGTTTGTCAATAATGACCATGCAAGCGATGATTATTTTGCTCAGGCAAGACTCGAGAAAATGACAAGTAGAGATGCAGCAGTACAAACATTACAGACAATCATGGGTGGTGGAGATATTACAGAGGATGAAATGGTTTCAAGGGCATTGGAAGCAGTTCAGATGTCAAACATGATTGAAAAAGAAGGAACAATAGAAAANCTTATCAAAGCTCAGGGCTTTGCTGATTGCGTAGTATATCTTGATAAGGATTCTGCAAAGATTGTAGTTAAATCTGATGGCCTTGAAAAGGGTCAAGCAGCTGCTATTAAGGATATAATTTTAGGTGAAGTAGCTATTCCATCAGAAAATATTAGAATTTTTGAAGTTAAATAGTTGTGTCTTTCAAAATTTATGGTATAATATAATAATAAGTAATTAATTATTTGTATTTACAAGGGTGGAGAGTTTGCATTATAATAAATATATAATAACTCTCCACTAAAAATATAAATATACAGGAGGTTCATATGGGAAATGAAAATGCTTATCAATCAGGAACATTAAAGATTTCTGAGGAAGTGATTTTAACAATAGCAAAGCATGCTATTAGCGATATTAAGGGTGTTGAGGAAATTGTTCCTGTAAATGAATCAGGCATAAAAAATAAACCTTTGAAAAAATTGGCCTCTAAAGATTGGGGTATTGCAGGGAAAATATTTGGAAAAAAGAATAATTTAATTAAGGTTAAACTTCTAGGCGATGTAGTAGAAATTACATTGGCGGTTATAGTTAAGCAGGGTCATAAGGTAACTATGATTGCAGAAAATATACAGAATGCGGTAAAATCAAGCGTACAGAGTATGACAGGAATTACAGTATCAAGAGTTAATGTTATTATTTCAGGAATTTCAATTAACAAGGACAAGTAGTATTAGTATTTGCTAAAATAAAATGGAGGAAGTTTATGACGAGAACAGAAATTCGTGATAGTGCATTTAAAATAATATTTGAAAAACTATTGCGTGATGATGAATTAGAGGAACTATATGATATTGCAAAGGAAATGGATGAAATAATTGTAAATGATAAGGTAAAGGAATTAGTTGAGGGAACTCTTGCTCATTCAGATGAATTTGATGAGATAATTAACAGATTTAGTATTAAGCGTGATGTTTCTAGAATTGCAAAGGTTAATATTGCTATACTGAAACTTGCTTTGTATGAAATGATTTACGATGATAAAACACCTGTAAATGCTGCTATCAGTGAAGCTATTCATTTATCTGAAACTTATTCTCAAAAGGAGGATACAGCATTTATTAATGGAATATTGGGTGCTTTTTCAAGAAGTGAATACAATAAAGAAGCTACTAAAATAAATGATAATATTGAGGTTACCGATGTCTAATTTTTTAGGAATTGATACAAGCAACTATACCACATCTGTGGCTTTATTCGATTCTGATACAAAGAAAGTTAAGCAGAGTAAACTTATGCTTAGTGTCAAGCAGGGTGAAAAGGGATTAAGGCAAAGTAATGTTGTTTTTGAGCATATAAAGCAGTTGCCACTGGTTCTGGGTAATTTACTTAAGGATAATCCAAAGCTGGATGGAATAGGTGTATCCGTTCGTCCACGAAATGTTAATAATTCGTATATGCCATGTTTTCTATGTGGTGAAAAATTTGCAGATTCTATTTCAATAGTAAACAATATTCCTGTATATAAGACCTCACATCAAGTTGGGCATATGCTTGCAGCATTATATTCATCGGACAAGCTTGAATATATTAATCAAAATGTGATAATGTTTCATGTTAGTGGAGGCACAACAGAATGCTTGTTATGTGAGCCGGATAAAGAGAATGTTTACAGGTTTACACTAATCGGCTCATCACTTGATTTAAAAGCAGGACAGCTTATTGATAGAGTTGGGGTAATGCTTGGCTTGAAGTTTCCATGCGGTGCTGAATTAGAAAAGCTTGCAGAGCAAAGTAAANCTGAATTTAATATAAAGCCTACAATAAAAGGTATGGATTGCTGTTTATCAGGGGTGGAAAATATATGCAAAAAAATGTTTAATGGTGGGGAAGATCCAGAAGATATAGCAAAATACTGTCTTACCTATGTATGCAAAGCAATTGAAATGATTACGGCATTGGCATTAGAAAAATACAAGGATGTTCCAGTTGTTTTTGCTGGTGGTGTAATGTCTAACAAGCTAATAAAAGCTAACCTAATTAAAAGATTTTCTAATTCATATTTTGCAAGTCCTGAATTTTCATGTGATAATGCTGTTGGAACAGCAATATATGCCTTTTTAATGAATAATAGAGGTAATTTATGGTAGTATATACGGTTTCACAATTAAATAAATACATATCCTTCAAAATTAAAGAGGATGAAAAACTTAAAGGTATAATTATCAAGGGTGAAATATCTAATTTCACTCATCATTTGCGTTCAGGACATTTTTATTTTACTTTAAAAGATAATGAGTCGAGCATAAAGGCAGTGATGTTTAAAAGTTTTGCATCAACTGTAAAATTCATGCCTGAGGATGGTATGAGTGTAATTGTGCTTGCCTCTGTTTCTGTTTATGAACGAGATGGGATATATCAACTTTATGTTACAGACATTCAGCCTGATGGTGTAGGTAAGCTATATACAGCCTTTGAACAATTAAAGGACAAGCTTTTAAAATTGGGGATGTTTGATGAGTCGCATAAGCTTCCATTACCTAGTTATCCTAAAAAGATAGGTGTAGTAACATCTAAAACTGGTGCAGCATTACAAGATATAATTAATGTTTTAAGCAGGCGTTATCCGATAGGGGAGGTTGTTGTTTTTCCTGCAATAGTACAGGGTGAAACAGCTCCACAATCCATAAGTGATGCAATAACCAAAGCACAAGATAGCGATTGTAATGTGTTGATTGTTGCAAGGGGTGGTGGTAGCCTTGAGGATTTGAATGCATTTAATACTGAAATAGTTGCATATGCAGTTTACAATTCAAGAATACCAATTATTTCAGCTGTTGGACATGAAACGGATTATACTATAGCTGATTTTGTTGCTGATATGCGTGCACCAACTCCGTCTGCGGCGGCAGAAATTGCAGTTCCTGATATAGAGCAAATTATATTGAATTTGGAATTTTACAGAAAAAGAATGTTATCAGCTTTGACAAAGGTATTGAATATGAAGTATAATAGGGTAGCTGAGCTTACTTCGAAACTGCAGAGTTACTCTTTGGAGTATAAATTAAATATTTATGAAGAGAAATTAGCTGCGCTTGATAAAAGACTTGCATCTGCTATGGAAAGAAAATATATATTATGTGAGAGTATCTTTAATAGGAAGATTACTGAGTTAGATGGATTAAATCCATTAAAAATTTTGTCAAGAGGATACTCAGTAGTTTATAAAGATAAAAATCTTATCTATTCTTCTGAGCAATTACAAGAAAATGATATAATAAGAGTAAATTTGGGTAAGGGCAAATTTACCGCAAGAGTTATTAATGTGGAGGAATAATATGCAGTTTGAGGAAGGTATTAAAAAACTTGAGGAAATTGTCAAAGCACTTGAAAGTGGAGATTTAACATTAGAAAAATCAGTTGAGCTATATAGTGAAGGTATGAAAATTTCAGCAGATTGTAAAAAAGAGCTGGAGAATGCGAAGCTAAAAGTTGACGAGAAAGGCAATGCTTAGAAATAGTGTCTGAGAAAAGAGTGGTATAATGAAGGAAAAAAGTTATCAAAGACTAAATGAGTATATTTCACTGATTGAGCAAAAAATAAGTGAGTATAATAAAAAAACAGATGTAAATTTATTGCAAGGNAATGTGATAGATGCAATGAATTATTCCTTGCAGGCAGGCGGAAAAAGAATACGCCCAGTTTTGGNGCTTGAGTTTTGCAGAATATGTGGAGGAGATTATAATAAGGCTATATCTTCAGCCTGTGCAATAGAAATGATACACACATTTTCTCTTATACATGATGATTTACCAGCAATGGACGATGATGATTACAGGCGTGGTAAATTATCTTGTCATAAGGCATTTGATGAGGGTATTGCTATTCTTGCAGGCGATGCCTTATCAGCTCTTGCGTTTGAAATAATTGCAAAAGATGATTTACTTGACTCTGATACAAAAATCAGGCTTATTCAGGTACTTGCAGATGCTGTTGGCGTGAATGGCATGATTGGTGGACAGGTTATTGACATAGAGAATGAAAATAAAAAGGATTTGAATGAAGACGATTTAGTTCATATGTGTCTTTTAAAGACAGGAGCGTTGCTTCGAGCAGCATGTAAGATGGGTTGCATTGCCGCTGGGGTAGATGAAAAAGTGATTGCAAATGCAGATGAATTTGCTAAAAATGTTGGACTTGCATTTCAAATTATAGATGATATTCTTGATGTTACCAGTACACAAGAAAAACTAGGTAAACCAATTGGCAGTGATGCTCAGCAAAATAAAACAACTTTTGTTATATTAAATGGAATTGATGAATCTAAAAATAAGGCTAAAATGCTTACAAATAAGGCTTTATTAATTCTAAAAGAATTTGATGATAATGATTTTTTATATGACCTAACTGAATTTTTGTTGGTGAGGGAAAGTTAGGATGGTGTGATTTTGGTATATAATTATATATTAGTTTCAGCAGTAATTTCATGGGCAGCAGCTCAAATTATTAAAACTATTTTATGGGTTATACAAAATAAAAGTTTTAATGGTGAAAGATTATTGGGCTCTGGGGGAATGCCCAGTTCTCATACATCCTTTGTTTCAGCATCAGCAATTGCTGTTATGCGAAAAACAGGAGCTGATTCTGTTGAGTTTGCAATAATGTTTATAATCGCAGCTGTTGTGATTTATGATGCAATGGGTGTAAGATATGCGGCTGGATTGCATGCTAGAGAGATAAATAAAATGAATAAATACCTTATAGATTTTTCAACCTCGTCAGATAATAAAATAAAATTAGAGGGAGGAAATAAAAAGGAATTAAAAGAATTTTTAGGGCACACTCCGTTTGAAGTTTTAGGAGGTGTGCTTTTAGGAATATTGGTTGCATTGATAGTTCCTTTAAAATGAAATCATGAAGAAAGTTGTAGAAAATATAATTAAAGATGATGTAAGGCTTAGTGACTTATCACTACCAGCAGATTTAAAAAGGCTTACTATACCTCAATGTAAGAGGCTATGCAGAGAAATTAGAAGTATGTTGATTAATACTGTTTCTAAAAATGGTGGACATTTGGCATCTAATTTAGGTTCCGTTGAATTGACAGTAGCAATTCATAGGGTCTTTAATTCTCCTCAGGATAAAATAATCTGGGATGTAGGTCATCAGTCATATACACATAAAATTTTAACGGGTAGACTTGACAGGTTTAATACATTAAGAAAAGAAAACGGCATTTCTGGATTTCCAAGACCATCAGAATCCGTTCATGATGCCTTTATAGGAGGGCACAGCAGCACATCTATTTCAGTTGCCTGTGGTATAGCAGAGGCAATGAAAATGCAAGGCAAGGATGCCAATTATGCTGTTGCTGTTGTAGGAGATGGAGCATTAACTGGCGGAATGGTTTATGAGGGGCTTAACAATGCTGGTAAGGACAGGAAGAACCTTATTGTTATTCTTAATGATAATAACATGTCTATTTCAAAAAATGTTGGAGCGTTATCAAAATATCTTACCACAATCAGAGCTAATCAGGGATATTTAAAAACTAAATCTGCCGTAGAGAAGGCACTTTCCAAAACTCCTGTTGTGGGCAAGCCAATTACTAAGGCTTTAAAAGTGTCAAAGGATAAAATAAAGGGTGTAATATACCCTGATACTACAATTTTTGATGATTTAGGCTTTATATATCTTGGACCTGTGGATGGGCATGATATTGCTGCGATAGAAATGGTTTTAAATACGGCAAAGGTATATAGGCATCCTGTTGTCGTTCATGTTAACACCATAAAAGGCAAGGGATATTTGCCTGCTGAAAAAAATCCAGGTGAATATCATGGCATTTCAAAATTTGATGTACTTACTGGAAATCCCGAAGTTTCAGGGGAAGATTCTTATTCCACAGTATTTGGAAAGGAGTTAGTGCGCCTTGCCTGGAAGGATAAAAGAATTTGTGCAATAACAGCGGCAATGAAATATGGTACTGGTTTACAATTTTTCGCAAGTGAATTTAAAGATAGATTTTTTGATGTTGGTATAGCAGAACAGCATGCAGTAACCTTTTCTGCTGGTTTGGCAAGTATGGGTTTAATACCGGTGTTTGCAGTATATTCATCATTTTTACAGCGTTCATATGACCAGCTTATTCATGATGCAGCAATATGCAATACACATATTGTATTAGGAATAGACAGGGCTGGGATAGTAGGTGAGGATGGTGAAACTCATCAGGGGATTTTCGATATACCAATGCTTACAACAATACCTAATACGGCAATTTATTCTCCATCGAATTATGAGGAATTAAAGCTATGCTTGTATGATGCAATATACAAGGAAAAGGGAATAGCCTGTGTTAGATATCCAAGAGGAAAGGATACTTCAAATTTTGATAAGAACAAGCTAAATACAAATTATACACTGACTACAAATAATAAAGGGCATGATTCTGATATATTACTTATTTCATATGGAAGAATATATAATAATTTCAGAGAAGTAGTGTATATGCTTGCTGGTGAAAATATTTATGCAGATACATTAAAGCTTACAAAAATTTACCCATATGACAAAAAAATAATAGATATAGCAGCGGATTATAGTAAGATTTTTTTCTTTGAGGAATGTGAAGCATCTGGTGGAATTTCACAACATTTTTCAGCCAACTTATTGGAAAAGGGATATAATGGTAAATTTGTAAAGGTTGCTATTAATGGATTTGTAGAACAGGCTTCAATGGAAAATGCATTGCATAAGCTTAAATTAGACATAGAGTCAATGTATATGACTATTAAAAAGAATATTTAAATGTGAAAAGGATGATTTGGTGACTGAAAAAAGGCTTGATATAGCTTTAGTTGATATGGGTTTGTCTAGTAGCAGAGAGCGTGCAAAGGAACTGATAAAGTCGGGACAAGTGATGCTTAACGGATGTGTATGTGATAAGCCGTCAAAGAAGGTTTCAGAGTATGATAAGCTAGAAATTATAGGGGAAACATTTAAATATGTTAGCAGAGGTGGATTAAAGCTTGAACAGGCTTTAGAAATGTTTGAACTTAATATAAAAGCATTAATTTGCCTTGATATTGGTGCATCAACTGGTGGATTTACTGATTGTATGCTGCAACATGGCGCAAAAAGGGTTTATGCAGTTGATGTTGGTCACAGTCAGCTTGATGATAGTTTAAAAAATAACCCCCAAGTAGTGAGTATGGAGAAAACAGATATTAGAACTCTAATCAAACAGTCCTTTAATGAAAGCATAAGGTTTATTGCAACAGATGTTTCATTTATATCACTTAAGCTTGTTCTTCCTAAAATTTATGAAATATTAGATGATGAATATCAAGCAGTGGTACTTATAAAACCACAGTTTGAAGCTGGAAAATCGAACCTTAATAAACATGGCATAGTGAATGAGCCAAAGGTACATATTAAAGTTTTGCAGGAAATTTATAATTGCTCACAATCATTAGGATTTTCTGTAAAGGGTTTATGTCATTCACCTATAAAAGGCGGGAAAGGCAATATTGAGTATCTTATGCTTTTGGAAAAAACATTTGATAAAAGTAAAATATTTGATTTTGACAGTATAGTTGAAAATGCGTTTTATATCTTATAATCTGAGGTGAAAATAATGAAAGTTGCAATATATCCTAATTTTCAAAAGGAAAATGCTCTGAAGTGCTCAAGAGAGGTATGCGAAATTTTACACCAATACAACTCAGAAATATATATAGATAATAAATACTTTGAACAATTTCAAGACAAGGATTATATAAATTTTGGAGTATTTAAGGATTTTGTAAAAGAATCCGATATTGCAATTGCAGTCGGTGGAGATGGAACAATTCTCAAATGTGCAAGATATCTTTTAGGTCTTAACACCAAATTATTAGGTATAAATACAGGGCGATTAGGCTTTATGGCCTCACTGGAATTTGATGAATTAAGTGAGCTATATCGGCTTTTTAAAGGGGATTATGATATAATAAAGCGAATGATGCTGGATACAAGAATTTATACAGGTGAGCAATATTGTAATAATATAGCGTTGAATGATGTATCAATTGCAAGACTATATTCTAAATTATGTGATTTTAATGTTTATATTGATGATAATCTGATAGGCTCGTATCGTGCTGATGGAATAGTTATAAGTACTCCAACAGGTTCAACTGCTTATGCTTTATCAGCAGGAGGTCCTATCATTGAACCTAATCTTGACTGTATTGAAATGACATTATTATGTCCACATTCGCTTTTTTCAAGACCTATGCTGTTTTCACCTGAAAGGGTTATAAAGATAGTTCATAATGTAGAGGTTAAACCTGAATTATATATAAGTATTGATGGTAATGAGCCGATAACTTTTAGCAATAAACAAGTGCTTGAAATAAAAAAATCTGCACATAAAATAAATCTGATTGATATGAAAAGAAATACATTTTATGATTCCTTAAACAAAAAGTTAATGTGGTCGATTAAAGGAAACTAAAAATAGGTGGTATAAATGAAAGCTAGGCGACATAATGAAATACTTAAAATTATTGAAAATTATAATGTTGACACGCAGGAAACATTGCAAAAACATCTGGAGGACAAAGGATTCAATGTAACACAGGCAACTGTTTCAAGAGATATAAAGGAATTGCAGCTTGTCAAAAGGATGGCTGAGGATGGGATATATAAATATGTGCTTCCAGATACTAATAAACCTAAGCGTGGGATTCTTGTAGACATGATTTTGACGATAGATNATGCAATGAATATAGTAGTNGTTAAATGCCATACAGGAATGGCTCAGGCAGCATGCGCTAAAATTGATTCAATGAATTTCAGTGAAATTGTAGGAACATTAGCTGGTGATGATACGATATTCATATTACTGAAAAACGAAAATGAGGCAATAAATTTTGTAAATAAATTGAAAGAAATTATTAATTTAAACAATTAAGCCTACAAACAATGATAATATTTAAAAGGAATATTTACATTTGTTTTCAATATGGAAAACTAGGGGTATCGTTATGCTAAAGGAAATTTATATAGAAAATCTTGCTGTAATTGAAAAATCAACAATAACTTTCTCTCATAGCTTTAATGCTTTTACTGGTGAAACTGGTGCTGGTAAATCAATTCTAATAAATGGCATTAATGCAATATTAGGTCAGAGGATAACTAAAGATATTGTTCGTACTGGTTGCCAAAAANCGGTAATAACTGCTTTGTTTTGTAATTTAAGTACATATACCAAAGAGAAGCTTGATGAATTAGGTATTGATTATGAAAATAATGAGCTTACTATAACAAGGGAAATTTATGCTGATGGAGGAAGTATNGCCAGAATAAATTCAAGAGCAACAACAATATCTGTTTTAAAAGAGATAGGTGGAACATTAATTAATATTCATGGTCAGCATGATAATCAGATTCTTCTTTCACCTGAAAAGCATATGCAGATTCTTGATAAATTCAGCGGTGACCTCACTCTTTTGAATGATTATAGAAAATGCTTTAAGGAGCTTCAGCATATTGCAAGAACGATAAAGGAAATATATCAAAAGGAAAAGGATAAGACAGATAGGATAGAACNGTTAGAAGGGATTATTGAGGAAATAGGTGCACTGGATATTGATGAGAATGAGGATAATCAGATAGAAAATGAATATAATTTGATGAAAAATTCTGATAGAATTATAAATAGCTTAAAAATCTCAAGGCAATTGATTGATAATGAAGATAGTGACAGTATAATGAACAGATTGCTATTGGTGGAAAATGAGCTTTCTGAGTTTAGTGATATTCCTGAAATTGAGAATGTTTATAATCGTATAATTTCTGCTAGAATAGAACTTGAGGATATAACAAGCGAGCTTACAGGTTTATATAATGATATGGATTTTGATGAGCAACGATTTGGATATATTACTCAAAGGCTTAGTGAACTGAACAGTATAAAAAAGAAATATGGTGGAGAATTATCTGATATTATAAAGCTTTACAATGACTCATTGGAGGAAATAAAGCTATTGGAAAGTAATTCTGATGAGTTAAAAAAACTCAATGAAAAGAAAGAAATGCTTTTACATGAGGTAACAGAAAAGGCTAAAAAACTATCTCAATTTAGGGAAAAAACAGCAGAGAAGTTTGTAAAACAGGTGACAGAAGAATTAAAATTTTTGGATATGCCAAATGTGGTTTTAGAGATTGCTCATGAAAAAGGAAAACTCACAGTAAATGGTATGGATAATATGGAAATTATGATTTCAGCAAATAAAGGAGAGCCTCCAAAGCCAATCAGTAAAATAGCATCAGGGGGCGAGCTTTCAAGAATAATGCTTGCTCTTAAAAATGTTATCGCTGATAAAGATGACATACCTACACTGATATTTGATGAAATAGATACAGGGGTCAGTGGTCGTGCAGCACAAAAAATAGGAATAAAACTACATCAAATTTCAAAAATACGACAGGTACTTTGTGTAACACATCTAGCACAAATTGCAGTCATGGCTGATAACCATCTATTGATAGAAAAGCAGGTTGTTGGCGACAGAACAATAACTCAGGTAAAGCTGCTTGATTTTGAGCAGAGAAAGCATGAAATAGCACGAATTATGAGTGGGGAAAACCCAAGTGAGTTAATGCTTAAAAATGCTGAAGAGCTCTTAAAATTTAAATTTGAATATAGTAAAAGATGTTAAGATTTAAAAGGATTATTTTATGGAATACTGCGAAAGTGTAAAAAGAGCTGAAAAGGACGAAATACCNGTACTGAAATTTATAGCCGCAGTTGGTGCATATTTGTTGGATTTTAAAACAAGACAAGCCCAGCAGATTAGTTTCTGTTGGGCTTTAATGTTTTAATTATGTTTACAAATATAGGAAAATATGGCGTTATGTAAAAACACTATGCAATTAGGTTGATGGTTTATAGCAATAAAAAGATAATTTTTAAAATGGTGAAAGTACATATATTCTAATTTATGTGAAGGTAAAATAATGAAGCAATTAAAACTAATTTTACTTATTCTTATAATTACAATGGTATCAATAGAAAACAGTAAAGTTAAGTGCTATAACACATATTGAAGGTATTACAACAAAGGCTGGTAAAAAGTATGAAGTTTTCTTTA
>JGI24712J26585_10000064_pt1 | contig 78169 bp, 89 predicted proteins | sample BioPla3DNA2_FD_26585 | JGI IMG/M metagenome (IMG submission 26585) | reverse complement strand
TATATAACCTTCTAAATTATATATTTGTTTAAAATTATTATCAAAAGAATCCACTAACTTATAAATATATTTAATATCTTCTTTAATAATATCTCTAATCATTTCCAACACCAATTTTCTTTATATAAACAGGATTTACTTGATGCGGATTTACTTTCTTTTTTTCTTTTGCAAAATCAATAATTTTTTTATAATCAATAGAAACGTTTGTTACCAATGTATCTTTTATCTCTTTTTTGATATCACTATGGTTTACATAATATATAGGTTTGCTTAGAATGTTTTTTTTATATTCTGCAATAAAAAAACCATTTTTATCATCAATTCCAAAGTTGACATCTGACTCTTTTGTTAGACATTTCATAACATCAAAATGTGTAAAGGGAATAATATCAATCTTTTTTAAATATGCAAAAGTTTTTGCTACAGTAACACCAAGTCTAACGCCAGTAAAAGAACCTGGCCCATTAATTATTATTATTTGATCTATGTTTTCATTGTCACAAACTTCTTTAAAACTTGGCATTAAAAACTTACTATTATACTTTTCATTAATAATATGTTTTTCTTTTTTAACATTATAACCATCTAAAAGAACAATATGTATATCATAAAGATGGGTGTCTATATATAGTGTTTTCATAACTTACCCTATAAAACAGATTCACAAAGTTCTTCATATTCACTTCCATATGGAATAATAGTAAGAACTCTAGTATTTTCGTCAACAACTTTAAAAATTACATCCAATCTGTTTTCTGGTAATTTATCTTTAATAATATCCGCCCATTCAATAATTGTAATACCACCACTTTTATAGTAATCTTTAAAACCTATTGAATTATCATCATCATCTAAGCGATACACATCCATATGATATAAAGGAAGTTCACCATTTTGATATTCTTTTACAATATTAAAAGTAGGGCTTGTGATTGTGTCTTCAATACCTAAAGCTTTAGCAAATCCTTTAACAAAAATCGTTTTACCACTACCAAGCTCACCATCTAAACATATAACCATATTAGGAAATTTTTCTGATTCAATATTTTGAGCTAAAACATAAGTGTCCCTCTCACTTCTAGAAGTAAATTTAAAATTCATTATATATCACCTTAATTAATTATAAGAAAGTTTTTAATTAATAACAAGTCATTAAAAGAGGTTTGACATCTATTTTTAAAATTTTAGGCAAAAAAAATTGGCAACTACCTATCTTAGCATTACACTATTTTCGGCGTGTTAGGTCTTAACTTCTCTGTTCGGGATGGGAAGAGGTGTACCACCTAAGCTATCGTTACCAATAAAAGAATTTTGCTCTTTAAAAACTCGATAATATAATAATAATCTATAAATCACAAATAAAATAAGTTAAATCCTCGATCTATTAGTACTGGTCAACTCAATGTATCACTACACTTCCATCTCCAGCCTATCAACCTTGTAGTCTACAAGGGATCTTACTTCATAAAGAATGGGAAAACTCATCTTGAAGGGGGCTTCCCGCTTAGATGCTTTCAGCGGTTATCCTTTCCATACATAGCTACTCTGCACTGCAACTGGCGTCACAACAGATACACCATTGGTATGTCCATTCCGGTCCTCTCGTACTAGGAACAGCTCTCCTCAATTTTCCTACGCCAACGACGGATAGGGACCGAACTGTCTCACGACGTTCTGAACCCAGCTCGCGTGCCACTTTAATGGGCGAACAGCCCAACCCTTGGAAGCGAATCCACCTCCAGGATGTGACGAGCCGACATCGAGGTGCCAATCACCACCGTCTATGTGAACTATTGGGTGGTATCAGCCTGTTATCCCCAGGGTAACTTTTATCCGTTAAGCGACGGCAATTCCATATTCTACCGCCTGATCACTTTGTCCTGCTTTCGCACCTGCTCGACTTGTAGGTCTCGCAGTTAAGCTCCCTTATGCCAATACACTCTGCGATTGATTTCCAACCAATCTGAGGGAACCTTTGAGCGCCTCCGTTATCTTTTAGGAGGCGACCGCCCCAGCCAAACTGCCCACCAGACACTGTCCTTCACCCAGATAATGGGTGTAAGTTAGAAATCAAACAATTCAAGGGTGGTATTCCAAGGGTGACTCCGTATAAACTAGCGCCTATACATCAAAGTCTTCCACCTATTCTCTACAAGAATTATCTGAGTTCAATATCAAGCTACAGTAAAGCTCCATGGGGTCTCTCCGTCCTGTCGCTGGTAACCTGCATTTTCACAGGTATTAAGATTTCACCGAGTCTATGGTTGAGACAGCGCCCAAATCGTTACGCCTTTCGTGCGGGTCAGAACTTACCTGACAAGGAATTTCGCTACCTTTGGACGATTATAGTTATCGCCGCCGTTCACTGGGGCTTCAACTCATTGCTTTGATGTTATCGACTTACGTCCATCTTACAAATTGTCTTAACCTTCCAGCACTGGGCAGGCGTCAGCCCCTATACATCAGCTTACGCTTTAGCAGAGACCTGTGTTTTTGGTAAACAGTCGCTTGGGCCTATTCACTGCGGGTTTCCGAAGAAACCTTCCCTTATTCCGAAGTTACGGGATCATTATGCCGAGTTCCTTAACCATAGTTATCTCGCTCACCTTAGGATTCTCTCCTTGACCACCTGTGTTGGTTCTAGGTACAGGTGCTTATAGCATATCTTTAGAAGCTTTTCTTGGAAGCTTGGAGTCAAAAGACTTAGCAGTCCGTAGACCACGTCGTCATCACGTTTCAGCCTTATCGATATCACGGATTTTCCAATGTATCAGCCTTTGCGCTTAAACCAGAATCCAATAACTGGCTCTTTCTATCCTTCTTCGTCACTCCATCAGTGCTATAAACAGTACAGGAATATAAACCTGTTGTCCATCGACTACGCATTTCTGCCTCGCCTTAGGTCCTGACTAACCCAGGGAAGACGAACTTGACCCTGGAAACCTCGGTCAAATAGTGGGTAGGATTCTCACCTACCTTACGTTACTCACACCGGCATTCTCACTTCTAAACGCTCCAATAGTCCTCACGGTCTATCTTCAGTGCATTTAGAACGCTCCCCTACCACTTATATTTACATATAAATCCACAGCTTCGGTAATATGTTTAGCCCCGGTACATTTTCGGCGCAGAATCACTCGACTAGTGAGCTATTACGCACTCTTTAAAGGATGGCTGCTTCTGAGCCAACCTCCTAGCTGTTCGTGCAATTCCACATCCTTTCCCACTTAACATATATTTAGGGACCTTAACTGGTGGTCTGAATTGTTTTTCTCTCGCATATGGACGTTATCACCCATAAACTGACTCCTGAAGCTATAACATCTGGTATTCGGAGTTTGATTGTAGTCAGTACCGCTAGATGCGGCCATCCCACATTCAGTGCTCTACCCCCAGAGTAAAATCTTCAAGGCTAGGCCTAAACCTATTTCGAGGAGAACCAGCTATATCCGAGTTCGATTGGAATTTCACCGCTAATCACAAGTCATCCAAACACGTTACAACGTATCCTGGTTCGGTCCTCCATAGTGTGTTACCACTACTTCAACCTGCTCATGACTAGATCACTCGGTTTCGGGTCTACAGCATTGTACTAAAGCGTCCTATTAAGACTCGCTTTCACTTCGGCTCCGTGTATTCCACTTAACCTTGCACAACACCATAACTCGCCGGCTCATTCTGCAAAAGGCACGCTCTCACCCATTAACGGGCTCGAACTTCTTGTAAGCACATGGTTTCAGATTATCTATTTCACTCCCCTTCCGGGGTTCTTTTCACCTTTCCCTCACGGTACTTGTTCACTATCGGTCATTAGAGAGTATTTAGCCTTACGGGATGGTCCCCGTAGATTCCGACAAGATTTCACGTGTCCCGCCGTACTCAGGATACATTTAAGAGTCTAATTGATTTCGCTTACAAGGCTATCACTTTGTATCGCTATTTTTTCCAAAATATTCAGCTATCAAGTAGTTTTGTAACTCCGTATAAAATGTCCTACAACCCCAATCCGAAGATTGGTTTGGGCTATTACCTTTTCGCTCGCCACTACTAAGGTAATCGATTTTTCTTTCTTTTCCTCCAGTTACTAAGATGTTTCAATTCACTGGGTTACCCTCACTAACACTATGTATTCATGTTAGGATACCAAAATTGGTAAGTTTCCTCATTCGGAGATCCCCGGATCATAGTTTACTTACAACTCCCCGAGGCAATATCGCTGTTTGTCGCGTCCTTCATCGTCTTCTAATACCAAGGCATCCACCATGCGCCCTTATTAATTTAACCACTATTTTTTATTTGATGAGTTATGAGATCTTAATGCAATATATTAGGAAATATATTGCTACTCATTATATTATCTAGTTTTCAAAGAACAAAATTCTGAGAGAATGTTCTCTCAAAACCAAGTAAAAATTCAATTTGATGCTTTCTACATGAAATCTTTTCACAATTTAATGTGCCAACCCCGAAGATTTCATACGGTTTTTTTCTACGTTATAAATTCTCCATAGAAAGGAGGTGATCCATCCCCACGTTCTCGTAGGGATGCCTTGTTACGACTTTACCCCAGTCACCTGTCCTACCCTCGGCGCCCCCGTCCCTTACGGGTTCGGCTAGCGACTTCAAGTATTACAGACTCCCATGGCATGACGGGCGGTGTGTACAACACCCGGGAACGTATTCACCCCGACATTCTGATTCGGGATTACTAGCGATTCCGACTTCATGGAGTCGAATTGCAGACTCCAATCCGGACTGAGACCGACTTTAAGAGATTAGCTTTACGTCACCGTATTGCGACTCGTTGTATCGGCCATTGTAGCACGCCTGTAGCCCTAGATGTAAGGGGCATGATGATTTGACCTCATCCCCACCTTCCTCCAGTTTACACTGGCAGTATTCCAAGAGTCCTCAACTAAATGTTAGCAACTTAGAAAAAGGGTTGCGCTCGTTATTGGACTTAACCAAACATCTCACGACACGAGCTGACGACAACCATGCACCACCTGTCACTCGGGTAACCTCCACTATATTTCTATAGCTTTGCCGAGGATGTCAAATCTAGGTAAGGTTCTTCGCGTACTTTCGAATTAAACAGCATGCTCCACCGCTTGTGCGGGTGCCCGTCAATTCCTTTGAGTTTCAGCCTTGCGGCCGTACTACTCAGGCGGAGTACTTAATGTGTTAACTTCAGCACCGGTAACCCGACACTTAGTACTCATCGTTTACGGCGTGGACTACTAGGGTATCTAATCCTATTTGCTCCCCACGCTTTCGTGCCTCAGCGTCAGTAACAGCCCAGCAAATCGCCTTCGCCACTGGTGTTCCTCCTAATATCTACGCATTCTACCACTACACTAGGAATTCCATTTGCCTCTACTGTACTCTAGCCTACCAGTTTATAAAACGAACCGAAGTTAAGCTTCGGGCTTTAATTTTATACTTAACAAGCCGCCTACGCACCCTTTACGCCCAATAAATCCGGATAACGCTCGCCACCTACGTATTACCGCGGCTGCTGGCACGTAGTTAGCCGTGGCTTTCTTGAATGGTACCGTCAAGTAAGATTCATTTCCTAATCTTACAACTCTTTCCAAACAACAGAATTTTACAACCCATAGGGCCTTCATCATTCACGCGGCATTGCTCGTTCAGGGTTCCCCCCATTGACGAATATTCCTAACTGCTGTCTCCCGTAGGAGTCTGGGCCGTGTCTCAGTCCCAGTGTGGCCGATTAACCTCTCAGTTCGGCTACGCATCATCGCCTTGGTAGGCCATTATCCCACCAACTAGCTAATACGCCGCAGGCCCATCTCTAAGCGAAGCTTTAAAGGCTTCTTTACTCCGTAGAGCACATTCGGTATTATCAGTCGTTTCCAACTGTTATTCCCAACTTAGAGGCAGGTAACCCACGTGTTACTCACCCGTTTGCCACTAGAGGAAGAATCCAAATCCATAATCACTCTGTCTTGAAGCAAGCTTCTTAACTTTGTTCAAATTTCAACGGGTCCTCTCGTTCGACTTGCATGTCTTAGGCATGCCGCCAGCGTTCATCCTGAGCCAGGATCAAACTCTCAATAAAAAATCGATTTCTCGATATATTATTTTAAATTTAATCAAAGCTACTCAAATTGACTTTTTTTACTTAGTTTTCAAAGAACATTCACATTCCACTTGTGGAATGCACAAGTAATATATCAAATATGGCCCATCTTGTCAACAAAAAAACATTTTTTTTCGTTTTTTTACACTTTTTTTTATTTTTTTTAAGATTTTTACAAATTTTTATTATTAAAATTGGCAATTTACTTATTTTTTAATGCTTTATACTCATTATAATATTTCATAACAACTTCTTTTTTAAAAGGAACTTTTCCTTTTTCTTTAATGTCTATTAATTTATTTAGACTATGTTTAACAATTAAATCAATTTCTTTTGAATATCCCATTTTCTTTGAATGATATTTATATTCATTTTTATCTAAAATGCGATGCTTTCCATCAGGGAAAATTCTTAAATCAAGATCATAATCAATATATTTAATTATATTTCCATCAATTAAATATGGTGATGCTATATTACAATAATAAAACAAACCATATTTTTTAAATTGTGCCAATATATTGAACCATTCATTTTTATAAAAAAACAATATTGCCGCTTCTTTTGTATAGTGTGTTCTTCCATCATTTTCAGTTAGTTTAACTTTATCGTTAGCACATACGATATAATCTTTTTTTATATCAAGAACAACAGCTTCACCACTAATTCTATCTATCTTACCATTGTGCTTATAACAATGAATTGCTAATTTATCTCCTTTTTTCATAAAACGCCTTTGCATCTTAAAAACTAACTGTTTTTAAGATATTCTTCTGCAGTCAGAAGTTGAGTGTCCTTTAAACCTATAATTTCATTATCTTTATTATATATATAACTATTATCAATATTCACATCGGGCGCAATGCCTACTCCTTCGATACAAGCTTTGTCTTTCCTAAGCCATCTATATGATGTATATTTTATACTTGTTCCATTTGTTAATTTATGAGTATGCTGCACTTTACCTTTTCCATAACTATTATTACCAACAAGATATACGCCGTAAGAATCTTTCATTGCTGAAACGAAAATTTCGGCAGCAGATGCCGTCTCTTTGTTTATAAGAATTGCTATTTTATAATTTTTCTCATTATCATCAATATCTTTATAAGCTTTAATACCATCTTTACTTTCAAGATAATATATTATACTATCCTTTTTTAAAAATAACATCGAAGTATTATATGCCTGTGTTAAATATCCTCCTATATTTCCTCTTACATCAATAATCAATTTCTCTATTTTTGATTCATCTATTGCCTTTAATACCTCTTTTACTTCTTCATTTAAATTTTTACTAAACACTTTAATTTTAAGATAACCGATACCATTATCTTTTTCTTCATAAATAACACTAGGAATAGTTATTTCCTCAGCTTTAAGATTAAAAGAAATAATTTCGCCATTTCGGTCAACATCTATGTTTAACTCTTTTTTTGACTTGTTAATTATTTCTACAAGCTCCTTAGTAGTTCCATTTTCAACAAGAATGTTATTTATTTTTAAAAGTTTATCTCCTTCTTTCACTCCAGCTTTATCCGCAGGAGACTTTTCAATCACTTTAACAACAATATCATCTTTAATATATATTCCTATTCCTTTATAAGTGCTGTTTAGGGTTTGATGCATGGATATTGATTTATCTTTATCCAAATAAGTAGTATATTCTTCGGATAAAGAAGAAAGCATACCATTGATTGCATTTTGAATTAATTCATTTTTATTAGTATCTTTATAATATTTATTTGATATCTCATCATATATATCAAAAAACTCAATTATATCTTCATTTTCAAGATATTTTAAATATTTTGCATGTTTAAGAGGAACTTGCCCTTGATATAAAATAGTCCCTATTGTTAGCCCTGAAATAATGGATGTTATAATCATAATAATAATAACTTGATACAATTTATAACCCTTTTTCATAATAGACTCCTACTTATAATATTATCAAACTTTTTTATATTTGACAAAAGATTCCAATAATAATTTGATAATTTTTACATAAAAAAAGAATCAAACACAACTGATTCTTTTTAACTACTGTAGTAAAGTTTCTATTGTAGAGTTATCTTCGATAAAACTAATTACTTTTCCATCTTTTATTTTAAGTAAAGTTGTTCCTTTAAATTTAAAATCTTCAGAACTTATAATATTTTTATTGCTTTTATCTGATACATAATCCTCGTTTAATTTGTTAGAAAGATCGCAATAGTAAATCTTAATAGCATCTTCTTTTTCTTTATATGCATCAAACAATTGATTATAATAGTTTGCATTTTCTTCTTTTTTATTATATACAAGAACATAATACTCATCATATGGTCTGTTTAATATTGTTCCTACAAGAGTAACATCATAATTAATCTTAGTTGCACTGATTTTATTTTCTTTTGATCTTTTATCAACTAAAAATGCAGAAAGAAAATATATCCCAATAATTATTATTATCATTATTACTAATATTAGTATGGATCTTCTTAACTCCTCATTTCCATCAAAACTATTATCTTTAAGTAATTTCTGTTTAGTTTGTTTCTTATAAGACTTTTTACCCTTACTTTTTATTTCTTTTTTGTTTTTATCAATTTTCGCTTTAATTCTTGCCATACTTAAACCACCTATATCTATTATAGGAAATAATAATCTTTTATGCAAGAAAAAAGCCTTATTAAATTAATAAGGCTCTATATTATTCGCTAGTTATTCTCACCTTTATATTTGATGATACTTCATAACTAACAAGTGAATTTTCATTTACAATTTGCACTTTTACATCATGTTCACCTACGCCAAGCCCAGATAAATCCACATAAGCGTTAATGTCTTTTTCAGTAATATTCTCAAGTACTGAGGCAACTCCTTTGGCAATAACTGAAATCTTGGTATCAGATATAATATTGGCTTTTAAACCACTACCAAGGTTTTTATGGGATATACTAGAAATACCAATAGCTTTTTGTTGTTCATTTCCAAATGATAAAGAAACCTTTACTGAAGAATCTGACATATAACGAACACCCGTTGGTTTACTTAATGTTACATTATATACTTTAGCATTATCATTTCCTAAACCCTCGATATCTATTGTAACAGGAATTGAGGTTAAGTTTGAAATTAATGATTCATTACCATATATAGTAATAGAAAATTCACTTGAATCATTAATCTGTATTGATGAAATGCTCTTGCCAGTTAATAATTTACCTTTTGTTTTAACAACTACAGGTATATTAGCAGAATAACTGTCTAACTCAATTGTGGCACTTAAAGTGTTTGGAACAATTTCAACATTGTTTAATATATTACCTGTATTATCGTAAGCAACTAGTTTACAATCAATATCATATGTTTTTGCTTCTTTTAAATCACTTTCTTTATTTCCCAAATCAACAAGCGCTTTAACCCATGCTATTTTCTTTAAAGAAGTCTCGCTTCCTTTAACAACAACCTCAGATTTTGATAATGATACATTTTTAACACTCAATTTAGAATCTAACTTATCTTGATTTATAAGTTCATGAGTTACACTTGATACACTACTAACTTTATTTTTAACCATTACCGATACATAACTTGGATCAAGTTTATATACTAAATTATCAATGTTTTTTGAATACGTAAAATAAACTTTATATGCAGAATCTGATGCTGTATATGAACTTAAATCAAGAAATACTTCATACTCACCAATTTGTTTTGAAAGGTAAATATCACTTTTTCTCCCCGATATAGTTATATCAACGGTTTTGGGAGCTCCTTCGATAACATAAGCTTCTTCATTATATTTAAGTTTTACTGGAACATTTGTAATAACTTCTGCATTGTTCTCGACAAGGGTTATTACCTTATTATCTATAAGTAAGAAAAATAACACTGCTAAAATAAGTGACAAATATATTAAAAAGGATGGTTGGTTAAGAATTTTATCAAGAACCTTACCCTTTCTTTTCAATGAATTTTGCGTATTAAATACTAATCTACTTATAGGTATAACTATAATTTTATCAAAGAATTTATATATTGATTTAAATATTTTCATCTTCATCCTCCGTATGTTTCTTTTCATCAGAATCAAAGAAAATTTCTGTTTTAGGTCCTAACTCATTTAAAAGCAAAGTCCTAAATTCTTCGTTTGATAAATTATAATGAAGCTCGCTATCAAATGCGATTGAACTTCTTCCAGTTTCCTCAGAAACGATAAGTGCCAAAGCGTCACTTTCTTCGGCTATACCAAGAGCAGCCCTGTGTCTTGTTCCCAATCTTTTTGATAAATTTTGATTCATACTAGTCTTAAAAACAGAGCCCGCACAAGTTATTTTATCGCCCTGAATAATAACACCCCCATCATGAAGTGGAGAATTTGGAAAGAAAATTGACTCTAATAATGAATCATTGACATCTGCATATATTTTGGTAGAACTATCAATATATTCTTGCAATGAGACTTCCCTTTCAATAACTATTAAGGCTCCAATTTTATTCTTTTTAAACCAATCAATCGCAAGCATTATTTCATTAACAACTTTTTCCCTTTCATCAAATGTTAAAATTTTATGTCTTCCTAAAAGCTGAGTTCTACCAATTGATTCTAAGACATTTCTTATTTCGGGTTGGAAAATTACAATTAATGCTAAAGGTCCCCATTCAACTGCATATTCAAGAATAACTCCGACTGTATACAAATTTAAAATATCGCTAATAAATTTAACTAATAAAATGATTATTACCCCTTTTACAATCAACACCATTTTTATATTATTGCGAACATTTTTTAAAATATAATAAAAGGCTATCCACACAGCACATATATCAATTATTTTTGTGATAATAGACCATATTAATGACAAATTCATAGTAATCCTCCTTGTGTATAGTTAATTATAACAAAATTTGTTAATAAATTAAATACATATTTTATTTTAACTCATCAGTTGTATCAACCGAAGCTTGATTTATAGAAACTTCTTGATTTTTCACAGGAGTTAAAGCATCTAGCTTTTCACGCGACGGTATTTTCATCGAAGGGAATTTATTTTTATCTTGTCCTTTAGGTTTTTTACTTTTTACAGGTAAGTCTGTCGTTCTTCTTTTACTAACAATATAACCAACTAAAGAAAATATTAAAATCCCTGCAAATACCGTTAATGGGAGATAAAATCTTGTAATTAAATCAACTAACTGTTTCATTTTTAATTATTTCCACCTTTCCTGTCGTTGGAACAATTTGAATAAAGGTATTACCATCATTAAGAATTAATCGTTCTCCTTTTTCATCCGTATAAATTGTTTGAGCACTTCTAGATTCTTTAGACCAATTAATTTTTATTGCCTTACCTTCACTAACATAATAGCCTGTTCCACTATCAACATTATTAATATCTTGTCTGCCTTTATTCATACCATCATTTAAACCATAATTTGCTATTTGATATATAATAATATTCTTTACTAAAACGCCATCATTATTTTCATGATCAATCTGTTTAATCCCATCTTGAAAACGAATGTATTTTAAAGATTCTTGATCATATTCATATTTGATCTTTGTATTCTGAGAATAAGTAATGTTAACACTATCAGCATCTTGAACACTTTCATATGTATTTAATTTTACTGGTTCTGCAGAATATTTTAATAAATTTTCTTTTTCTGTTTCAACCGAATACTTTAGTTTTTCTCTAGCTTTTGCCAACAACTCCATATTAGTAAAACCATTATGTGGAGCTCCAATATTTTTAGTACGATAAAAATATACTCCCTCATATGTTAATCCATTGATGTTATTTATTTTAAGATTTCTTATATCACTTTGGGCTTGAGGGCTCCATCCCCAATGTACATATATGGCATCATTTTCTAAAACATAATCAAGAAAATAATGTCTAGCACTTCTTACAGAGCCAATCACTGCTTCGGGTACATCTTTATACAAAGCTAAATATCTAGTAAGTCCACCTTCAACAACAATTTCATATACTATATACGCTTTATTTAAACTTGATTGAACTTTCCTTGCCTCATTAATGTTATTAATCATAATAGCAAAGGGCCTTGTTTTAGATTTTTCATCTATAATTTGAACTTCTTTTATTATTTCTTTTGCTTTCGGTTTTAATATAGGTTTTTTATCATCTTTTTTTATTACCAAAAAAACAACAATTATTATTAATAATATTATTATTATACTAGCTATTATGATACTTTGTTTCTTATTTTTCATATGAATTTACCCTTTCCAGATCTTTTTTCTTGATGGCATCTCTTTTATCATATAATTTTTTACCTCTACATAGACCTACTAATATTTTAGCTTTGTTATTTTTCATATATATTTTAAGAGGAACTAATGTATAATTTCCTTTTGATATTTTTTCTTTTAATTTAAGTATTTCTCTTTTGTGAAGCAATAATTTTCTTTCACGATATTCATCATGATTGAATACTGAGCCTTCATCATATTTTGCTATATACATATTAATGATTAATGCTTCATTGTTCTTAATTCTTACATAGCTATCTTTTATATCAGCAGAACCTTTTCTAATCGCTTTTATTTCGGTTCCTAATAATACTATTCCACATTCAATTTCTTCTTCAACAAAATAGTTAAAATAAGCTTTTCTATTTTTTATTTCCATATTTTTTATGCTCACCTACCAGTTCAAAATCAATAATTCGTTTTTCCTTTGATGCATTTACAACTTTAACTTTAACCTTATCACCTATAGTATACTTAATGTTATTATTACTTACAAGCGAAAGTAGTTCTGGAACATAAGTATAAAACCCGTTTAATGTTGATACATGTACCAGTCCTTCAACTAAGTTATCTAGTTTTACAAAAAAACCAAAATTAGCTACACCAGAAATTATTCCATTATATTCCTCATTTATATGGTCTTCCATATATTCCGCCATTTTCATATCTAAAACATCTCTTTCAGCCTCATCTGAAGCCTGTTCTTTGATACTGGCATGATGAGTATATTCTTCTAATATGTTTTGATAATATTTAATTGTTTCATTATTTATATTACACTCAAATAAATATTTATTGAGCAATGTATGAACCATAAGATCTGGAAATCTTCTAATCGGAGATGTAAAATGGGTATATATATTACTAGCCAAACCAAAATGCCCTATATTATCTGGCGAATATACAGCTTTTTTCATACTTCTTAATAACATATCTGAAAAAACATCAAACGCCTTTGAATCTTTTAATGATAATAATATCTTTTGCATTGTTTTAGGTGTAATATTATTTGTGTTAACATCAAGCTTATAATTCATTATTTTAAGAAAATTTAAAAACTCTTCGATTTTTTCTGTTTTAGGTTCTCCATGAACACGATATACAAAAGGAAGATCCATATTATAAATATTTGAGGCAATTGTTTCATTTGCTGCTATCATAAAGTCTTCAATTAAGTTTTCCCCTGCAAGCTGAAGCCTTTTAACAATATCAATCGCTTTCCCATTTTCATCTTGAATTACCTTAGCTTCATCAATAGAAAAATCAATATAACCACGGTTGATTTTGGCTTTTCGAAGAATGTCTGAAAGTTCTTTCATTAAAAATAAATCATCTTTGTAATTTTCATAACCGTCAGGAACAATCCCTTCGATTAGAATTTTATTAACATTGTTATATGTCATTTGCTTCTTACTTCTGATTACAGACTTAAATATATCATGATTAATAATTTGCCCTTTGGAATTGATAGTCATTATACAACTTATTGTAAGTCTATCCTCATTTTCATTTAGAGAACATATTCCGTTTGAAAGTCTATGAGGAAGCATGGGTAATACTGTATCAGCTAAATATGATGATGTTCCTTTTGAAAAAGCATCTTCAAATAAAGGCGTTCCTTCTTTAACATAGTATGATACATCAGCAATGTGAACACCCAAAATATAATTTTCATTCTCTTTTTTGATGCTTATTGCATCATCTATATCTTTAGTATCATCACCATCAATAGTAAAAATTGTTTCCTTTCTTAAATCTTTTCTATCTTTTATTTCTTCTGACTTGATACTTGTTGGAATACTTTCAAGTTGCTTTAGGGATGCATCTGAAAAATCCGGGCTTATTTCATGCGAATAAGCAATAGCCAATATATCAACACCTGGATCATTTTTATGACCTATTATTTTTACTATTTTTCCAAGATAATAGTTTGCTTTTAACTCTTTTATTATTTTTACTAATACTTTATGACCCTCAACACAACCATTTAAAGACTCCTTAGTAATTTCTAAAGATATATTTTTCTTTTTATCATCTAATATAAAACCAAGCTTTCCATGTTTATTAATTATTTCTCCAACTAAAAAATTTAAATCTCTTTTTAAAATATTAATAACGATTCCTTCATTATTTATATAATCAACTTCTACATAATCGCCATCAATTGCTGAATTTAAATTTGACTTTTCAATAAATATATCTTCCCCATTATCCCCAGTCACAAAGCCATTACCATTTTTATTTATACGTATGTAACCTGTTATTATTGAAGAACATTTTTCGGTTAATATATATTTATCTTTCTTAGTCCTATGAACTTTTCCTTCAGAAATAAGGATATTAATTATCTTTTGTAATTCTTGATAATCTTCTACAGATGTTAAACCAAGTAAATCATTTATTTCTATTAAACTTATAGAGCTTTTGCAATCTTTTAATTTTTCAATAATGTTTTCTTTCATATGCTAACACTTTTCCCAATCTTTATAATCATCTATATTATTTAGATTAACACTCCTACTCCCACATTTATATATAACTTTCTTTTCTTTATTTTGATATTTAATTTCTATTTCATCATCGTACATAAAATTTTTATCCAAATACATAGGATTTTTTTCGTTAACAATACTTTTATTTAATAAACCTCTGTATATAAGATCACCAATTGTTACAATACAATCGCTACCTTTAGTACATATCCCGTTATCTGAAAGCTCACAAAAAACACTAGCAGCATTCATAACATCTTTTAATGCTGCTACATTTTTATCAAGCTTTGATTTTTTTATAAGCATATTTACGCCTAAACCAACTGTAATACTAAGAGATGCTACTAAAGCGATAGAAACAAGCAGTTCAATCAAAGTAAAACCATTTTTTATTATTTGTTTTTCATTTTCCATATTTATATTATATATTAATAGCATATGTTTTGCAATTTAAAAAAGCAACAATTGTCGCTTTTATTCATCATTATTTTATAAAAAGTATAAATGATATAAGAAAGAATAGAATTCCTAAAATTAGTGTAAGTCTACTGATAAAAAGTTCAGTTCCTCTTTCTTTCATATTTTGAAAAAGTGCTTCATTACCACCAGTTAACACATTTCCAGCGCTACTTGCTTTTCTACTTTGTAAAAGTACGATTACTATTAATAATACCGATACTATTAATAAAATTGTCTCTAGCATCTTAATCTTCCTTTCTATTATTTGTTTTTTTAGTTTTCTTAGTTTTTTCTTCTTTTTCTGGTTCTTCCTTAACCTCTTTATTTAATAATTCTGGGCTAATTTCACCAGTTTCTACTAACGAATCAATATGCTCTTTTGTAAGAGTTTCATATTTAATTAGTGCATCTGATAAAAGTACAATCAACCCTTCATTCTCAGCAATTATTTTTTTTGCTTTTTGATAACAGTCCTCTATTATTTTTCGTGTAGCTCTATCTATCTCAAGAGCAACTTGGTCTGAAAAGTTTTGGTTTTTTGTATAATCTCTTCCTAAAAAAACATCTTTATTTTTTTCTTCATATTGCATTGGGCCTAAATCAGACATACCATATTCTGTTACCATACTACGAGCATATCTTGTAGCCTTTTTAAAATCATCAGATGCTCCTGTGGACATTTCATTTAGAAAATGTTCCTCTGCAACACGTCCCCCTAATAACCCAGTAATAGTCGCTAATATTTCTGATTTAGTCATAATAGCAATCTTTTCTTCTTTAGGGAGCATCATTGTATAACCACCTGCTATACCACGAGGAATTATTGTTATTTTATGAACTATTTCTGCATCTCTTAATTTTAAACCAATAACAGCATGACCTGCTTCATGAATACTAATAAGTTTCTTTTCTTTATCAGTGATTTTTCTTGTTGTTTTAGCAGGCCCCATTAATACCCTATCAGTTGCTTCATCTATTTCATCCATTGTAATCTCATTTTTATCTCTTCTTACTGCTAAAAGAGCAGCTTCATTAAGAAGGTTTTCAAGATCGGCGCCACTAAAGCCTGGAGTTCTTGCAGCTATAGCCTTCATATTTACAGCTTCGCTAAGAATTTTATTTTCAGCATGAACTTTCAAAATAGCTTCTCTTTCATTTGAATCTGGTAAACTAACTGTTACTTGCCTGTCAAATCTACCAGGGCGAAGTAAAGCTGGATCAAGAACATCCGGTCTATTTGTTGCTGCAATTATAATAATTCCTTCGTTAGCACCAAAACCATCCATTTCAGTTAATAATTGATTTAAGGTTTGCTCTCTTTCATCATGTCCTCCACCAAGCCCTGTTCCTCTTTGGCGACCTACAGCATCAATTTCATCAATAAATATTAAACATGGTGCATTTCTTTTAGCTTCTTTAAACATGTCTCTTACACGTGATGCTCCAACACCAACAAATAATTCAACAAAGTCTGAACCACTTATATAATAAAATGGAACGCTCGCCTCACCAGCAATTGCTTTAGCAAGTAAAGTTTTACCTGTTCCTGGAGGCCCAACAAGAAGTACTCCTTTAGGAATTCTAGCGCCTAGCTTCTGAAACTTTTTAGGGTTTTTTAAGAAGTCTATTAATTCTGCAACTTCTTCTTTTTCTTCTTTAAGACCAGCCACATCAGCAAATGTCTTTTTATTTTGATCATCGCTTAATTTAGCTTTATTTCTTCCGAAATCCATTGAACTACGGTTAGAACTAGCAAGTTTAGAAAATAATATATATGATAATCCTACTAATACGAATAAGGGAAGTACGTTTGCTGTAATATATAATAAAGGGCTAGCTCCTGGATCTTTATATGTATCATATTTTTCAATATTATTTTCACTAATATATTCAGTAATTCTTTTTACTTCCTCAGGAACAACCAATGCTTTAAATGATTCGTTTTTTGCATACGATTCTAATCTTCCTGTAACATAATAAACCGATTCACCGCTTTTAGGTGTTATTGCTATATTTGTCACTTTGTTTGCTTCAAGGTTACTAATTAAACTACCTGTGGACATTTTATGAATTTCTAAACCTTGAAATTTTAACATAAAAATTAAGATGCTTATTAATATAATAAACACTATATATGGACTTAAATTTCTAAGAACATTGTTTTTCTTTGCGTTTGTCATTAATTATTTTTCTTCCTTTCACTAAAAAGTATTATATCATACTTTTCTTCTTTGTCTTTAGCATATTTACTTTTTTTGATACCCGGAATCCACAGTATATTATTTTGGCTATCAACTACTATTGGATAACTTTTTCTTTCATCAATATCTGTTTTTGAATCAATAAAAATATCTTTTACTTTTTTATGACCCAAATTTTTAATTTCCATAACATCCCCTTTTTTCATACCCCTTATATATAAAGGAAGGTTAATCTCTTTTTCTAAAAGCAGTATTTCAAAATTAGAATTGCTTTCAGATGTTAGATTCTTTTTGATAATCCACATTTCATCTTCATAATAGTCATTAAAAATTTTTAAAACAGATTTCCTCTTAATTTCTTTGATAATCATAAATTTATCATAACTTTTTTTAGCTATAAAGTTGTTATTAAGATTAATCTTTATGTTGCTTCTTTTTGAAAAAAGCATATCTATTATATCATTAATATTATTATTTGAAACATCTAATTGATTATTTTTTTGGATTTCCTTAATAATTAGCTCAATACACTTCTTTATAACTAAAATATCTTCCTTTAAAACCTTCTTTAAATCTAAGATATTATCTTTAATAAAACGATGGTTTTTTATATATAAATTAACAAAATCATCATACATTTTTAGTTCCTTACTAAATTGAATAATCTTATTTTTAATATTAGGATTTTCTTCTTTTAATTTGCTAACTATATTATGTCTAAATCTATTTCTGGTATAAGAAGCGTCAGTATTAGTATAATCAATAAAGTATTTAATTTTATTATCATCTAAGTATGTAATAATCTCTTCTTTAGATATATCTAAAAGTACCCTTAAGTATCTTCCATCTTCTTTTTTAATACCAATATAACCCGAAAGATTACTACCTCTTGAAATTCTCATCAAAACAGTTTCAATCAAATCATCATTGTGGTGTGCTGTTAATATATACTTTGCATTATATTTATCAAATAAATTATTGAAAAATTTATATCTAATCTTTCTTGCAGTATCTTCAAAGTTATTAGTAATCCTGTCTTTAATAACATAGCCTTCAAAAATAATCTTATTTTTATTACATAAATCTTCTACATACTTATATTCTTCATTACTTTCTTTTCTAATATTATGATTAACATGAGCACACACAATTTTTATTTTCTTATTTATACTTTTTAAAACATGAAAAAGAAACATTGAATCCGGTCCTCCAGAACATGCTAAAATAATAACATCATTATCATTAAATTTTTTGTTCAAATATTTCTTTATTTCTTTCATAGTCCCCCCCTGTTATTTTATATTTTTTAAATTAAAATCAAGCATTTCTTTAATATCACCATTAAGCAATTTATCCGGATCTGTTGATTCATAACCACTGCGATAATCTTTTACAAGTTTATAGGGTTCAAGTACATAACTTCTAATTTGACTTCCAAAGCTATTATCTCCATAATTTTTGAATCCTGAAATTTTCTCTTCTTGATTTTGTAGTTTTATAGCAAAAAGCTTGCTTTTTAAAATATTCATCGCTAATTCTTTGTTTTTTAACTGACTTCTTTCGTTTTGAACACTAACGACTATCTTAGTAGGCAAATGCGTTATTCGTACTGCCGAATTACTGGTATTAACTGATTGACCCCCTGCGCCAGATGAATGAAATACATCTATTTTCAAATCATTTTCATTTATTTCAACTTCTTCAACCTTTTTAAATTCTGGAGTAATGGTAACAGATGAAAATGATGTATGCCTTCTTGAGTTTGAATCAAAAGGCGACTTTCTAACTAACCTATGTGTTCCACTTTCATGTTTTAAATATCCAAAGGCATTATGTCCAATTATTTTAATTAAACAAGACTTTATTCCTGCTTCTTCACCCAATGATACATCTATTTCTTCATACTTAAAATTATACTTTTCACAAAATCTTATATACATCCTTCTTAAAATATCGCTCCAATCCATGCTTTCAGTTCCACCTGCACCAGCATGAATTTCTAAAAAACAATTTAAAGAATCATATTTATCATTTAAAAAAACTTCGGTTTCTAAATTTTCGATAGTAGTTTTTAAATCTTTAATTTCATTTTCATCAACAAGTTCAAACAGTTCAATATTAACATTTATTCTCTCTTGTAATGATTCAAAAGAGTTAATCGTTTTTTCAATATTACTTATTTCGATATTAATTTCACTACTTCTTTTGATATCATCATAAAAAGATGCTTCTAATGTTTCTTTTTTAAGAATTTCTAAGCGTTCTTTTAACTTATCTAAGTCAAAGAGACCTCCCAATTTCATATAATTTTTCTTTTAATTCAATTAACACATTTTTATCTAACATATTATCATCGCCCTTTAATGACTTTATAATATCATATTTTTCTTGATGTTGCTAAAAAAAGATTGTTATTCTATAATTATTTCATAAGGAGCAGCGGATTATGGTAAATTTCGACTTTAAGTTATTAATTGAAAATGAAACATTAGCTTTTTGTGAATCCTCTGGAACATTAAAAATGTTCAATGTTATTGGTGCTGTTATGAGAGTGGCAAAAATATTAGTTCCAGTAGGTTTAATTATAGTATCTACTGCATCTCTTACTAAAGCATTATTTGAAAAAGATAATGAAAAAATATCAGCCACTGTTAGAGACTTGTTTGTTAAAGCTATTATCGCATTAATGATTTTTTTTATTCCTACTATTATTTATGCATTATTTAAAAATGTTGATAATAAAGAAAAAACTAAAACGGTTTTTTCTCAATGTAATTTATGTATGAAATCAAGTGATGAATGTCACTTATTAATAAATAAAGCTATTAAACACGAAGAAGAAAGAGCTCAAGAACTTAGTTTAGTCAAAAGAAAAACTATCGAAGAATATGAACGACTTGCGTTAGAAGCTGCAAAAAAGGCAAAAATTAATGAAGTTATTATAAAAGATAATAATCAAAATACAAATTCAGATAGCAACACAACGTTTAATCATATTACAGACTCAGAGAATCAGACTCAAAGTCAAAAAGAGAACTCGAATAAAGATCTGTCTCAAGAACCACTAATATATTATGAAGGTGGTGTATCTTATGGGCTTGGTTGTAAAGAGTTTGTAGATTCTTCTTCTTATAACGAAGATACTGTAAATGAACTATTAAGCAATGCAAAAAAATATTTGGGAAGAAGTTATCGTTCAATGGATTGCTCAGATTTTGTTAGTGCAACTTATAGTGATTATATACCTAATTCAACGGCTGCTGGGATAGGACAAAACGCCGAAAACAAATGTGTTGCTAAAAATGATGTTAAACCTGGTGATATCTTTTTAATTTCTCAATATAATAAGTCTGGCGAGTGCACTAAGTGTAGTGGTAGCACTTTCGGCAACAGGTGTAATCGTTTTCAGTGTATTATGCATACAGGGATAGTTGTTGAAGTAAAAGATGGAAAGCCAACAAAAATTATTCATTCATCTGGTAGTGGAGTTAAGTATGATACGGCCTCTAAATATGCCTATGCTCCAGGTGGAAGCAATCGCTGGTATATCATGTTTGTAAGACCATATGCATAAGAAAATTTAATTTAAATTATTGCTTTTTTAAAAAATATATATATAATACTTTTTAAAGGAGGAAAGAAAATGACTGCATTAGATTTTTTAGTCTCAGCTAAAGTTTTAAATTTAATTACAGAAGCTGAACTTTTAGAAAAGAAAAAGAAAAAAGACATATTTCCTTTTACCTTAAAGGTTTTTGAAGATATTGAAGCATCCTTTAGTCCTATAGTAGTAAGAGTTTCTGAAGAGAAAACATCGTTAATAGAACTTGCTAAAAGCGATAGTTTTGGTGAATCTGTAATTATTAAAGGAAAAATTCCAAAGATAATTGCTAAAGATTTTATAGATGAAGATATTACAAAAAATAACTCTGATTATATTGAAGAATTAACAATCTATAATATCAAAAGTTTTATTAAGTTTATTTGCATGATGAAAGATTATAGGTTAAATAATAAAAATAAGGATGAAGAAACAAAAACAAATAAGTTGATAGCACAAGCATACATAAACATAGCTAAAGAACTTAAATTTGACGCTTTAATTAATACATTGGGATTTGGAAATCTTCTTAATTTAGAACTTGGAGATGCTATGAGTTTGTTTCTTGAAACTATAATACCATTTACAAAAAAAGATTTGACCGTAGAAGATGTTGAAAGTTTTTTGTCAAAACTATATATAAATATTTATCCAAGCGAACATACACCAGTAAGAGTTTGGAAAGAAGATTTGCCATGGCCACATAGGGTGAAAACATTCAATATTTATTCTAAACAGCCTGGATTCCGTCTTGAGATATCAGACAAAAACAATGACATAAGAGTTAGATGTGATTATTTTGATGGAATTTTTTCCGCTGAAATAAATACATCAGATTGGGATGTTAATTTTGGATTTACACATTATATTGACGGAATAGCTGGAAGTATACGTGTGTATGCCGAAGGAAAATCATTACAAATAGGGTTTCCAGATAGGGAAATATTGAAGTATATTATTAATTACGTTCCACAAAAAGAAAAAGGAACTATTGCAAGTGAGGATATGATCAGGTCTCATATTGAATCTTTAAACAATGCTACCAATGATTTAAACCGTTTCTTATATGGGCCAAAAAAACCTACAAGAAGATTAAAGAAAAAATAGGTATTAAAAAATGTACCTTTTTTTATGTACACTTTTATTTGATATTTTCAAGTTCTTTATATGCAATTTTGCCCAGTTTTGTAATAGGCAAAGAATCCACATATTTAAACTCTCTTGGTTGTTCAAATCTGGCTAAGTTTTCTTTTAATACCTTTTGTATTTTGGTCCTAGCAATTATACTGTTAATACCTTCTTTTAAAACAATAAATGCTTTAACTATTTCTCCTTTATTTTTGTCTGGAACACCAATTACAGCACATTTATCAACTACTTCAGAAGACATGATAACTTTTTCAACTTGAGATGGATATACATTATATCCGCTTGTAATGATCATTCTTTTTAACCTTGATTGATAATGCATTAAACCTTTTTTATCAAGGAAACCAACATCACCAGTCCTTAACCACTTCTTACCATTCAATTCAATGAAAGCATTTTTTGTCTCTTTTTCATCATCTAAATATTCTTTCATAAGTACTGGACCAGAGACTAATATTTCACCACTTTCTCCAAGAGGAGCTTCGGCATCGGCATTTAAATCTTTGACAAGAAAATCACAATTTGGAAGTGCATATCCAATAATCTCAGCATTTTTTTCTTCAATGGGGGAATATGATACGACACTAGAAGCCTCAGTTAAACCATAACCAATTTGAAGCTTTGCTGGAGAACCATATTTCTTTAGAGTCTCATTAGTTAATTCCTTTAATTCTGTTGATATAGCATCTCCGCCAACAAGTGCTATTTTAAAATCTTTAAGTTCATTTTTCTTCCATTTCATTTTTGTTATATAATCATATATTGTAGGAACACCACACATTATATTAAAACGATATTTACGCATATAATGTTTAAGTTTTTTAATATTAAATTGTGGTATTAATATAACTCTCATACCATAATTCAAAGGAATATGGGTACTAACGGCAAGGCCAAAGCAATGAAAGTTGGGAAGAAAGGTTAAAATTGAGTTTTCTGGTACAAGAAAAGAAACAGCATATGCCGCTTGTAATGCCTCTGCATTAAGATTCATATTAGTAAGTACTACACCCTTTGGAGTACCAGTTGTTCCACCACTATAAAGAATAACCGCTGGATCATCAGCATCAACAATAACACGAGGATTCCCAACAAACTTTTTCTCATATTTTTCAAAAGTTTTCCAAAGAATAACTCTTGTATCTTCTTTTACCTTTAATTTTCTGCCTTTCTTTAGCCAATAAATAAATTGAACTATTTTCTCCATAGACCTTGTAGCTGAGGCAATAATAACTTTTTCAACTTTTGTATTATCAATTATCTCCTTTAATTTTGGATAAGTAATATCAATACAAAGCATTACTTTAGATTTTGTTTTATTTAAGTAATATTCTATTTCCTTCTCCGAAGATAAGGGATGAATCATATTAGCAATTGCACCTACTTGATTTATAGCGTAAAAGAACATTGTTGCCTCGGGTGTATTTGGCATACAAACAGTAATATAATCGCCCTTTTCAACCCCTAGTCCCCTAAGACAACGAGCAACTTTATCTGTCTCCTTAATAAATTCACGATAAGTAAATTGTCTATCATAATATTCTATTGCTACATTATGAGGCCATTTACATGATGCATCATATATGGCATCATAAAGACTTCCTTTAAAATATTTTATATTCTTTGGTAATTTATCTAAATAACCATATTTTCTACGGTTAATTTTCATATCAATTCGACGATATAAATTTTTAAGTTTTAAAAACAATTTTTCTAACATACTTACCTATCCTTTTCTTATTTCCTTTTTATTCTTAATTTTTTTCTTAACTAGATATCCTGTACAAGCTATTGCTAAAAGTCCTGATGATAATATAACGTATTTAGAATAATATTTACAATCTTTATTTGCAGATTTTAAAATATTTTCATATATTTCATCTTTATTTATCTTATCAATATATATATTTCTGATATCTTTCTCCATTCTTAATTCATCTCCTTATTTAATTCTTTTAAAGTCCTATATATATGATTTTTTACGTTTGATTCAGTAAGATTTAATTCTTTACTAATCTTTTTAATCGAATATTCACAATAATAATATAAATAAAAGATTTTTCCAACAACAGGATTCTTTTTCTTTAATAATTTCCATGTTCTGTTTACATCATATTTTTTAAATAATGATTCTTCAAATGATGGTGAACTTACTTTTTCTTCATCTTCATCATTATAAATGCTTTCAATTCTTATTTTATACCTAAAACGATAATAATCACTTATTTTATTTTTGGCAATTTTATAAATATATGATTTATCAATTTTCTTATCTTTTTTTAAAGCGTTTATAACACCAAGATAAGTATTTTGAACAATATCTTTAGCATCGTCAATGTTTGAGCAACGACAAACAACATACTTGGTAATATCATCAAAAGTATCTTGATATATTTTATTAAATTCTTTTTTTATACTATCTTTTAACATATAGGCTCCATACATTACATCGTAAATAAATCAAATTTGTTTCAAAAAAATACAATTTACATTTAAATTATACCATTAATAAGATATTATTAGTAATATTTTGTATAGAGAAAGACAAACCCTAAGTATTAAACTAAGGGTTTTTTCTTTATTCTAAATTCATATTTTTATATTTATTCGTTTGGCTCAATTTTTTCAAGCAAATATTTTACACTTTCTTTTGGGATATCATCCTCTTTTAAAAGAGCTTTTAATAATTGATGGGTATTCTTACTTTGAGGAAGCATATAACCTGCTTCTCTTAAAAGATCCTCAGCAATTATTCTATTTGACTTAGAAATAGCAAAAAGCAAATTAGACAAACCTTTTTTATTTGTTTGTTTTGCTATTTGAAGAGCAATGTTTTCTTGTTTTGTTTTACTTGTTGACAACTTTCTTAAAGCATTAACAACATCTTTATCTTTTCTTTGTTGTGGAGGATATGAAATGGGAACTAGACTTATTGCTTTACTAGGACAAGCTTCAGCACAAGCCCCACATCCATCACACTTACTGATGTCAATAACACTATCTTCAGTATCTGTAGCTCCATATGGACACACATATAAGCAAAGACAATCTTTAGTACATAATTGTATATTTCTAACAGCTACTCTTTTTTTCATGATAACTTTACCCTCCCATCAACCTTAATGAACTTATCAGATTGAACCTTACAAATAGGGCAAAGTGCAGGAGCGGTTTTTCCAATAAAAATAAAACCACAAATTGTACATAGCCATATTTCATTTTCTTCAAACAACTTTTCACCTTCAGCTTCATACCTACTTAATAATGAATTAATGATTTTTGTTGCTTTTTCACCCCATGAACAAACTCTTTGTGCACCTCTATCAGATTTTTCTTGGCTAATATTAATTGCCTTTTGATAATTATTATTAATATCTTCATTTAAAAGGTTTATTAAATCTTCAATTTTATTTGACTCATTAGGAGTTTTATCTTCAAAGTATTTGGCAAGTTTTAAAAACACTTCTTTTTCCTTATCTAAATATTGTTTTTCACAACCTCTAGCTAAATTAGAAAATAAGGCGGATAATTCACCAATTGTTAATTGCTGATAATTATTTTCTATCTGTTTTTCTATTAATTTAGTTTTTTTTCTTCTTCGACTAATTCAAATTCAGATTTTGGTGCGCCACATAATGGACAAAGCCAATCTTCTGGCAAATCATTAAATGCAATTTCTTCTTTTTCATTATCATATATATAACCACATAGTGTACATCTATATTTCATTTTATCCTCCTTTCTTTAATTTATATAATACTAATCTGTTATTTCTGCAGACCATAAATAATGTTTGTTACAGTATGCATATATAACCGTTCCTTTTGCATATTCAAATTCTGCTTCGGCTTTTTCACCCGGGTTCAAATATACAAAATTTTCCTTATTTTCATGACTACATGCAATCCACTCTATAAAGTGGTCTTCCTCCATAACATGATCTACCGTAACAATAATACTGTCCCCAACTATTTCATAATTTGGTATATGTTTTTCAAATGAAGCTTCTGTAGTATTTGCTTTTAGATTTTTCATTTTTTCATTACAACATATAACATCACAATTTTTTAAAGAACATTCACCCATTTCTTTAAGTAAAAGTCCACATTTAAAACATTTCTTTAATTTCATTTTTCCTCCTAATAATTATTTGCCTTTAATTCAAAATAACTTTGTGGATGATCACACACTGGGCATATATCTGGCACATCCTTACCAATAACAACATGACCACAGTTTCTACATATCCAAATAGATCCTTGATCACGACTAAATACTATCTTATCTTCAATATTTTTCAGTAATTTTAAATATCTTTCTTCGTGATGTTTTTCTATTTCAGCTACACCCTCAAATTTTTCTGCAATACTATCAAAACCTTCTTCTCTTGCTATTTTGGCGAAATTAGCATACATTTCGGTCCATTCATAGTTTTCACCTTCTGCTGCATCTTTTAGGTTATCTGAAGTTGTTGGTATTACTCCTTGATGAAGTTCTTTAAACCATAACTTTGCATGTTCTTTTTCATTATTTGCTGTTTCTTCGAATATTGAGGCAATTTGTTCATATCCATCTTTTCTTGCTTGACTTGCATAATATGAATATTTATTTCTTGCTTCACTTTCACCAGCAAATGCTGTCATTAAATTCTTTTCTGTTTGTGATCCTTTTAATTCCATTTTATCTACCTCTTTTCTATTTTAGTATACTATTGATTAATAAAGTTTTCAATAAACCAAAAATTTATTATGTTAATTATTAGTAAATCGTTTTCTTGCTATATCTTTTTGCTTTTCCTTTTCCTTCCACTCTTTATATTCTTTTGGCATACATATAGCGCAAGGCCTATAATTAGCTGCAATTGCTGTTTCTTCATTTTCGAAAAAAACTCTATTAGAAACATACATTCCTTTGCTAATCCACCTTCTTGCCGAAGGACAATCTAATCTTCCATATATTTTTAATTTTTTATTACCACCAAATAAACCAGGAATATCACTTAAATATTCTTCTCCATTACTACTTATTAATTTATATTTTTTCTCATCCATTGTTTCTTTTAATATCTTTAATATATATAACAAATTTTTTCGCCTTTTTAAAAGCTCCATATTATTTTGGGTTTCTTCTGAATATATTCCATAAACTTTTATTAAAGCAAAGATTTGATTTATCTGTTTTTTTGTCATAAAGCCCCCTAAAAAGATTGTACCAATTTCTTAACAAAAAGTCCTTATCTTTTAAATATTTAATAATTATTATTTATTATTTTATATATTTCTTCTTTTAAAGTGTGTATTAGATCCTCTTGTTTAACAGTTTTAATAAGCTTACCTTTCCTAAATAACATGGCCATATCCTTTCCCCCGGCAACACCAACATCTGCTCTAGAAGCCTCCTGCGGGCCATTTACAGCACATCCCATTATAGCTACCTTGATATTAGAATTTATTTCACTTAAAAAACTTTCTATCTCCTTGATTACTGAAAACATATCATATTGCATTCTTCCACAAGTAGGACACGATATTAAATTAGGAACATTATCAATTAAACCAAAACTTTTTAATAACCTCTTCGCAATAATGATTTCTTCCTCAGGAGGCCCAGTGACAGAAACCCGAATAGTATCCCCAATACCCTGATATAATAAAGTGCCTAATGCTGCACTTGATTTTATAACACTTATATTAAATGGCCCCGCTTCAGTAACGCCTAAATGTAATGGGTATCTAAAAATTTTACTTGCCAGTTCATATGATTTAATTGTAAGAACAACACCACTTGACTTAAATGATAAACATATATCATAAAAATCTAAGTCTTCGAATGTTTTTACATAAGATTTTGCACTTTCAATCATTGCCTCTGGTGTAGGTTTACCATATTTTTTTAATATTTCTTTTGTTAAAGAACCAGAATTAATACCTATTCTAATAGGCACCTTATTTTCCTTACATTTTTTTACAATTGCTTTAATATGTTCTTTCTTATTAATGTTGGTAGGATTTATTCTAATTTTATCTATACCATTATCTAGTACTAATAATGCAAGCCTATAGTTAAAATGAATATCTGCAACTAAAGGGATATTTACTTTCTTTTTTATTTTTAAAATTGCATTAGCATCTTCTTCATCCAAAATTGCTAACCTAACTAGTTCACAACCTTTTTTTGCTAATAGATTTATTTGATTTATTGTTGCCTCAATATCTTTAGTTTTTGTGTTTGTCATTGATTGAATAATAACTTTGTTTTGATTTCCTATTTGTAAATTACCTACTTTGATTGCTCTAGTTTTACACCTTTTCATATCTTTCCTCTTTAAAGTAGTTCCTATTAATAAACTCTTTTATTTAAGTCTATACCACATAATTGAAGCTTAATAATGATATGACTTATTTCAGGATTCATTAATCCCATCTTTTTAAGTTTATTTCTATTTAAACACCATAAATCACCAACTAGTTTAATATTGTTGGCTTTTAGTATCTTAAGAACATTATCCTCCAGCCTTAAAGTTTCAATCTTCTTTTTTAAGATTTTCATTTATTCTAAATGCTCCTGTACTTTTTTTATAACATAATCCTTTGTTTCTTCCTCGCTCATCCCTAAAGATATCGCTAACTCACTATATAAATATTCTTCAGCCTTATTAAAAAACTCATCATCTCTATAACTTATTTTTTTATTATTTTTTAATCTATAATCATTTCTCAAGTAAGTGGTTTTAATAACTTTAACAAGATCTTCATGATCTCCATTATAAAGTAATCTTTTATAAGTGTCCTCAATATATTGATCTGTTATATTTTCTAATGGTTGTATATGAGGAATTCTTTCAATCAACTCTTTTGCTTTATCAATAGAAATAATATCTCTAATCATACCTTTCTTGTTTTCAATAGGCACATTAATAATTAAGGATTTATCATTTATAGGTTCTAAAATATAATATTCTATTGTCTTTGCCCTATTCTTTCTTGTCCCTTTAACTTTGCATACATCTGTTTTATATACAACATAATCCCCCGGTTTATACATTTGTACCTCCTTTTACACACCTAAAAACTGTTATATCAAGTTTACCTAAATCATTCCATATAACTATATTTTACCATTTTTTCATTTTTTTTGTAATTGCTTTTTTAAAAATCTGTTTTTTACTTATATTTTTCTTTCCAATGTCTTACCTTCTTTAAAACCACAATCTTGGTGGCAAGTAAAATCTTTAAAAGTGCATCTAGCGCCTTTAGAATATTCTTTTATATCACTAGCAAGATAATGATTAGCTTTTTCAAGCGCTAATTTATATTTTTCTAATGTCATTTTTGTTTGACAAGCTATCTCAAGTTGTGCTGCTGTACATAACCTTTCTTTACATTTTAATATAAAGTTATTATATGTTCCACTTTCTACAATATTTACTAACTCTCCCTGAGGAGTTACCTTTTTTAAAGTTTCCATATCTTTTAACCATTCCTTAACTAAATATGGCTCATCTAAAATTATCGGAGGAACATAATATTCCTTTTTATTTAATATTTCGAGTTGATAACTTAATGTCCTGTGTCTATGAGCTTGAGCATATTGGGCATAAGAACCTTTATAAGTAGTTAAATATATTTCACTAAAATGTTCTTGTTTTTTATCAATATCTTTGCAAAATAATGATAGTTTTTGTTTTTTTTCGTTTTGCATTAAACCCTCTTCAAGAACATTAGCTTCTTTTAAACCTAAAATTAAATATTCCATTGATGTTTTTAGCTTTTTTTCAAAATCAATATCTTTATTTACGTTTTTTATATAATCTTTCATCCATGCTACTAAGTAATTAATTTGTCTAAATGAAGTTGAATATATCATTTGAGTAGGCATAAATACACTTACTAGATATCTGGCATTTTCTTGTGCTAACTTTTGAATTTGATTATCATTATAATGATAACCATATTTAGACTTAATTTTCTTTTTAAAAATATCAAGCCATTTATTATACAATATTTCCTCATCTTCAGTGATAAATGAATCCTCTTCTCTTATAACGGGGGTATATCTTGCTGATTTTTCGCTAGTTGCATACTGATGTTCATTATTTAACACCATTGCCAAAATTTTGGGAATATTTTGAATATTAAAACTTATAGTTACATGATCATATACACTGTGATGGCCTGAATTTAAGGTTCTGTCAACCCTGCGCATAGTCTTTTGTTCATCTTCTTTATCAATATGAGCAAAACCTTCTTTATCATAACAGACTCCTGCAATTTTTCCAGAAAATCTTAAGGCCTTTTCTTTATCAAAAGTTCCATCCTTTTTTAAAAAGTAATTAGGTAAAATATCGACTTTAACATTATTTTTTTTCATCTTAACTCCTTTTTTATTTAATTAATTTTCTTTCTAGGCAATATGGAACAACCTCATGCTTTAGTGTATTAGATAAAATGTCGGCCCCCAAAGTGCTGTCATACCATAAAAATTTTTCTATTTCCTCAGATAAACTTAAGGTCCCTTCCAATTTCCCATTATATTTAAAAACAAAAAAATTTATTTTAGTTATACCATCACTAGTAGCAATTTCGTCAAAATTCATTACTAATTCAAACTTATCTTCATCAAAAATGGCATTACGTCCAAGTTCCTCGTGACATTCTCTAATAGCTGCCTCTAGTGGTGTTTCACCATCTTCTACTCTGCCACCTATCATTTGATAGGTTGTTCTTTTTCGTGGCTTATTAATTAGCAATTTCTCATCTTTAATAAATATTGTTCCAACTACGTTCATAATTTCTCCTTTATATTAATATACCACATAATGCTTTCTATTAATTGGTTTTTCTTTTTTTAGATGTAATTATTATAGTTAAAACTATAAATCCAAGCATAAAAGATATCATAATAACTGTGTTTTTAAAAATTTCCGTATTATTATAATTTATTGCTATTAAATTATTATTTCTTATATAATAATAAGATGGAAATATCTTACTAATATTTAATACCGTTTTATTAATAAATTCTTGAGGAACAAATGCACCTGATAAGAAAGATGATCCTAATGAAATAGTATTCATAACTCCCAAAATAGCATTCTCGCCTTTTACTACACTTGAAAGAAATAGTGCTAATGAAGTTATAACTACTGTAAATAAAAAACTATTAAACACCATCATGTGTGTTGCTTTTAATTTAATTGCTTCTGGCCACATACAAGCAAATACTATGATGTATGAGGCCCAAATTAAAATAGATACTACTAAATGACTAAAAACAAGTTCTATTATAAATCTTGATTTAGGTAAAGGCGATACATTATTTCTAGCAGCTATTTGTTTTTTATAAAAACTTGCCATAATCATAGTTACCACTAAAATAACTTGCGACATAATAGTATAATTTAGCATATTGAAATATGATTGAATTCCATAATCAGTCTTCTTCTGTTTTTTTAAATATTCGATTTTTACTTCTTTTTTGATATCCTGGGTCGCCAATTCTAAAGCCTTTTCTTCGTCAAAATTAGCTTTCTCATAAGCATTTACTTTATTTAAAAAGTTATCAATTACTTGAGAAATTATAAAGCCTGTTCCACTTTTGGGAGTAATTTTTATATTAACTATATTGTTATTATCAAACTCTTTAGGAATAACAACTATTGCGGAAATTGTTTGATAATTTAATTCATCTTCAGTGGTTTTATCAGTTACTTCCTTGCTAAAGATTGTATGTTCTTTTAAGACTTCTTCTATTTTACTTGCTTTTCTTGAATTACTTTCATTTTTAAAATAAATCGTCGGTTTAATAGCTTCAAATTGTTCCCCCTCTTTTTTTGCCATTTGAGCTGCTCCTAAAACAACAATAAAAAATATAAAAAAATATAAACCAATGACTATTTTATGTTTATTAACTATTTTAATATAATTCTTAAAGACTTTCATATTTCTTACCTCTTACAAAAAACATTGTCCCAAATACAAAGATAACAGATATGATTATAAGATATATCATGTTTTCATAAAATCTAATACCAGCATTATTAATTGCTAAAGAATATAATCCGTCAGTTATTAAAGCAACAGGGTTAAATTTATTAAAAACAGGAATATATCTTTCTATCAGTATTTTTATATATGATGACATCATGCCAGCAAAGAAGCTCCACATCATAGTTATTCCAACGCCTATTCCATTTTTAAATTCTATATTTTGTTTATTAGAAACGGCTATAAAAGAACCAAAAGATACTCCAGTAAACGTTCCTAATAAAATTATTAATAATATTCCAAATAATTTATTACCAATATCAACGCTTAAAATAAACGAAATAAATCCTAAGCAAAATAAACTTGTTATTATACTTATTGTCCAAACTGCGATTATCGATGCTAAAATTGATTTTTTCTTGTTAATGGGACTAATTGTATTTCTTTTTCCTTGTGTTGAAAGATTTGCTTCATACATATACATAACTTTTAGACCCCAAAGATATGAATATATAGCCTGCATACCAATTAAAGTGTAAAAATAAGTACTCACTATATTTATACTTTTTTGAGATTCATCTTTTATAAACGTATTAAATTTTAAAATTTCATCTAGATTAACATTAGGGTTTTCTATTAAAATATTCATAACTAATGATTTGTTTTGAATGTATCCATCCATTAAAGATTTAACAATGGTCTCTTTTATTCGGCTGGTACTTTTACCAACAACTATATTTTCTTCATCTTTAATATAAGCAGCTATTTTTTTCTTTTCAAAAAGTTCATTCGCATTGTTATCATCTGACATTATCAATTTAATATATTTTTCCTTTTCAATAGTTTCAAGATATAATTTAAAGTATTCATCTTGTAAAACTTCTTTACTAGCTGCAATTGGTAAAGTTTCAAATTTATCAATTTCATCTAAAGTTGAAAAAGTCATTTTAAACATTATCGCTAGAAGAACAACAAACATAATAGTCCAAAATAATGTTATTTTATCTCTTATTAATATTTTAAAGGTATTTTTATAAACACTTCTAAACATATTAATCCCTTAAATCCTTTCCTGTTAATTCTAAGAATACATCATTAAGAGTTGGCATGCTTAAATGAATCGCCTCATATTCAATATTGTGTTTGTTTAAGGTTTTTATTAAATTTAGCAAATTATTATTGCCTTTTTTATATATAACTTCACATGAGCCATCTTTATATAATGCCTCTATAACGTTCTTATCTTCTTTTATTTCCTTCAGGACAGCTTGTGAAAGTTTTTTTGTATCAAATTTAATCTTTTCATTTACTTCAATACTATTTTTAAGTTCTTCTGAAGTACCTTTAGCTATTACCTTTCCTTTATCTAAAATAACAATATCATCACATATTAAATCTATTTCTTCCATATAATGTGAAGTATAAATAATTGTTGCTCCCTCTTTATTAAGTTTTTTAATTCCTTCTAAAATGTTATTCCTTGATTGTGGATCAACAGCAACTGTTGGCTCATCTAAAATAATAATTTCGGGTTTATGAGCAATACCACAAGCAATATTTAGTCTTCTTAAAAGACCCCCAGAAAGTTTTTTAGGAACAAATTTTTTAAAGTCATTAAGTCCAACTAAATCTATAGCTCCATTTACATATTTTTTTCTTTTTTCTTTATCATTAATATATAAACTACAAAAATAATCAATATTTTCATAAACTGTAAGCTCCTCAAAAACGCCTACATCCTGAAATACTACACCAATTTTTTCCTTTATATGATAAGATTCTGGAGTCATTTCCTCGCCACAGATTTTAATACTTCCTTTATTAAAGTCTAGAAGTGATAATATACAATTTATAAGTGTTGTTTTACCGGATCCATTAGGACCTAATAATCCTAAAATTTTCCCTTTTTTAACATCTAAATCAACATTGTTGATTGCTATTAGTTCTTTATATTTTTTTACTAATCCGCGTACCTCAATTAAATTTTCCATATATTATTCCTTTTTTTCTGTCTTTGACCAATAAATTAGTATTAATATTATCCCTATAACATTTAATCCCGTAGACATTCCAACTAATAATCCTTGAAAAAAGTCTTTAAATATTTTCATTCCAATATCACCAAATAAGCTGCTAAACAAATTTAATACATTTCCAATTATGATGAATGTATTTCCCGTTTTTAATTTTTTCATTATTCCTCCTTTTATATTTTCTATATATAAACTAATATAATTTGCTTTCTACTAAAGCTATACTAGTAATTGTTTTATTATCATAAAAACGATCGTTATTATTATATAAAATATTATCCCTTTATTACTAAAAACTTGCTTTAAGTTATTTTTGCCAAATATTTTTTCATTAAAACTAAAATCTTTTTTATTTTTAATAAATAAAATTATCCCTATAATAGCAAATATTATTATTAAAAAAAAGTATGCCATAAATGCTTGATCAGAAAATCCTGATAGTATTTGTGTAAAAATTGAGCCAAAAAGATTTGATAACGAATGAAACGCAATTACTATAATAATATTACCTGTCTTAACTAGTAAATAAGACCATATTAAGCCAAGTATAAATGTATATATCATTGTTGGAATACCCATTGAAAATCCGTGAACAAGTGAAAAACAAAAAGCTGAAACAAATATATAAAAAGCATCACCGTGTTTTAGTAGCTTTTTAGCAAGTAAATGTCTGAAAACTATTTCTTCAACTATGGGGGCAAATATCAATAATGAGAAGATCATGCTAAAGTTTAAATCAATTGTTTTATTTGGAATGTTTTTAGTAATAATTATAAATATACCACTTACTAACATTAAAGTAATTAAAGTTGTAAATTGAAGAAAAAAACATGTTAAATATATTTTAAAGGGTATCTTTTTCTTTTTATAATTATTCTCTTTAATATCTTTAGTGATATATATAAATATTAAAGGTCCCATAGTATAAAGTAATAATGTCCCAAATGATGATTTAAAATCACAAAGAAAGTTTAAATTTTTTTCAATAAAAAGTCTGTATATCCAAAATAATGCAAACATAATTGTAATGCCCGAACTTACCTTTGTTAAATCTTTTTCCTTATTATCCATTGTTACCACCCAACAAACCCTCTACTATCATTATATAATAACTTTTAAGAAATAGTACATTAAAATGATAATTCGAATTATAAAGGTTTTGCATATCATCTAAAATAATTACTATCACTATCAACCTAATCTGCTAATGGCTATACTCTCTATAATAGCACCAACAAGCATAAAAATTACTCCCAGTATAAATACTATCTTTTCATGTTTTGTTAACCTTATTTCTTTAATACCCCTTTTTTCAGTATCTTTTCCACAAATTCTAATAATGGAAATGTGAGCAATAGCACAAGTTATCAATAACTGTCCAAACATTTCCCAAAGAGCTGCTCTATGTATAATATCAAAAATTCCAATAACCCTTTTTAAAAGAGGAACAGTATTAACTACTATTGAAAAAGACCACGTACCAAGAACAATTGCATTTATTAAAATTAGTGTATAAAAAACGGTATAACCGACGGAAATATAATTTTCTTCGTTTTTCTTTTTACTTCCAAAAAGGCTAGAAAAAATTATTATTATTACTGACAACAAATTATAAAAAAAGATTTGCAGTGTAAGAATAAATATATTGTTTGATGTATTCCATAATTGTAAAGGATTTTTATTTTTAAATATTCCTTCGGGAAGTATAAAATAACTAATTATTGTGGTACTGAAAAATATTATTACAAATAGTATAATGGACCAAGTAATTCTTTCTTTCAAGTCGTGACTACTTAATTTTCTGTGAAAATGTTTCATAAATTCCTCCGCTCTTAATCATTAATATAACCCATTTTATTATAAAATTTTCTTTTTTAAAAAAGACACTAGTTAACACTAATATCTCCGCTTATTGTTTTAATTTTTATTGTAAATTGACTCGTTCTATTACTATTATTGATTTCTTTTTCTCCTGAAACAGTTTCATAATCAATATAATTATTATTGTTGTTACTTTCTATAAATACATCTCCACTTACTGTATCTATAAATGAATCTTCATTAATTTCTATTTCACCTAATGTAATATCACCACTTGTTGTCTTTATATTAAATGAACCTAAAATATTGTTGAAGATTACATCTCCGCTTACTGACTTTATAATAGCTTTATCACTTTTATTAACTTTAATATCACCACTTGTTGTTTCAATATCTATATTATCTGCTTTCTCAATATTAACATCTCCGCTTGTTGTTTTTATATTAATCTTATTGGTAATGTCAACCTTTAAATTAATATCTCCACTTATCGTTTTTACATCATACAATCCTAAGTATGTACTAGGTATGTATATTATTAGTTTGGAATTATTAAAACAAAAGCCAAAGCAATGGTTTTGTTCTTCTGCTACATATATTGTTCCAGCATTAAAGCTAATGATTTTATTATTTTTATCTTTATTATTATAGTATTCAATTTTAATATTTTCATTTTTACTTTCTCTAACATCAATGTCGCCATCAATCATATCTAAATTTATATTTTCAATATCTAACGCTAAAGTTTCATATGATTCTATTAATTTCATTTGAGAATTATTAAACATAAATCTGAAATTAAAATCTTTATTAATCAATAAAAACATTGTTGCTGTTAAGAAAACTATTAATATTGACAATATAACAATCAAAATTATTATTTGTTTTTTATTCTTCATTTTTTTCACCTCTCTTAATAATAAATATTAAATTCACAATTTCAATCAATAAAGAATAAATTAACCATATTATCCACGTTATATGCCATGCCATTGTAATAAAACTAATTGCCAAATATATAATTGTTGTTATTATGAAAATTATGCTTTTGATTGTTTTTAAAATTGGATTTGATTGTTTGACAGCTTTAATTTCAAAAGAACTTTCGTTTTCTTTAATATGCTTGTTTAAATTTTTTCTTGTTAAAAATGTAAAAATTAAAATAACTATTCCTATAGATGAAAGCAAAATAAATGTAGATGCTATTATTCCATCATTTTTAATCTTTATTATCTCCTCTAAAACTATAGTAGAAATAACGGCTAAAAAGAAACAAAATATACCAACACATATTAATATTGCCTTAATAATATCTGGTCTATATTCTCCCTTAATTATTTTTTCATCCTCAGATTGCTTACCCCTAAGTAATTCTTCAGTAGATATATTAAACAGCTCACAAAGCGGTATAATCTTATCAATATCTGGAGCACTTTCACCAAGTTCCCATTTAGAAACTGTTTGCCTTGAAACATTTAATTCATTAGCAAGTTCTTCTTGCGATAAATTATGTTTCTTCCTTAATGAATATATTTTTTCATTTATTTTCATTTTTCTCACCTCGCGCAAATAATATCATTTTTGCCGGTTGCGCACCACCAACTAACATTTGAATTTTGTCAACTAAAGTTAACATTCTTTACTTAAATCGTCTTTAAAATGATTATACCATTAATATATTATGCCTTAAATGTTTATTCGAAAAATTTTTTCTTTGACCTTTGCATATATTCTTTTGCTGAATTATCTAGTTCCAATGTATCATAATCGTGAATTTTTTCAACAAACCAATCTCCTGTACCCCAATATGTATCCCAAGCATTTGGATTGACCGCGATTTTAATTGAGATATCTTTATTGATTCTACTAGAAATTAAATCATTTATTGACTTAATTGATGAGATTGACACACTAGCTTTTTTATCAAATATAATTCCAAAATAAGAATCTATACCCATCACTTCTTTATATAAACTAATAAACGCTTCTACGGAACAAAACGGAATTGCAACATTGTCCAAAGAAGTTTCTTCTATCGTTCCCATAATATAATTTCTGTACATTTCATTGTAAAAATCTCTAGAAAATTCTATTTGTTTAATTAGATCTAGGGATGTTTTAATTTCATTATGACTTTTATTTCTCATCGTGTTCATATACTGAATTAATCCTGAAAATCTATTTGTTCGATCAATCTTTAAAGTTTCTTTCAATATTTTAGATACTATTGTAAAATTCAAATACTCACTACTCATACGATTAATTAAACTATCATCTTTATTTTTGATATCATATTCTATCTTTGGTAAGCCAAGCATATCAAAATATAATGCTATCGGCTTGTTTGAATTAAATACTATAGGATACTTTTCTTCTAAATCATGTAAAAACTGACTTCTATAATTACTTTCATAGCCATACATAAACAAATGTCGACTTGACTCCATAATTTGTCTTTGCAAATATTCTTCGTTTTGATATTTTCTCATAATTCCTCTAGTAAATATTTATTTAATTTTAGTTAAACTATTTTCACTTATATATAATGAAAAAAGCTCTTTGTTTTCTTCTATTGACTTGTCAACATCTATTACATAATCTTGAATAATATCATCGGCTTCTTCATTATACTCTTCTTTCAAAAGGTTTCCACCTAAAGCTTTAATTGTCTTTGCTGAAGCAAAATTTGATTTTGAACAGTCAATCAAAACGTCTTTTATTCCATGATGCTGACAGCATAATAAACCTAGATATAAATTAATTGTATTATATCCTTTTTGCCGTTCTGTTGGTCTAATGCTATAACCTATATGACCACCAAATTTCTTTAAATGCTCATTTAGTGCAAGTCTTATATTAATCATTCCAACAATCATGTCATCTGATTCTCTTATAAGAAAAAAAGTTTCGGCCGGAACCTTTTCTTCTGATGCCTTTATAATTCTATCTTCTTCTAATTTTTTTAACCAACCATCATAATCATCTAAAAACCTATGTAGTCCGCCCACCCCATTTATTTTAGAATTATAATCCAAAAATTCTTGAACATAATCTAATGCTTTTTTTTCATATTCTTTTGTTGGTTTTACATATTTTAATTTTTCCATAATATTATCTCCTTATTTTGCTTTACAATCAATATAATATATTTTCCCCTTCTCGTATTTCTTCCCATTCTCAAAATAAATAATACTTTCATCTGGAATACAGTATATTTTAGTATTCAATCTTTTTGAAAAAAATTTTAACTCGTTATTTCTTTTCCTATCATTTATATCATTATAATGAGGCTCAATACATATGTTTTCCCTGCCTATTCCCTCATAACTATCAGATTTTGTAAAATCGTCATCGGATGTAATAATTGAATGTGTTGATAAATTTATTGCTCCAGCACAAAATCCTATTACAATATCTCTGTGATTTTTTATGCTTTCTCTCAAATTAAATGCATCAATTATTTCTAATTGAGAATATGGGTTACCACCCATTAAAAAATACACTATTTTTTTATTATCTTTTAAAAAAATATCTACGTCTTCTTTTAGTGTATGTTTACTAACATATAATACATCTTTAAAGTTTATTTTTATTTTATCAAAACACCTTAAAATATTAGGCAAATAATATTCTTCTTTACCCAATCCTGGAGCATCTATAAAAATCATACTATATTCATTATCGATATTGTTTATTATATACTTAGACATACAATTATTAAATTGCACATCAATATCATTTTCATCAATATTTCCAGTTATGTTTGAAAAAAATAAAGTTTTCTTATTACTCTTATTCATATTTCATTCTACTTTCTTATTTTAAAAGGAATAATTTATACCTTAAAAATGACTTGTTTTTGTAGTTTTAGCACTTTCATCAAATATTGTGGGTGCTTCTGCAAATTTTAATTTTTCAAAAGCTTCTTTTGTCATATGTTGTTTTAAAATCGGTAAACTTTCCTCATACTCATTTTTCCTATACCCAATAATTTTATTTGTTATTATTTTAAACCCAAAAGCTGAATATAGTCCTATTGCTCTAAAACTACTTGGTTGTGTATGCAAAAAAATAGGATAATCATCATCATTTAGAGAAGTCATAATATGTGATAATAATGCTCTTCCTAGACCCTTACCTTCATATTCTTTTAGTACCTTAAGCCAATGAATTGTATTAATTTTATTATAAGCTTTCCAAATAAAGCAAGTAGCAACAGGTTTATTAGTTTTACTTTCACAAACAAACAAGCATCTATTATAAAATTCAGCTATATTACTACCATAAACTTCATTAAAATAATTAGTCATATAGTCATAATATTTATTTTTATCCTCTGTAGTATCAAACGGAAATTCTTTCCATAGTTTTAATTCGCCTAGAGTACAATTTCTTATGTAAAAACCTTCGGGTAATTTTGATAAAGCACTACTATTTAACTTTTCGCACATCATAAATATATTTAAATCCGGTATTTCCATAATATTTATCTCCTGCTTTATTATTTTCTACTTTGTAAAGTCTTTCGTTTAATTTCTAATATTATATCATCACTTTCTAAAATCGGGTTATGATTATTTGAATCAATCTCAAAAACTTCTACACCCTTAAATCTTGAAAAATTTCTAATTGCATCCTGAGAAACAAATTTATCACCTTTAGAATAAAATATATCAACAGGACAAATATAACTTAAATTACATTGCATGAATTTTTTAATCCATTTTTTTGACCTTAAAAACATTGCAATGTTTTTAATTTTATTAATTGACATTCGCTTTATTTCTGTTGGAAATTTATCTGGTTTGATTGACTCTTCAATTCTTTCTTTTTCTTCTTTTGAAACTGTTTTAAACTCGGGAGAAACTAATACCACTCTTCTTAAATTATTAATTTGAGGATATGTTAAAAAAGCAAAATTACATCCCATTGAATGACAAATCAAACACACTTCATCATCAAATGAATTGATTTTTTGGGATAAAACTTCACAAATCTCATTATCACTTTTTTTCAAAAAAGTTGCGTAATCATCTACTAAATTTTCTAATTGTATTCCTTCACTTTCAAACTTATCTTTTATAAAATTTATTTCGTCTTTTGTGGCAGACATACCTTTTAAATAAAAATATCTCATCCAATACCTTCCTTAATCACTTATATTATACACTTTTATAGTTTTTTAGCAATAAAAAGCTTTTGGGTTTTTACAAATGTTGACAATAATACATTTGTTGTATTACAATAGATATTATTATGAGAAGGAGAAAGAGATGGATAGACGTTCTAAATATAGTATTAATGTTATCAAAGAATCTTTTTTAGATCTATTAGTTGATAATGATTTTAATTCTATTACAATTACAAAAATTTGTGAAAAGGCTGATGTTAATAGAACAACTTTTTATAAATATTTTATTGATATTTATGATTTATTAGAAAAAGTGCAATTAGATTTTATTAATGAACTTAAAGGTACACCAAAAAAGGAAAAATATACTGTATCTTCGTTTGCTGATGAATTGCTTGAGGTTTTTATAAAAAACCAAAAACTTGTAAAAATATTATTTGAAACAAATAATAACATCTTTTTTTTAGAGGGCGTTTTAGATGTTGCTTATAATAAATGTAAAGAGGTTTGGACTTTACAAAACAGTTCTTTAAACGAGCAAGATATTGAAGATGCCTCAGTATTCATATTTAATGGGGCATTAGGTATTATTAATGCTTGGGTTAGAAATGATTTTGATAGAGATTATCATGAAATTGCTCAAATAATAGAAAGTCTTAGTTACTACGGAATTAAACCCTTTATTGAAAAAAAATAAACTATGCCGAAGCATAATTTATTGATATATAGCATAATAATATTCTTTATATTTTTTTATAAAAACTTTATCTTTTAATTTAAGATAATCAACTTTGTTTAAGCCATAATTAATCCCTATTCCTAAGCTTTTTACAAAGCTTTCTTTTGTAATCCACATTTTTATAAAATCTATCTCTTTATTTTTACTTTTTTTTAAATGCTTTATTTCTCCCGATGAAAAATATCTTGTTAACATCTTTTCTCTGTATATAGGTTTTTCAATATCAACGCCAATTGGCTTATTAGAAAAAACACATATTGTAACGTTATCTTTATTAGAAATATTAAAATAAAGATCCTTTATGTTTGATATATATGGATATCCAAATTTATTTTTCTTTATTATATAATCTTTTATATTTAACTGTCTTAATCCCTTTTTTAATAAAGACTGTGATGAAGTGTTTTCTTCGATTAAAATCTTAAGCATGTTTCTTTAAATTATCTATCATAAGCTGTCTAAGGTTATTATTAGCTTTTGTAATATCTTCATCTTTCTTTACTGTTATAGGATTTAAAAAAGTGCATGTTAAATTTCCTTTTCTTTCATATTTACCAGTTACTATAAAAGGAACGATTGTAGCACCTGTTTTTTGGGCCATAGAAACTGCTCCTTTTTTAAAAGGCAATAGTATTTCATTCGTTCTATTTCTAGTTCCTTCAGGGAATATTCCTAATGCATATCCTTTTTTTAATACATTTAGGGCACTGTGAGCTGCTTTTTGATCATTTGTTTTTCTATCTACAGATATACATCCTGCTAATTTAAAAAACCACGAAACTTTCCAGTTAGTAAAGTATTCTTTTTTAGCCATATAATGAATTATTCTATTTGTAGCCAGTATAGGTAAACACTGATCAAATAAATGGATATGATTTCCTACAAAAATTATGGGACCTTCCTTAGGAATCTTTTCTTTACCAATAATAGTAGGTCTATAATAAAGAATAAAGGGTATTTTTAATATAAATTTAGATAAAGAATAAAATAAATTTCTATCTTTTTTTATATTATTTTTTTTCTTCATCAGATATATTCTTAGCTTTCATAATATAATCTACAGCATTTTTTACATTAACTATTTTTAAAGCTTCTTCATCAGATATTTTAATATCAAAAGCTTCTTCTAAGGCAATAATTAATTCTGCTATATCTAAAGAATCAGCTCCTAGGTCATCAATAAAAGACGATTCATTAGCTATAATATTTTCATCAATACTTAATTGTTCTGCTACTGTTGTTTTTACTTGTTCAAATATCTCTTTCATTTATATCACCTCCCTTAAATACAAGTATATCCACCATCAACAGGTAGATTTACACCATTTACATATGTACTCATTTTACTTGATAGAAATATTACCGTTGTATCAAGTTCTCTAGTATGTCCATATCTTCCTACTGGAATTGTGCTTTTAGCATACTCTTTAAACCACTCTGTTTCAAGAGTTTCTTTGGTAAGTGGAGTTTCAAAATAACCGGGACAAATAGCATTTACAGTTATTCCATGTTTACCCCATTCTGCTGCAAGAGCTCTGGTTAAATTAACAACGCCTCCTTTAGCGGCATGATAGGGTGTTGCTTCTGCTCCTGAAACCATATTACCAACTAAACCATACATTGAAGCTATATTGATGATTCTTCCATAGTTGGCTTTAATCATTTCCTTACCAAATTCCCTAGCACACTTAAATGTACCTGTTAAATCAATTCTTACTTCATTTTCAAATTGTTCATCAGTAATATCCTCTGCTTTACCTACATGTCCTGTGCCTGCATTATTTACTAAAATATCTACTTTTCCAAATGTATCAATTGTTTTTTTAACAGCATTTTGCACATCAGTTGTTGATGTGATGTCACACCTTATTGCTAATGTTTTTACATTATATAACTCACTTATTTTATTAGCATTTTCTTTTATAAGTTCTTCTCTTCTTGCTAATAGAACTACATTTGATCCACACTTTGCTAAAGCATGTGCCATTTGTAGACCTAGACCTGTTGATGCTCCTGTTATTACAGCAACATTATTTTTTAAATCAAAATATTCTTTCATTTTTACTCTCCTATTATATTATATCCATTATCAGCATATATTACTTGCCCCGTAATTGAATCAGATAAATCACTTAATAAAAATGCTGCCACATTTCCGACCTGCTTTATGGTTACATTTTTATGTAATGGGGACTTTTTTTCAACTATATCTAAAATTGTATTGAAATTTTTTATTCCTCTTGCAGAAAGTGTATTAATTGGACCTGCTGATAATGCATTTACTCTTATTTCTTCTTTTCCTAAATTTTCACTTAAGTATCGTGTCGCTGACTCTAATGCTGCCTTAGCTACACCCATAACATTATATCCTCTTAATACCCTTTCGGAACCTAAATAAGTTAATGTTACCAAACTAGATTTTTTGTTTAATAAACTCACCTCTTTTGCTATTCTTGATGTAGAAACAAATGAATATGTGCTTACTTCTAAAGCATGCAAGAAACCTTCTTTACTAGTATAAATAAAATCATTATGTAAATCTTCAGTATTTGCATGAGCTACTGCATGAACAACTCCATCTACTTTTCCACAATCTTTTTTTATTTTTTTAAATAACTCTTTTACTTCTTTATCATCAACAATATTTTTAACTTTATAAATTTTTGCATTAAATCCTTGGATTACTTTTTCTATTTTTTCATTTGAATTACCATCCCTATATATAAAAATAATGTTTCCATTCTGCCTTTTTACAGCTTCAGCAATCCCATAAGCGATACTCCATTTATTTCTAATACCAATTATCAATATGGTTTTTCCTTTTAACATTAATTCACCTTTTCTTTCTTATAAGTTCCTATTTTTCTAAATTTCTCATATCTATGATAACACAATTCCTTAGGTGAAAGTTTCATAAGTTCCTCTAATGATAAATCTAGTTCCTTTTTTATTCTTGCTATTACTTTCATAAAATTATCATCACTGTCTTCTTTTTCTTCTTTAATAATTGTATCTATAACATTAAGATTTAACAAGTCTTTTGAAGTTAATTTCATTTTATTAGCAGCTTTTTCTTTTTTACTTGAATCTTTCCAAATAATACTTGCAAAACCTTCAGGACTTATTATTGAATAAATAGCATATTCAAGCATCAGTATTTTATTAGCTACACCAATAGCAAGTGCTCCTCCGCTTGACCCTTCACCAATCACAATATTTATTACCGGAACTTTTATATTTGCTAAAGTTAACATACTTTTAGCAATTGCTTCTCCTTGACCATGCTCTTCAGCATGTAAGCCGGGATAAGCTCCTTTAGTATCTATAAAAGTTATTATAGGCCGATTAAATTTCTCTGCTTGTCTCATAAGCCTTATTGCTTTTCGATAGCTTTCCGGATTTGGCATTCCAAAATTCCTTTCAATATTTTCTTGGGTAGTTCTTCCTTTTTGCTCTGCAATTATAGTTACAGGAATCCCATTATATTTTCCAATACCACATACTATAGCTTTATCATCATATCCTAACCTATCTCCATGTAACTCAATAAAATCCTCAAATAAATTATCTATATAGTCAAGTGAAGTTTTTCGATATGGTCCTCTAGCAATATTTACTATATCCCAACTACTAATTTTTTTTGTCAATAATACCACTTCCTTTATGTAATTCGATTAACTTTGTAATTGTTTCTTTCATTTCTTTTCTCTTTACTATTAAATCAATAAATCCATGTTTTAATTGAAATTCTGATGTTTGAAATCCAGGTGGTAATTCCTCTCCTATTGTTTGTTTTATTACATTTGGTCCAGCAAATCCTATCATAGCCCCAGGTTCTGCAATAATAATATCTCCTAAAGAAGCAAAAGATGCTGTAACGCCTCCATAAGTAGGATCTGTTAAAACTGATATATATAATAAACCTTCTTCATTGTGTTTAGCTATAGCACAAGTGGTTTTAGCCATTTGCATAAGAGAAATGATTCCCTCTTGCATTCTTGCTCCTCCACTGGCACTAATTATAATAAGTGGGAGCTTTCTTTTTATAGACTCTTCGATACTAAAAGTAACATACTCTCCAAGAACACTTCCCATGCTTCCCATGAAAAAATTACTATCTATTATTGCTATTACTACTTTATTATCATTTATTTTACCAATACCTGAGAGTGTTGCTTCATCCAGCCCGGTTTTTTCTTTTTCCTTTTTCAATTTTGCTTCATATTCAGAAAGTTCTAATGGATTTGTTGTTTCTATATTTAGTTTAAACTCTTTAAATGTTCCATCATCTATAATTAATTTCAGCCTATCTTTACATGTTATTCTAAAATAATAATTACAATAAGGACAAATATTTAAACTTTTAACAAAAGTGGGCCTATAAATAATTTCTTTACATTTTGGACATTTAAGCCATTTCCCTTTTGGGATATCAATATTACTTTTTTTATTGCTACTTGGATATTCTCTTTTCTTTATACTTTCTATTGTCATATTTAAAGCTCCTATAAATCAAAGTTTTTATTTATAAAAGAAGTATCAAACTCGCCTCTTATAAAGCTGGGATTTTTAATTATTTCGTACAAAAACTCTTTATTTGTTTCTACCCCATCAACAACTAACTCTTCCAAAGCTCTTTTCATTTTTGCTATTGCTTCATTTCTTGTACTACCTTTTGCAATAATTTTAATTAACATTGAATCATAATTATGAGGAATAGTATATCCTTCATATATAGCAGTATCTATTCTTATCCCATTACCTCCAGGCATATATAAGCCCTTAATAATTCCTGGAGATGGTTTAAAATCTTTTAATGGGTTTTCTGCATTTATTCGGCATTCGATAACATGATTATTAAATAACACATCTTTTTGTTTTAAATTTATCTTTTCATGAGCACTTATTCTTATTTGTTCTTTAACTAAATCTATTCCTGTTCTTTCCTCAGTAATTGGATGTTCCACTTGAATTCGTGTATTCATTTCCATAAAATAAAAGTTTTTATCTTTATCTACCAGGAACTCTACAGTTCCCAAACTTGTATATCCAACTAATCCTGCTATTTTAACAGCACATTTACCCATTTTTTCTCTTAACTTATCATCAACAATAGTAGACGGGGTTTCTTCGATTATCTTTTGATTTTTCCTTTGAATACTACAATCTCTTTCTCCTAAATGAATAATATTCCCATATTCATCTGCTATTATTTGTATTTCAATATGCCTTGGATTTTCAATATATTTTTCAATATATATTTCATCATCATTAAATGATATTTTTGACTCTTGTTTTACAATATTAAATGCTTGTGGAAGTTCTTTTTTACTATAAACAATTCTTATTCCTTTTCCACCTCCACCAGATGATGCTTTTAGTATTACTGGATATCCTATTTTTTCTGCAATATTTGTTGCTTCTTTTATTGATGATATACTTCCTTCTGATCCTGGTATTACTGGCAATCCAGCATTTTTTACTGTTATTTTAGCATTAGCTTTATTTCCAAGTAAATCTATTACTTTTGAAGTTGGTCCAATAAACTTTATATTTGACTCTTCACAAATTTTAGCAAACAAACTACTTTCTGATAAAAATCCAAAACCTGGGTGTATGGCATCTGCTTTGACAATATTTGCCGCTTCAATAATACTTTTAATATTTAAATAACTTTTGGAAGATTCCGCTGGTCCTATACAAACTGCTTCATCCGCAAGTTTAACATGAAGAGCCTTTTTATCTACCTCAGAATATATAGCAACTGTTCTAATATTCATTTCTTTACAAGCTCTAATTATTCTTACAGCAATTTCACCCCGATTGGCAATTAATATTTTATACATTTTATTTATCTACTACTGCAAAAGTAAGCTCGCCTTTTGCAGCTAATACTCCATCTACAGTTGCAATTACTTCACCAATACCAATTGGCCCTTTTTTATTAATAATTTTTACTTCTAATTTTAGTTTATCACCAGGTCTAACAATTTTTTTGAATTTTAATTTATTAATTCCTCCGAATAAAGCGTTTTTCCCTTGGTTTTCTTCTAAAGAAAGAATAGCTATAGCACCTGTTTGTGCAAGTGATTCAGTTATTAAAACTCCAGGCATAATAGGATCTTTTGGAAAATGACCTTTAAAATACCATTCATTTTCATCCACATATTTATATGCAACAGCACAATCACCTGGTATATATGATTCAACTTCATCAATCATTAAAAATGGTTCTCTTTGAGGAATTATTTTTTTTATTTCATCTTTATTTAACATCTTTAACTCCTTACTCTATTCTAAATAGTTTACTTCCATATTCTACTGTTTGACCATTTTTTACATATATTTCAACTATTTTTCCTGAATATTCACTTTCAATCTCATTCATTAGTTTCATTGCTTCAATAATACAAACGGTATCTCCCTTATTAATGTTTTTATTAATTGTTACATAATCATCTTCTTCGGGGGATGGCTTTGAATAAAAAGTCCCCACCATTGGAGATGTTATTATTTTTGAACTATCTTCAACTCCTTCTGTTTCTATACTGTTTATGGGGGTGCATATCTGATTGTTAGTATTATCTTTTTTCATGCTAATTTTCATTCCATCTTTAAATTCTATTTCCATCGAAGTTAGCTTTGAATTACTCATTTCATCCATTATTTGTTTTATTTTTTCATATTCCATTTTATCACCTACTCTTCATATTTTTTTAATATAATTGTGGCATTATGACCACCAAATCCTAGCGAATTAGACATTGAATAATTGATATTTTGTTTTACCGCTTTATTAGGAACAATATTTAAGTCACATTCTTCATCCTTATTAGAATAATTAATTGTTGGTGGTACCAAACTTTGTTCCATTGCTTTAATACATATAATTGCCTCTACTGCCCCCGCAGCTCCTAATAGATGCCCTGTATTTCCTTTAGTTGAACTTATAAACAAATTATTAGCATGCTCTTTAAATGCTAACTTTATCGCCTTAATTTCTGTCTTATCATTAAGAGGAGTTGATGTGCCATGAGCATTTATATAATCTATTGCCTCTTTTCTTATTTTGGCATCTTTAATTGCTTTTTTCATACATTCAGATGCACCAATTCCTGAAGGATCCGGAGATGTAATATGATATGCATCGGTTGTTGTACCAAAACCTATAATCTCAGCGTATATTTTTGCACCTCTTTTTAGGGCATGGTTTAATTCTTCAAGCACTAATACTCCAGCACCTTCTCCCATGACAAAGCCACTTCTATTTTTATCAAACGGCGTACTAGCTTTTCTAAGATTTTCTTCAAAGGATAATGCTTTCATATTTTCAAATCCAGCAATTCCTACTTCACATATAGCGCTTTCTGTTCCTCCCGCCAAAATAACATCTTCATAATCATGTCTAATACTTTTTAAAGCCTCGCCAATTGCATGAGTTGATGATGCACATGCTGTAACAATTGATAGCGATTCACCTTTTAACCCTAGATCAATTGCAACATTGCCCGAAGGCATATTAACTATTGCCTTTGGAATTAAAGTTGGTGAAACAAAGCGAGGACCCTTTTCCTTATTAGTTTCACAATTTTTTTGAATAGTTTCAAAATCACCAATTCCTGAACTAATAAATGTACCTATTTTATTAAAATCAGTATTTTCTAAAGTAATACCACTATCTTTAATTGCTTCTCTTGCAGATATTATTGCAAGTTGTGAAGCTTTATCAAGTCTCTTTGACGCTTTTAAATCAAAATATTTTAGTGGATCATAATCCTTTATCTCAGCAGCTAATTTAGTTCTAAACTCTGTTGTATCAAAATATGATATTTTATCGATACCACAATTACCCCTCTTAATAGAATCCCATGTTTTAGGTACATCAATACCTATAGGGTTTATGGTCCCCATTCCTGTAATTACTACTCTTTTTCTCATATTAACATCCCCCCGTCAACATGTATTACTTGACCAGTGATATATAAACATTCATCGCTAGCTAAAAATTTAACTAAATTTGCAATATCTTTTGGTTCACCTAATCTTTTTAATGGGATGTTTTTTGCAATATTATTTTTAATCTCATCACTTAAAATGTCTGTCATTTTTGTTTTAATATATCCCGGTGCTATAGCATTTACCATTATATTTCTTGAAGCAAATTCTTTAGCAACACTTTTAGTAAATCCAATAACACCTGCTTTAGATGCTGCATAATTTGCTTGACCTGCATTACCACTTATACCTACCACTGAAGATAAATTAATAATTTTACCAGCTTTTTTCTTTGACATAAAAGGGATAACATTTCTAGTCATATTAAATGTTCCTTTTAAATTTACTTTAATAACATCATCAAACTCCTCTTCAGTCATTCTAAGAATTAAGTTATCTTTAGTTATTCCAGCATTATTTACAAGTAATGAAATTTCTCCAAACTTTTCTATTACTTCTTTAACTAATTTTTCACATTCACCAAACTTGGAAACGTCTGTTTTTATCATTAAACATTTAACATTATTATCTTCGATTTCTTTTTTTATCTTTTCTAATTCTTCGTTTTCTTTCCGATAATTTATTACTATGTTATATTGTTCTTTAGCTAATGTTAAAGCTATTTCTTTCCCTATTCCAGATGATGCTCCTGTTATTATTGCTACCTTCATTCTTATTCTCCTTTTAAAATTGATAAAGTATTAATTAAACTTTCTTTATCTTGAATATTTAATATTTGAACTTCTTTATTATGTTCTTTATTTATTTTTTTAACTAAATTACTTAATATTTTTCCAGGTCCAATTTCAATAAATGTATTAACACCCTTTTCTAACATCTTTTCTATTACTTTAGTAAATTTAACCGGACTTATAATATGATCAGATAAAATTTGAACATAATCATCTTTCTCTTTATAGATATTTCCATCAATATTTCTGACTACATAATTATTGCCCTTATTAAACTTAATCTTTTTCAATTCTTCTTTTAGATGTTTACTACTATTTATTAAAAACTTAGTATGAAAGGGGCCTGATGTATTTAAAGGTAATACTTTTGCTCCCTTTTCTTTAAATCTAATAGTAGCTATATCAATATTTTTTTCTAATCCAGAAACCACTATTTGTTCATATGAATTATAATTAGCAGGGTATACATTATCTATTTTTTCACATATTTTTTCTACTTCTGTATCCTTTAGGCCTATTACTGCAATCATTTTAAAACCACCCTTAGGAAGATATTCTTGCATAAATTCTCCCCTTTTTTGAACAAGTTTTATTCCTTCTTTAAAATCGATAATTCCACTATTTATTAAAGCAGTATATTCTCCTAGACTTAAACCGGCTGACATATATGGTTTTATATCATTTTTCTTTAATATTTCTAAAATACTAAGAGAGTGTGTTAATATTGCAAGCTGAGTATATTTAGTTTCATTAATTAGATTATTATCTTTAAAAGAAATATCTTTAATATTTATATTTGTTATTTTTTCTACTTCATCATATATTCTTTTTACATCTTCATATGATTCATATAGATCTTTTCCCATTGAAATAAACTGACTTCCTTGTCCTGGAAATAAATAGGCTATTTTCATAATATATTCCTTTCTTTTAATTCTTTTATAAACATTTTATAGAATTTTTTTATAAAATCACTATTGTCAATTTTGATATTATATTCATTGATTATTGATGTTGCTATATCTTTGATTTCTTTATTAAACTCTTTTTGGGAGGTATTTATTCCAACACCAATTATTAATGCTTTTACTTTCTCTTTTTCTAATTTTGTTTGTACTAAAATACCTCCAACTTTTTTATTTTTTATCATCAAATCATTAGGCTTTTTAATTTCTAAATAACAATCATATAATTTAAATATTTCTTTTATTATTTCGGCTACTCTTATAGTTAAATCCTTTAGTTTATCTACATTTACATTTGGTGTAAGTAATAATGAAAACGCAATATTATCATCTGTTTCTGTATACCATTTTCTTCCTTGTTTTCCTATTCCATCGCTTTGGATTGATGCGGTTATCAATATTTCTTTTGTCCCTTTTTCATATTCTCGCCAAGCTTCTTTTTGAGTAGAATCTATTTTTTCATAATGAATGTATTTCATAATTCCTTTGTTAATTCTTTCATTAACTTTTTTACTGTTGTTATTTCTTTAATCTTAGTTACAACCTCGCCACAAAAAATTAATCCTTCATCTATATTTCCATTTACAGCATTAATCAGAGCTTTAGTAATACAATATGGTGTTGTTTTTATATCGCATGTTTTTATACATGAATAACACTTATTTATTTTTTTATTTTCTTTTTCTAAAGATTTAATAAATTTATTACTTAATGCTCTTCCTGGCATACCAACTGGTGATGAAATAATTTTAATATCTTTTGCTTTCGCATTAATATAAGCCATTTTAAATTCATTACTCGCATCACATTCTTTTGTTGTAACAAATCTAGTACCTATCTGAACACCATTACATCCCAAATCTAAATGCTTCTTTATATCTTTAGAAGACCAAATTCCTCCAGCTGCTATTAGTGGTATATCTTTACCATTTTCTTTTTCGATTATTCTAATATATTCTAAAACTTCTTTAATAATATCTTCAAGATTTTTTTCTTTGATTTCTTCTTTTTTGAAACCTAAATGGCCTCCTGCTTTTGGACCCTCTACTATTATCATATCTGGTACATAATTATATTTTGTTATCCAATATTTAGTAATAAATTGACATGCTCTTAAAGATGAAACTATAGGAGCTATTTTTGTTTTTGAACCCTCTACTAGCTCTGGTAAATTTTTTGGAAGACCCGCGCCAGAAATAATTAGATCGATCTTATTTTCAACACTTCTTTTTACAAGGTTTTCATAATCTTTCATAGCAACCATGATATTAATAGCAAGGATTTTATCTTCACCACATATTTTTCTAGCCTTTTTTATTTCTTCATCTATCGCCTTTAAATTTGCTTTTTTTGGATTAGTTTTAAACAACTCTTTTTTATAACCAATAGAGGCTGCTGATAAAACCCCAATTCCACCTTCTAAGGAAACATTTCCTGCTAAGTTATGAAGAGATACTCCAACACCCATACCTCCTTGTATAATAGGAAATTTTGATTCTTTGTTATTTATTTTGATTCCCATATTATTACCTTTCTATAAAATCGCTTTTATATTTTCGTTTCTTTTTATTTTATTTGTTGCAGTCTTTATAAGTGGTTCTTCAGAAACAATAATATCCTTTATATTTTTATATAATGGTAACTTCTTATTTATTTTTTTGATTTCTTTCATTAAGGTTACATAAATATTTTTTTCATTTATATTATAATAATTTAATATATCTTCCTTATCTATAATTATCTTCACATTTAATTTATTATTCTTATCAAATACAAGAGATTCTTTAACTCCTCTTATATCATTTATTATATTTTCTAACTCTTCTGGGTATATGTTTTCACCATTTTCTAAAACTATAACGTTTTTCTTTCTTCCTTTTATATATACAAATTTATTTTTATCTACATATACTAAATCACCTGTACAAAACCATTTACGTTTAAAAGATTCTTTTGATAATGTATTATCTTTTAAATATCCAAGCATCACTGAATCACCTTTTACAAGCAACTCTCCAACTTTATCTTTATCTTTTTTTATTACTTTTATTTTTAAATTTTTTAATGGTTTCCCTACTGATCCAACACGATAATCTTTATTCGTAGACATCGTTACTACTGGTGATGTTTCTGATAATCCATATGCTTGCATTAAGTTTATACTTAAATTGCGATATTTTAATTCTGTTAAGGGGTTTAAATAAGCTGCACCACTTATTAAATATTTAATTTGATCCCCAAGTATCTTCTCAGTTGTTTTTCCTTTTTCAATTTGTTTTTCTATTTGTTTTAATAACATTTCATAAACAACGGGTACATTTGCCATAACGGTTATTTCTTTTTCTTTTAATTCACTTAATATATGTCTTATTCCTTTTGAAAATATAATCTTTGCACCAACAGAAATTGGATATAAAAATCCAAACGTACATTCAAATACATGATGAAGAGGTAAAAATGATAAAAATCTATCTTTACTATTAATGTTCAATGTTTCTTTTAACTCTACAACATTTGAATATAAATTCTTATTAGATAAAGCAACAACTTTTGATTTTGATGTAGTTCCTGATGTATGTAATATTACTGCTATTTTGTTTTCATCAATTTCTTTTCTTATATATCTTTTATTATTATTAAGCAGTTTTTCACCTTCAATAATAAGGTTTTTAAAAGCCTTATTATCAAAAGAAATAATATTTTCTAATTTTGTTTTCTTCTTTATATTTTTAAGTAATCTTTCGTATGACTTAGAGCAAAATATTGTTGTAATATTTGATGATGTAAGAATGTTAATTATTTCATTTTCTGGAAGTGTTTTATCTATTGGTACTATAGGGCCTATTCCACATATCACAGTCAGATATGTAAGTTCCCATTCATATCTGTTTTCACTCATTATTGCTATTTTCTTGTTTTCTAAATTCATTTCTAACAATGATGTTCCCAGACATTTCATCTGTTTATAAACTTCTTTGTAACTTATTTTTCTTTTATCTATTTCATATAATATTTCTTCACTATTATCTTTAAGTGTATCTAATATTAAATTCTTAATAGTTTTACTAGTTTTTATAAACTCCACCTCCAAGTCACTAAAACTAATGTTAAAGCATTTTTTTACTCAAAACAATCAGTAACTTTTCTTCATTTGTTTTTTTTACAACGTTCAAAATTAAAGATGCTTTTTATTAAACAATTAATTTGTTTTTGTTGCTTAATTAAGGATTTAATACATAATAAAAACCCATATAATTTTTAATTATATAGGTTCATTTACTGCTTTTAAAAGTTTATTTTACTTTTTCTAAATCTAATCTAGCAGTGTTTATAAATATATTCTTGCCGTATACAAACTTTTTTTCATTTATATCAAAAGGCAGTTCAATAACTTCAAGCATATAATTTTTAATATTTACTAAAAATTTTAATCCTTCTTTCTTTATTAAATAATATGATGATAAATCACTAAAAGAATCTGCAAGAGATAGGGGATATATTTCTGAAAAAGTATCAATCGCACTTTCTAAGACATTAAATTTTTTGAATCTTGATAACACGTAGATTTCATATGGCTTTGGGAAATAATCTTTTAACACTTGCAAATTCATATTTAATCTGTTCTTATATTTTGCTTTATCTAACTTTTTTTTCATTTTTAGTGCTGGTAATTGATTATCATTATCTAATAAATAGTCAATAGTAACCCCAAATACCTTTGATAATTCCTGTAAGTTGCTAATATCCGGAAGTCCATTGTCGTTTTCCCATTTAGTTATAGCTTGTCTTGAAACATTCATAATTTCGGCTAATTGTTCTTGCGATAATCCAAACCTTTTTCTTATTTCTTTTAATTTTTGACCAAACGTCATAGCAATTTCTCCTTTCATGCCTAAATATTATCAAAAAAGCATTGCTTTTAATAGCAAAAAAAGGTAACATTTATGCTACTTATCGTAGCAATTAGGGTATAAACGATAGTAAGATAAAAACAATTAAAAGATAACTTCAAAAAATTATTATTTAATATTCCTACCATTAGTCTTTTTCGTTCTACCTAAAACAGGTTCTCTTCCAATTGAATTTTCAATTTCAGCAATTCTAGAAATTAATGTTTCTATTGATAAATTGTCTATATCTCCACCATAAATATCAATATATCGTTTCAATTGTCTTGCTACAGTAGATAATTCATCATTATGAGCTAAAATATATAATTCGCCCGAATAATAAATAAGTCCTTTAAAAACCTTAGAAGACATACGAAATTCATATACATCAACCTTTTTTGAAAGGTCATATACATCAAAGAGGTGGGTCGGATTATTAATATGGAAATGAGAATCTGCAATCATTGCTATTGAAGAACCACTTTTAACTATTTTGCTTATAAGTTCATGAAAATACGTAGAATAATAAAATTTATCATTATCAATATCTTTTAATGCATCTTCCTTACCAATAACAAAAGTTTGTGATGCTATAAGTTTATCTTCTCTATCATTCTTTCCTAATTCAAGCGGTATAAGATTATTTATATCAAAACTTTTTGGTATATATTCACCATCACGTGGTAAAAAGTCATTTACATAACAGCGTTTTAATATATATTCATCGCCCAATTTTTTTAATATCAGTTTCATTACCAACTCGTAATTTTTTATTATATCTGATGAGTCATATTCAATCTCTAAAGACCCTAAAAGAACATATTTCAATATGTAAACTAGTCTCCATAACTCTTTTGACTTTTCTTTTATTTCTGCCTCCAGTATTTTACGATTACAATCTCCCTTTTTATATTTCTCTTTTAATTTTGAAATTGATTCAAATTCTTCTTGAAGAACTATAAAATAATCTTTTGGATTAAACTTTCCTTCCTCATAATAATTTATTAATAATTCACTAACGCTCATGCAAACCTCCTAAAAATAATATATCATAAAACAAATTAAAAATGAACAATCATTTTCTTAATAATGCCTTTTTGAATCTAACAATATTATCACTTATTTAAGATATTTATAATTTTTCTCTTTTAGATTTTTTATTCTATCTGAGTAAATTAATACTATTTAATTTTTTTCTCATAAATAATTCTTTGTTCATCATATCCTAGGTGCTTATATACGCTTAAAGCATCCGTGTTAAAAGTCCAACAACTTAATTCAATTCTATCGCATCTTGCTTTTTTTGCTATTTTTTCTGCCTCGTTCATTAATGTTTTGCCTATACTTTTTCTACGATAAGATTCAGTAATAATTATCTGATCTACATTTAATTTTTTCGATTGTTTTTGTTCTATTTTATATGATAAATATCCAACAATTTTATTATCAACAAGAGCTATTATTATTTTAGAATTATTCATAATATCATCCATTAGCTCTTTTAATGTTTCATTATTTTTATTTGAAAATATATCAGGTCTTCCTTTTTGATGATATCTATAACCCTCGATAAAAAGTTCTAATAATTCTTTATCAACATCTTTCTTAATAGCTTCTTTAATTTGTATTTCCATAATGTATCTCCCTCACCTATTTGAATAAATTTTATCTAAAAATTATTTATATACTATCAAAAATGAATGCTTAATATTTCCATTTGCAAAAATTTTATTGATTATATTTGTTTGCATTTTTTATTGTATCACATAAGTAATCAACCGATTTATCAACCTCTTTTATATTGTCAACTAACTTATATTCTGAATGTTCATCTTCCAGTAAAATAATATCCTTTTCAGATTGATTTGGTAACAATTCCCCTTGATAAACCAATCTTGTAAATACGGCCTTTTTTTCCACATCATAATTACTATCTTCATGAAGTACAGGGCCAACAATAATATCCAAATTAACTTCTTCTTTAGTTTCTCTAATTGCCGCTTCACTAGGTTTTTCACCAACCTCAACCATTCCTCCGGGAATGTCCCAATATTCTGGAAAAGCGTTGGGTCTTCCTCTTTTAATTGGAGTTCTTTTGATTAAAAGATATTTACCTTTTATTTTGACTAAAACATGTGCTATTAATTTAAAATTTTGAACGTTTTCCATAATTTATTCCTTAATCTCTATTTTTATTATACAATAACATATAAAAAAACGTCAAAGTTTATTATTGAAATTATCAAACAATACTTAGTCACTTTTATCATCATATCTATATTCCATTAAATAACAATCTGCTTTTTTACCTTCGTGAAGTTCATGTTTAGGTAATTCATGAATAATTCTAAAACTCTTTTATCTGTTAACCATTTTAATAATAGAGAATAATCTTTCTCTATCAAATTTCTTATTCTAATATTATCTTTCTTTATATCTATCACTATTTATCCCCAAAATGGAGTAAAGATTCCAAATCTAAATAATTTCTAACAATATTAAAATTTGTTTTTTTCATTTAATTCACCATCATTTTTTTGTTTTAAAAATATAAACAACTTTTTAATGCCCAAATAAATTAATAATATAATCCATTTTATTGGGTACCACCAAAATCCTATAAAAAGCCAAAACCATATATTAGAAGTAGAAGGTTTAAATAAATCTATCGTTGTTTTTTTATAAACATGATTGTATACTGATTTATTTGGATTTTTAATAAACCCAACTCCTTTTTTTCCATACAAGGGATTAATACTTCTTTTAATACTCCTCTTTAGTTTGCCTGTTGTTTTTGCTTTAATGCGTTTTTTTATATTTGGGGTTCTAATTCCCACTTTCATAAAGATCACTTCCATTTAAATTATATCATATTGTCATATAAAAAAGTAAGCTTTATACCTACCATTAATTATTAACATATGTATTTTTATTTTCTACTTATTATTTTCTTTTGCCAACTTCTTTTATTACATTTAGGACATTTCATGTACCTCGTTCTATTTATATGCATAGCCCATAATACACTTTGATATGTCGGTATATATTTATAATGACATTTTTGACATTCATAATATCCTGCTGTTTGTTCAATTCCAATTGCATAACCAACACCAATTACAAATATAATAAACCCTATTGAAATCAATAATATTCTAATCCATGCATCCATTTCTATAAAAGAACTAACAAATATCAATGTCAAAAAGGATATAGTAACTATCAAACCAATTATTGTTTCTAATCTCAATAATTGTTTATCTTTTTCCTCTTTTAATTTAGTCATTTCAAGTAAATGCTCTTCAAGTTTCTTTTCATTATCTTTCATATCTATAATTTCACCACTAAATAGATCATTAATAGTAATTTTTAAAATAACACATAAATTATGCATTATAGAAACATCTGGCAGACACTTTCCATTTTCCCATTTTGATACAGCTCTATCTGTTATATTTAATTTTTCAGCTAAATCACTTTGGGTAAGCTTTTGTTCCTTTCTTTTTTCCTGAATAAATTTTCCTATTTTAATCTGATCCATATAGTTTTTCTCCTTTCATAAATCAAATATACTACAAATTATAATGAATTAACACGAACTGCTAGTTGAATTTTATTTATACTTCAATTTTATTATGCTTTATCATTTACAATTATGTGAATCCATCTACGTTGAACTATCTTCTTTTAAATTTTATCCTAAAAATTATGAACTTATAGATAAATTGCCCTTTTCAATACAATTTGACAAAATAGTTTTACCAATAATTTGCTCTGCTAAATTTCTTGTCGAATTTTTAAATAAATATTTAGAAAATAATTGATAATTTCCATCATAATCCTGAAGTGATAAAAAATGCTTCCTATCTAAATCATCTATAACATCAAATTGCATTTTTAATGATAATTTTGCGCCTTTATTATCGTGTATTTCGTAATTACTACTTGTTTGTTGACCGTTAAGAATAGTTTCCTTATCAGGATTATCTTTATATGCCATTAAATCAACACAATAAACATAATCTAATCTAAACATAAATTCATCAAACTCATATGGCAAATTATATCTTTTTTTTGCATATTCGTAAGCATTTTTTAGTCTTTCCATTCCTTCATTATTTGAATATTCATAGTTAATTGAAACAAAAAATTTTTATCAGTTCCTAAAACGATAGCAAGTTTACTTAACATTGAATCATACATTTCATAATTATGCATTGATGAAACTATTATTCCACCATTAAGCATTCTTAATTCTTCTGAAGGAATTTTTCTTTCTTCAAAGTCTATATTATGAATTTTTTTGTATACTTCTTCAGAAAAATACTGAGTCTGAGCTTCCATTATTAATCTTCCAAAATTTGATTCTTGATTTATTCCAACTTCATCATTTAAAGGATTAGTTTGAACAGCATGATGCAATTCATGATACACCGTTATTTCTCGTAATGGTTCTTTTAAATCTCCCCTTATATAAATAATTCTACTTTTTGGATCTCTTAGCCCTTTACAATCAGGACCTAGATCTTTATAAATTTCACTATTTTCATCATAAAATACAATTTCTCTAGCATATGATAACCCATTTTCTATTAGTTGTTCAATCTTATTCAACTCTATAATATTTGGTTTTTGTGATAATACATAAAAATAATTTGTATAATAATTCAAAGTAGTTAAATCAATATCAGGTTTTAGCTTTAATATAATTTTTATTATTTCTTCTTTTTGCATTATCTCACCTCATATGTTTTATTATAACATTTTTCTTACTAATATTTTCCTTGTCTTCAAGGCAAGGATAACTTTTTATTTTCTTCCTTTATTTATAAGGGTTTGCTAATGAGAAATTAGTGTAAATTAGTAATTAGATACGATTTAGATACGAAAAAATCGTATCTAAACTGTATCTAAAGTGTTTTTTTATAAAAATTTGAATATTTGAGGGAATTAAAAAACCTCGTAAAGTCTTTGTTTACGGAAGTTTGGTGGTCATAATGCCACAACAATTTTTATATTTCTTGCCGCTGCCACATGCCCGTAATTTGTGCATATTTTATGTATTTTTAGTACATATAGTATTATGCATTTTTCTTTGATATTACAAGCATTTAGCACTCTGTATTATTAGTATTATCTATATTATAAATATTACTAATTTTATATATTACGTGGACAAAATGTGGACAAAGTCATCTTTTTCACAACATTTTTGTTCCTATATATATTATACATTATTTTAAATGATTTAATACACCATTATCTAAATCATTAATATTATACATTGTTTCTAATTCATTAAAAGTTTCTTCTAAATTATTTTTAGCATTTTTCCATCCAATACCATCTGTAATCCATATAAAAGTTACCTCAGATACTTTTTTAGCTTCAATAGCGAGCATTTTATAGCTTCTTGCAGTTTCATTAAGTTTTGAACCACTTGATGCATAAAAGTTTGTTTCAATTAAATAAACTTGACTATCTGTTTTAATTACAAAATCAAATCTCTTTGTTGAAGTATCATTACCTGACATAGAAGATAAATCTAAATTCCACTTTTTCTCGATATCTTTTAAATTCATTTCTTTAAAGTAAGAATGGTCTTTTTTATATCCTGCTTGAATTATATATTTTTCAACTAAATCCTCCATTAAATGACCACCACGATTTTTTCTTGCATTTGAATCTAAGCCAACCTCAACCCCTAATAAATAATCATATAAATTATTTATTATGTGATTCTGTAGCAAATTAAATAAACCTGTTTCTCTCATAAACTTAGAATAATCTTCTATTGAATAAACTAATTTATTAAAATTAAATAAATATTCATCAGATTGATCTTTAATAAAAATTTCACTTGAGCGAACTGCCAATAAAGATGGTATAACCTCTAAAGTATCCGGATATTTTAAAATTATCTTTTCAAAATCTTTCTCAATATTCTTACTACCAATCAAAGAATTTAAAATATTAATTTCTACTTTGTATTTTTCTGCAGTATCATATATTTTTTCAAAATCAACATAATAACCATAATTTGAAATACTTGTTTTAAAATTATCTAACCAATCATTAAAATTTCTTTTCATTTTTCACTTTCCTTTCTTTTAATTGTTAAATCTAGATATTCCTTTACATTATCTATCCCTATATATTTTCTATTTAATTTACTAGCTGCTATCCCTGTTGTCCCGCTTCCATTAAAAGGATCTAATATCAAGTCTCCTTCATCGGTGGATGCCATTATTAACTTTTCTAATATTTCTAAAGGTTTTTGCGTAGGATGTTTTCCACATTTTTTCTCACTTGCCTTAGTTAATGAAGTTTCCCATACATCTTTTGCTTGTTTTCCACCATTTAACTCCTTCATTAAATCATAATTAAATTTATGTTTAGCTTCTTTTAAGTCTTTTCTTGCCCATAAAATTGTTTCTGTGGAATGAACAAAATATCTACAACTCAAATTTGGTGGTGGATTTAATTTTCTCCATGTTATATTATTTAATATTTTAAAACCTTCTTCTTCAAGTGCCATTCCAATTGAATAAATATTATGCAATGTTCCACTAATCCAAATAGTTCCATCATCTTTAAGTATGTTATAGCATAAACTTATCCATTCTCTATTAAAATTATGTTTCTCATTAATATTAATTTTTTTATCCCAATCAGCTTTATTTACTGAAACCATTTTTCCACCACTACAAGACATTCCATCACCAGATAAAAAATAAGGAGGATCAGCAAATATCATATCTATACTATTACATTTTATATTCTTTAATTCTTCAAAAGAATCTCCTAAAATTAATTTGAAATTTCTTTTATTATAATAATATTTTTTTATTTTACCACCTCACTTATATTATATTTCATGTATTTATATTTCCCTAAAATTAGTATTGATTTAATGTGTTACCTAACATTGAAATTATATCTAAAAATGGGAAACCTCTAACTAATTTGCTATTCTTTATTCCATTTTTATACATTTTTATAAATTCTTCCTTTGCTTTACTTTTGTCTTCTACTTTAAGCATTTCCATTAACCATTCCATATAATTAATACCATTATCATCATAACCTTCTATATAATCAAAAAATTCACTAATTACTTGTTCACCATTACCAGATATATAATCATTATACTTTGAAACATTTTTAACTTTTAAAGCTAAAGCAATTGGAACTAGTATATATTTCGTAACAGATTGTTCTTCTTTTTCAAAATAACTTTCTCTATTAATAAATTTTTCAATTATTCTATACATTGTAATAAACTTATTACAATCTCTATAGGTAAACAAATAATGTTGAAAAAGTAAATAAGATATATCTTCAGGCAAGAACGTTTCTTTCTTAAACTCACAATAATAATCAATATACTCTTTTAAGTTTTCTGTTTCTAATGTTATGACAGTTTCATATATCTTATTTAAATATCTATAACCATCAAATCCTTCGCCATAAAATTTTTTTACAGTATTGCTTAATTCCTTATTATTTGTTACTACAATAACAGTAATTTTCGGATTAAAATAAAAGTGCTTGATAGTCTCTAACATTTTTACAGCAAAATCAGGTCTACATCTATCTAGCTCATCAATTACTAAAATTAATCTTTTATTATTAGGTATTATATTATTAAATAATTTATTAATCGCAGTCTTTTTTTCTTCAACAGTTATCACCTCTTCTGCTAGTTCTTCAAAAGTTGTTAATCTATCAAAAACTTCAGGCGACAAAATATTACCAGTACTTTTTGAAATAATATTTTTTAATATCGGTTTAATAGTTGTGAAAATATTTTTATTATCAATCACACAATCTTTATATTTTGGATAATCATTCAATATAGAAAAAATTAAAGATCCCAAAGGTGAACCATGATCATCATTTTCCCAAGCGTTATAATAAAACAAAACATGTCTGTCGCGAAATTCACTCAATATTTCTGAACTGTTTTTATCAATAAGAGGTAAATTCATGTCGCTATTAAGCACATATTCTAATTGCTTAACAAAAAAGGTTTTACCACATCCCCAACTACCATCAATAGAGAGAATAAAATTTTCTGATAACAAGTTTAAAATTTTTATTAAATTTAATAATTTGCCATTCCTTTTTAAAGTATCATTTTCTAAAGTCGCCAAAATATTTTCTTTATTTTCTATTAATTCATATTTTTTCATAAATTCACCATTTTAGAAGTTAGTAATTACTACCTCTTCAACTTTTCCTCTATTTTTAGCATTTGCTCCAATATTTCTTTGAGCTGATATATAAGTAAACTTATATCCTTTATATAACTCTTTTATTAAAACGGTGTTATAATTTGATAGCATAACATAACATCCTTTTTTATCTAACTCTTTAAATACTTTTGCTAATCTTTTTTGTTCTTCCTTACCAAAACCATTTTCAGTATAACTATTAAACGTTGTTGTATCTGAATCATATGGAGGATCAAAATATATAAAATCTCCTTTTTCTGCATTTTTTACAGCATCTTCAAAATCCATTGATAACACTTTAATATCATTTATATTTAATAAACAGTGAATAAGACCTAAATTAACCCCCTCATATGTTTTAACTTCTTTCTTTTTACCAGAAGGTACATTAAATTCATTATTACTATTAACCCTGTATAAACCATTAAAACAAGATTTGTTCAAATAAATTGTTCTAGCTGCCCTCTTATAATCTGACAGTCTATTAAAACTTTTTTTATTTCTATCTAAATCTCTAATTTTATAATAATATTCTTCTGAATGATTTTGCTCATGCTTATCTAACTCAGAACACATTTTTATCAGTTTTTTTTCATCTTTAATACAATTATAAACATTTATTAATTCCATATTATAATCATTTATTACTGCTTTTCCCGGTTGTAGCTCAAATAACAAAGCACCACCTCCTAAAAAAGGTTCATAATAAGTTTTAAAACTTTTTGGTATTAAGGGTAATAATTTATCTATTATTGACCTTTTTCCTCCTGCCCACTTAACAAATGGTTTTGCCTTCATCATGTTATCTTTCTCCTCTTTGTAATATTCTATCTAAATTTATCTGTTAAATCTCTTATACTATTATTAATTTTATATAAAACTTCTTTATTATCATCAGTTTTATCATCTAACGGATATTGAGCTAACCAATCAATATTTTCTATATAATCTAAATTTATTTTATACTTATCAGTATAAACCTTATTATTAGAACTATATGTTATTTTAATATCAAATTCTTTATCTGGATATTCATTGAATTCAAACCAAGAACTTACCTTTTGATTTGGAGCGAGCAATATATCCTTCGCTTTTGTTAAGGGACTTATTTCTTGTTTAAAAGTAGTTTTACTCCAATCTAATTCAGGAGCTACCTCTAACGAAATTAATTTACCAATACTCTTACCAAAATTTTTAATTATTAAAAAATACATATCAATTTGTGGATTATAATCAATATAAAATAGTAAATATGCTCTATTTGATTCTTCAATAATATTTTTATTTTGTCTTAAAGTAACTATTGATATAATTAGTGAAACAATAACACCTATTAAAGTTATTATCGTCATTGCAAACTGAATCCAATCTGAACAAGACATAACATCATCCTCCAATAAAATTATACCATAAACATGTTATAATTTTTTACTTTTTAAAATTTATTATATCTATATTTTTCAATGTTTCATCTAAATTATTAATTGCTTCTTTCTTACTATCTTCATTACTAGAAATATAATACTTTTGAGTTATTGTTGGATCAGTATGTCCCATTAAATCAGATACATCCTGCATAAGAGCTCCATTACTTGCTAATTTAGTAGCAAACGTTCCTCTTAAATCATAGAACCTACATTTTTTAATTTCTAGTTCATTATGAATTACTTTATATGGATATTTTGTTATATCAGTTCCTACATATGTCCCGTCATCCTTTGTAAAAATTAAATTAATTATTTCTTTATTTGCTTCAGTTAAAACTATTCTTTTTTCTATAACTTTACCATTATCATTTTCTATATCCTCTAAATAATAATATTTATATTGTGAACCATATATTTCTTTTAAATACTCTTGTCTTTTTTTGTAAGATTTTAAAACTTCCTTTAATATATTCCCAATATATATTTTTCTAACTCCAGTTTTTGTTTTAGTTGTGCCTAAATACCATCTACCTTTATAATCCTTTGGTTTATCATAAACACTATTTTTAACACTAATTATACCTTCTTTTAAGTCAATATCATCCCAAGTAATAGCAAACACTTCTCCTGTTCTTAATCCCGTAAAATAAGCTGTTAAAAACGCACATATAAAAGTAATATTATCTTTAAATCTTTCTAATATTAATTTAATCTCTTCTTCTGTATATACATGTTTAACATCTTCTGAATATTGTTCTATTTTTGGAAGTCTTAAAGTTAAAGCAGGATTATATTTTATAAATCCATATAAATTACAAGCATCTCTAAAACTTCCTTTTAGAACTTTTAAAATATTTTTATAATAATTTCTAGAATGATTATAATTATTAACAATATTGTTCATAAAATTATTTAGAGCAACACTAGTTATTGTTGATAGTTTATATCTACCAATAAAAGGTTTAAGATACTTTCTAATTATTATTTCATAAGTGTTAATTGTATTATATTTTAAATTATTTTTGCAATAATTTTCCATCCAATAATCTAGATAATCAGAATATGACATATTACAAGATTTAAAAGGAACTCCAGCACTTAAATATTCATTATATGCTTGTATTCCAGCTTCTTCTGCTTCTTGTTTAGTTTTAAACCCTGATTTACTAATCCATTTTCTTTTATCATCAACTTTTGCTATTTCTATTCTATATTCATAATATTTATTCCTTTTCCTAATATTAATTTTACTCATATTAATCCTCAATTAATTTTTTAATATTATCTAAATCTCTTAAATCATTACCTTCATTAACTAATAAAAATTTTTCTAAGGTTTCTTTTCTAATCTTTAAACTACCTAATCTAATCGCAGGTAGATATCCCCTATATATTAATTGATAAATATAATTCGGACTTGAATGTAATAACTTAGCTACTTCTTGAACAGTATATATTAATTTATCATTCATTTTCATCACCCCTAAACTCTGATAGTAAATCTTCTAGTTCTGCTAACTCTTCTGGTGTGCAAGGTGTAGAAACACATAATTCAGGATTATTTAACCAAGCAGGACCTTCATTATCTATTACTTTATTATTACTCTTATTATTATGTTTGTATAAATAACCATTATCAAATTGCTTATTCATCCTACTTACTATCGCTTGTTTATCCCATACATTATCGGTTAAATATATGGTTCTTATAGATTTATTTGGACTATCTTTATGATATAAACATTTAATAAATCCAATATCTTTTAATTTCTTTATATTTTTAGATACTGTATCTTCTCTTAATCCATAAAGATCTGCTAGAGCTTTATTCGTTATCCAAGCATATCCTTTATTCTTACATAATGAAGTAATTCTCTCTGCTAATAACTTTTCTCCACTAGTTAATTCTTTAGTTTTATAAATATAACTAGGAACAATAGCATATATTAAAATATAATCTTCATTCATAATTTTTCCTCCTTCAATTTTATTTGAACTAGGCCTTTGTTCACTTTCATTATCTTTGAACAAGTTTATATATACTATGCTAAAATTCTCTTAAATTACTCCGGATTTACTCCATATGATTTTTATCAAGAGTTACAATCTCTTCTAATATTGTTTCTTTAACTTTAGTTATTATTAATTCATCGATATCGTCTTTATAAGTTAAACCTAATTGAATCGCAAGTTTGATATAAGCGCTTTTCTTTGATAAATAATATTTATCCTTATGAATATTCATTTCATAACATATTGATTCGTCTACATAGATTTGTGGTTTATCATATTCAAAATTCTTAATAATAAACCTTTCTACTTCATCTAAATTACTAAATGCTTCTTTAAATCTTTTAAGCAAATAAAAATATAGGACTTGTGAGTTCCTATATTCTTTTTCATTAAATGTTAGTGGTATATCAATTGCTTCAATATTATTTAAAGGTATATTGCCATGAACAATAAATTTTAAATCATCGGTTATTTCATAACTTATTTTATCTTCATTAATCTGATAATAGTAACTATCATCCATTATTTTGAAGATACGACGGACTTTACTCATTATCTTCCTATGGTCATACTTTTTAATTGTTTCAGCTGATAAAGTATTTTGAACCAATAACCTTTCTAATTCTAATTTTCCTTTTTCATTAAAAACTATCATAATAATTCCCCCAAACAAAAAATGCGAAGATCTCTCCTCGCATATTTTTTCTATCATACCATTATTGTACACTATACTTAACAAAACACAAGATAAATAAAAGGTAAAAAAAAGATAAAATTTAAGTAAAAAAAACGTAATTTTTTGCTATTTTTTTGCTAAAAAATTGCTAAAATTTTGCTAATACCTTTTCTCTTGCACAATTTTACTAGTATATATATTATACTACATCAAAATTCCAAATCAAGTCCAAACCAGGTACATTTCGGGGTCAAACCAGGTACAAAACGGGTACATTTTGGTTTTTTCCGTATTTTAGTCATCAAAGCTTCTATATAATTGATTTTTAAACTTACGAAGTGCAACACTTTTTTTAGGATCAGTTAACTCATCTAAGTTAAAATCAGAATACATTTGCTCTAACAAATTAATTATATATGATGTTTTAGAAATCTGCAAATTCCCATTATCAATAATCTTTTTTAAGTCTTTAGATACATCTTCTTTTTCTAAAGCAATATTAACTAAATGATTTATAGTTTTACTAACTGAACTAAAATTATTGTTCCTTTGATAAATTTTAATTCTATCAGCTATATCATCTTCTAAATTAACTAATGTTCTTTTCATAGTATTCCTCCTTTCTATGTAATAAAATATATATTTTTATATTCTTAAAATTTAAATAATAAACAGGATTTTCCATTTATTAATGTTATCTAATATCGCCTTTAGTTTTTTATATGACTTTGTTATTTAATGCTATTTATTATTTTACCTGTTTTAGATTTTTACTACTAGACACAAACAAAATTTGAATGTATTACGACTATGTAAACTTTTCCAATAAATAAATCAACCTAATGGTTGATTTATTCATATTGTTCTACAAATTTATTGCTTGCTATATCTCTTAATCTTTTATTATATGCTTCTTTTAAAATTGGTTCATAATGTATAATAACATTTCCTTGTCTATCAATCGAAATTAATCCTATATTACTTTTCATAAATAGTTCAATATTGTCCAATGCAGGTTTAATGTTCTTACTGTCCATACATATATAAGACATATCAGAAAAACATCTATATCTATAGGCTTGCCTTAAAGCTCTTTTCCAATTTTTTAACTTAACTTCGATAGTTATAATTTTTTTCCCCCTCTTTGTTTTTAATAAAACATCTGGCCTTCCTATCATACCATCAACTTCTTGTAAAATTAAAAAATCTTTTACTTTTTCTATTCTTATCTTTTTTTCCTCTAGCGTTGATAATAATGCAATTACTAAATCTTTTTCTGTTTGAAACATATCAATCACCTCTTATTTTTTATTCTTTAAATTGTAGCAAAACTGTTATCCATTTTCCTAAATGACTGCCACCACTATTTTCATCTAATATTATACCATTATCTATGAAATTTGTATTTAAACTTTGTGCATCTTGCAATATTCTATTTACATATTCTATTCTATCATTCATGTTGTTAGGCATTTTGTTAAGTATTTTACAATAACTTATCATATAATGTTTATAAGGTTCCGGTTTCATAAAATGCCATTTATAATCAAACTTTTGAGTTATATCAAAATATTCATTATCATCAAATATATCTTTAATATCATAATGTTCACTAATAGGAAATAAATAGTTATAATCAATCCATTGTAATAATTTATAGCTAAACATTCTCGGAACAGGACTTCTTTTTATTTCATCACTATCTATAAATCTATTACCATCATAATAACGTAGATTTTCATATATTCCAATTGAAATAGCATCTGCACCCGCAACAACATACAAAATCGACTCAATATCAGAATTTCCTACTATTACTTCCATATTATTATTTTTAATAGTTTTTATTAATTCCATTATTTTTAACAAAAATTGTATATTCTCTATTCTTTTATAAGTGCGCGAACATTTTGGAATTAAATAAATTCCATCTATATTATCATAACTAGTAATCATAGTAATAAGTTCATAAAATCTATCACTATTTCTAGCTATATTTTCATCAAATATAACTGTTAATAAAACTTTTTTATCAGTTTCAATTTTTTTAATATACTCTGTAAATGGTCTAATAATAAGTTCATTTAATATATTTAAATTATTATTATTGTTTCCGTCATACTCTCTTCCAAACAAATTTAAATATACACTTTCAAAAACATCATCAGAGTTTAACAAATCAAAGTCTATTGTAGGAATAGTTAAATATTTAATATTAAGACTATTTTGATAATTAATATTTCTTTCAGCAATATAATTTCTATCTTTGGCAAAATCCAGTAAATTATCGATATAATCAAAACCATATGACAAATAAGCCTCTTTGCTTATACCTAAAGCATAAAATTGTGGATCAAAAAAACTTTCAGAAAGCTCATCTTCACTCATTTCTGACAAAAAGTTTTTATTCATATTTATTGGTGATAATATAAAACCATCTCCAATTGATTTTTCTCTAAATATTTCGAAATTCCAACTAAACCTATAGCCGCATTGATGATAAATTTTAACATTGCTCATATTATCTCCTTTCTAAAGCCTTCTTTATATCTGATAATATATCTTCTGCTTTTCTATATCTATTAAATATCTTTTTTTCTAAAAGTTTAGAAATTATTAAATTAAATTCAGTAGAATTTCTAAAACCCTCCTTTTTAAATGATGGTATCTTTTTTATTACTTCTTCATTTGAAACAAATAATCTTTGATCAAAAAACAATTCATATATAATTACACCCAAACTAAAAAAATCCGTTCTTTTATCTATCATTTTGTTTTGATTATTAAATTGTTCAATTGGAGCGTAGCCTTCTGTAAACCACATACTAGTAGTAATATTATCACTAGAATCTAATATTTTTGCAATCCCTAAATCCAATATAACTGGAGTTTTATTGTTACGTAATTTTATATTACTTGGTTTTAAATCTCTATGCACAATTGATTTTTCCCATATGTATTGTAAAGCAATTATAAGTTCTTGTAATAATTTTAAACATGCTATCTCATTGTTTTTATAAATATTATTACTTTTTAATATTTCCAATAAATCTTCTCCCTCAATATATTCTTCATAAATTAAAATATTATTTGAATTCACTTCACTAAAATATATTTTAGGATAATAATTACAATCAAAAGTATTTTGTATTTCTACTTCTCTGATCATCCTAGCAGTAGACGTGTTTGCATTTCTAGTTTTTCTTATGCATTTACCATAATCCTTATTTTTTACCAATGCAACACTCTTTTGGCCAGAGGTAAATTGTTTAATAATCTCGTCTTCTTGCATATAGTTCCTCCATACATTTATATTATATCACCTATTTATCTACTCTTTCAATTTTTAGTCAAAACAAAAATTTAAATATAAACTAAATATTACTTTTTTTAATATAACCAATAGTTCTGATGTTATATAGAATAAGTTTATTTTTCATAGTTAAAAAACAAAGATTAAATCTATCATACGTAATTTCTAAAATAATATTCTTTTCATAGCATTCCTCTTTCTATGTAATTACACATATTTTCCTATCTATTTTAAAAAAGAGCATAAGAGGCTGGTACAATCTTTTAAAGAAACCATTATAAATAATAGTTCTTTAGATGTACCATCTTATTTCGCACTTGCGAAATTGGATATCTTTTTAGATATATAATTATAGTCAACAAGTAATAAATTGCTTGATACATAAGGTTAAATTAAGATATCACTTAAGATATATTTTAGTCTAAAAAGGGTATTTCTTCAGGTTCAGGTAGATCTAAAGATTTTGTGTATTTTTCAAAGGTATCTCTTGTATCAGTTTCCATCTTTTCGGTTACTCTTACATAAATGTTGTATGTCGTTTGAATTGTTGAGTGACCTAATCTTTTTGATACCGCTTTGATATCTGCACCATTTTCAATTAATCTTGTTGCATGGGTATCTCTAAAGTCGTGAAAACGACATGGTATTTTCAATTCATAATTAATTACTTTAAAAGCATGTCTTACAGTTTCCGTTCCTCTAAATTGACCATTAGGTTTAACAAACACTAATTGAGCTTCTGGTAAATTAACATCTATTTCTGCGATTGCAGATACTAACTTTATCTCCTTTCTTTGAGTATATTCATTTAAACACTCTTTTTCATAATGTTTTAAATAATTATCTCCATAAAACTTTTTATGTTCTTCTTGCTCTTTCTTATACTCTTTTAATGCTTTTACTAAAGTATCTCCGATTGATATTGTTCTATTTGAAGTTGGTGTCTTACAACTTCCATAAAACCAAGATTCAACCGAATGGCCTTTAGATACAACATATTTTTTAGGTTTACCATTCTTATTCTTTTTAATTATGTTTTTATTAACCGTTAAAGTCTTTTTTTCAAAATCTATACAATCCCAAGTAAGTCCAAAGACTTCTGATACTCTTAATCCTGTGTAATAAGCGGTTAAAAAAGCATAATAGACATAATGAACATCTTTAAATCTATCAAGTATTATTTCTATCTCTTCTTGAGTAAAAATATGAACTGGATCAGTACTGACCGTTTCATATCTTGGTATATGAACTCTTAATGCTGGATTTTCATATATAAAGTTTGCTGTATAACAAGCATAATTAAGTGAGCCTTTAATAATCTTTAAAATTCCTTTTAAATACCATTTAGATAAATCTTTTTCTAAATATAGATTATTAATAAATTCTTGAATTATTTGTGAATCGAGTTGAGATAATTTATAAAAACCTAATCTTGGTTTTAAATATAGTTTAATTACATTTAAATATGTAACTATTGTTGAATATTTTAGATTAAAATTACAATATGTTGATATCCAGTAATCTAAATAATCAGCATAGGACATATCTTTTATCTTTCTTTTCTTTCCTATCTGATAATATTCGTTATAAGCAAGTGCTCCAGCTTGTAATGCCTCTTGTTTAGTTTTAAATCCTGACTTACTAACCCATTTTCTCGTACCATTAATAGATGCTCTTTCAAATCGATATTCATATACTTTTCCACGTTTTCTTACATTTACCATTTTATCTTCTCCTTTTTTGGTAAAACAAAAAGCCATCAATTTGATGACTTTTATCTGACATACGTCCACAAAATAATATATAAATATCTTGAATATAAACGTTATTTTGTCCACAACACTAATTTTATGTGGACAAAATGTGGACAAATAGCATTTTTTACCATTTTTTACGTGGTCAAGATTCTCGCAAACCCTTATAAATCAACTACTTGCCACAACACTGTTTATATTTCTTCCCTGAGCCACATGCTCATGCACTTTTGGTATATATAGTATTATTGTTACTATCGTTATTATTGTTATTTCAATGGAAAAGTGGTTCGGTAACATTTAGTACATATGTTATTTATAGTACTATTGTAACTATGAGTATTTCATAGTTTACAAACAAATTACAAACATTGTTTGCATTCTCCAATTCTTTTAAAACAATGATATTTCAATGGAATCTAAATAATCCATCTATATAAATAATACCATGATTATTTTAAAAGGACAAGGATGCTTGCCGAAAAAAAAGCAAAAAAAAAGAAGTGGAATCATATCTTATATTCCACTATCTCATCTATAATATCTGACTTCATTAAATTATCAAATACCTCTGTAGCATTTTTTCGAGTATCACTCGTACTAGATATATAATAATTCTCAGTTGTAGATACATCTTTATGACCTAATATGTCAGCTACCTCTCTTCTCTCTATTCCATTATTTAATATCTTAGTAGCATAACTACCTCTTAAATCATAGAATCTACAATGTTTAAATCCTAATTCGTTTCTAATAATTTTAAAAGGATATCTAATTAAATCTGTACCAACATAATTGCCATTATCTTTAACAAATACTAAATCAATATTACTATCATATTTATATCCTTTTTTATTCTTTACAATTCTAGTTTCAATTACCTTACCATAATTATTTCTAACTTCCTCTGTATGATAATAAATATATTTTTTCCCATATATTTTTTTCAAATACTCTTGTTTCCTTTTATAATTTTTTAACGCTAATAAAAGTGTTGAACTTATATATACATCTCTTGTACCAGATATAGTTTTAGTTGTACCAATATACCACCTTCCATTTTCATCTTTAACTTTATCATAGATACTATGTTTAATATGTATAATTTGATTCTCTAAATCAATATCTTCCCAAGTAAGGGCAAACACTTCTCCAGTTCTCATACCAGTAAAACAAGATGTTAAAAAAGAGCAAGTAAAAGCATCTTGCCCTTTAAATCTATTTAATATCTTTGTTACTTCATCTAAAGTATATAAGTGTTTTACCTCCTCTTTTTCAATATCCATTCTAGGAAGTCTAATTGTAAGTGCTGGATTATATTTTATCATTCCATATATATCACAAGCATCTCTAAAAGAACCTTTAACAACTTTTAATATATTTTTAAAGTATGATCTGGAGAATTCATATTCTTCCACTAATTCAGTAATAAAAATATTTAATCTAACACTAGTTATTGTTGATAACCTATACATTCCTAACTTTGGTTTAATATATTTATTTATTAATGTTGTATATGCTTGAATAGTACTATATTTTAAATTAGTCTTACAATAATTATCTAACCAATAATCTAGATAATCACTATAAGACATCTTACATTCTTTAAAAGGTACTCCTGCATTAATATATTCAGAATATGCAATGTTACCAGCTTCCTGAGCTTCACTCTTGGTTTTAAATCCACATTTATTTATGTACTTTCTTTTACCATTAACAGATGCTATTGCAAATTGATATTGATACAGTTTCCCTCTTTTTTGAACATAAACACTACCCATTATTCTTCCTCTTTAATAGGAATGTCAGTTAATTTAACTATATTATCTAAATCGGTAAAATCTTTACCTTCATTTTCTTCTAAAAATCTTTCTAAAGAACTTTTTAGTATTTTAATACTTCCTAGTCTTATAGCTGGAAGATATCCTCGTGCTATTAATTGATAAATATAATTAGGACTAAGATGTAATATTTTTGATGCTTCTTTAACTGTATATACTAATGTATCATTCATAATTAACCCTCCTTAGAAAGCAGACTTAAAATGAACTTCTATAATAGTTGTATTATCTTGTTTACTATTTTCAATGTGATATTTTTCATTATCAATTTTATTCTTAACTTTAATTAAAGTTCCATTATCTAAATTATCGACATTAATTTTCATAAATGCTCTATTATTACATTCATCATAATCTACTTTATATTCTTTATTTGTTAACACTTCTTTTAAAATTTCTTCAACTTCTTTGAATAAGTTTCTTTCATTCTCTAATTTTTCTTCTATCATTTGTTGATTCTCCTTTGTTAATCTATCTCTAAATCTTCCTCTTTTATTTTTTATTTCATATTTAATATTTTCCACAGTAAAGTATGTATAAGATAAATCTTTTAAACTATTAATAGTTCTATCAATCATACCTTTTTTATAACAAGAAAACTTTTTATAAAGAATAGTATCTCTAAATATAGGAAATCCTATAATCGGAAATATTATCATTTTGTAATGTAATTGTTTTACTTCTTCTGGAGTTAACAAATCTCTCGCCATTAAAGAAGTAGATTTATTGCCATTATAATTTGTTAAACTAATTGATTGACTTACTGATGATTGTTCTATTGTCCTTTTACCTAATCTTTTAGATATTGCCTCTGCTGTTTCTTGTGTATTTGTTTTTAAATAAACTAATCCACAGTTATCCAATATTATTTGAGCAACATCTTTGCCATACACATTATCTAATTGAGCAAATGATTGTATAAAGAAATGAAATCTCATACCACGAGATCTCGCTACTGATACTATTGCTTCAATATCTGATAATGGAGGACAGTTAGCAAACTCATCTAATATAAAGTCAATTTGTACTGGAAGTTTTTTATCTTCCATACTGTTTGCAACTTTTACAAGTTCTCTATATAACAATCCAACTATTACTGTTACTAATGTAAAATATGTTTTATCTTCATCTGGAACAATAACATATAGAACTGTTGGTTTCTTACCTAGTATCCCAAAATCAAAATCACTTATACTTGTAACATTTGCTACATTGACATCATCGAATAAACTCATTTTAGAACCCCATACCGAAGTTATACTTTTATATGTATTCTCACTAGCTGTTATTATTGATGTTAAAGAATCTTTAGACTTAGTTCCATATTCTCTAGTTTCTAAGTATTCTTTAAATTTAGCAAAATTCTTTTCAGCCATAGAACTGTTTTGAAATTTTCTAATAGATGTCATTGTTATTTGTTCTCTATTAATATTACCTAGTTTATATTCTTCTAAAAAGAATCCAATTAATCCCTCTAATAATTGTCTTGCACTATTATTCCAAAAAGGATCTTTAGCTTCTACTTTTTCTTTCATAATCATTTCTGATAATGAAGTAATTAATCTATTCGTTTCTGCTAAATGAGATATAGCCATATTATTAAAAGATATGTCTGTATCTTTTATTTTGTCATAATACATATACTCTTCATATTCCTTAATAATAGGTTCAAGTATATTTAATTTATTAGACTTTTCAGGATTACGAAAATCTATAGTTATTACTTCATATCCCCTATCTTGAAACATTTTAGAAGTAGTTGCAAATATTTCTCCTTTAGGATCTGTAATAAATGCACTTCTTTTTGTTTCTGCAGAAGATAGAAAAGAACAATAAGGAATAACTTGAGTTACTGATTTACCAGATCCAGTAGAACCTAAATATACCCAGTGAGGTGTTTCTTTATCCATCCATACTGTTTTCAAGTTCTTATCAAACCAAATAGGAAAACCTACATTCTTTATATGACCTACATTTTCTTTATCAAAAATCTTTTGTACTTCTTTGAAAGTTGAAAATCTTGCACTACCATATTCATTACTATTTTTAATTTTATGTTTTGCTAACATAGGTTCAATATATACAAATACTAATAAAAAGATACCTAACACTACAAGAATTAATATATATGTTAAATTCATAATTTACTTCCACAATTCTTTTTCTTCAAGTATCTTTTCTATTCTAGCATTTGATATATCAAAGTATTTTTTATTTATTTCAAAACCTATATATTTTCTATTTTCCATGATAGATGCTACTGCTGTTGTTCCACTTCCCATAAAACAATCTAAAACTATATCATTTTCGTTACTACTATTTCTAATCATTCTTCTGATAAAATCAACTGGTTTAATAGTAGGATGATGATATAAAACTCTATCTCTTGCATTTAAGGGAGAAGTATAAACTGTTCTAGCATCTTCATAGGTTGCTGGATTACATTTAGATTCTTTTCTAAAGTATAAACAATACTCTTTATCATTTATATACTTATTACTATATAATGGCATAGCATTTGTTTTATTCCATATTAATATTTCATATCTGCATTTATGTTTATCAACAAAATATTTTAAATAATCTTCTATTTGACTTTTATTACACCAAATATAAATGTTTACTTTTTTCATTATTCTTATTAGTTCATCTAATAAAGAAAAATCATAACTTTCAGTTAAGTTATGATCTAATAATGTATTTTCTACTTTTAATATTGATTTAGCTATTCGATTGTATCCAATTCGATTTCTTCTTGTATCTATATCATATGGAGGATCTATTATCACTAAATCAACTGAGTTATTTGGAATATTTTTAATTCCAATATAACAATCTTCATTATATATAACATTTGTTTTCAAATCTTTACCTCCTTTATTTCATAAAAAAAGAATAGTCCTGTACTAGCAACTATTCTATTTTGACATTGTGAATATAGAAAGAAGTTTCTATGTCCGGCAAAGTCAAATGGTTCAATAATATAACCTTTCAGTTATAAATATATTATACTATTTTCGACAAAATTCGACAATTCCTTATTTAGGTAATATCTCACTATTAAATGATCGTAATATCTTAATCTTCCGATCATTCTAGAATAATGATATTTGTTCATTATTCTTTATTTCTTTTTTATATGCTTTAATAATATCTTTCATATTATAAAGTATTCCATACTTATCACATTCATTAGTAAACACTTTATATAATGATTTATAGTTAGGAACAGCACAATTATATCTTTCGCCATAATATTTGATATATTTTTCTTTTAAACATTTAAAATGTTTATCTAATTTTTCAAAATAATAATCTCTTTGATTTTCTCTTAAAGTCATTCCCATATATGTATGAATAAACTTTGCTCCACTTTCATAAGC